>Ga0210396_10000790_pt1 | contig 37294 bp, 65 predicted proteins | sample IncBWH17OmetaG_FD_155466 | JGI IMG/M metagenome (GOLD analysis project Ga0210396, IMG submission 155466) | Forest soil microbial communities from Barre Woods Harvard Forest LTER site, Petersham, Massachusetts, United States - Inc-BW-H-17-O ...
TTCAAAAGGGATTCAAAAGAAAATACTATCTGGCACTGGGTGAACTTTTACGAGAAACTTGCTGAAATTGTGAATCAACATGCCCATGTGGGACAGTTGGTTTATATTGAAGGCGAGATTTATAATAAGCGTATTGAAAAAGACGGAAAGACAACAACAGCTTTTCATTCAATTCAAGGAGAAAAAATTCAATTCTTACCATCTCCGAAGAGAGAAGATTCACCGCCAAAGCATGATGATATTCCTTACGATGATAGCATCCCTTATTAAAGGCAGTACCAAGAAATGGTATTTATCGCCTCATCAAAAGAATAGCAAGTAGCTGCAAAATAGCCTTCTTCTTTCATTTCTTCTAGGAATTCTTTTTGAGCCAAAGATAGCCGACCTTTTTCGCTTTTTAATTCAATCCAGGCGCCATGGAACTGATGTCTAGCTATTGGGATAAAGATGTCGGAAACTCCCGCTCTCATGCCTAGGGATTTTAAATACTTTCCATACCGCGGGGTACGCTTGCCTTCATTTGGAAAGTGAAGAATCTTATTCCTCAAATTTTTATGAAGACAAGCCCACTTAATAACTGATTGATGGATATCAGATTCACTGGTACAACCTGTTGCTAGAAGCCCTCTCAAAATTAGGATGCAATGAATTCAGTAATAACCACAACACCTTTCGCGCCTGTGCCACCACCAACCGCAGCAGTTGAACTTAATGATAATCCGCCACTGCCCCCTCCACCGTAAGCAGCAGTTCCGGCGTTATTACCCGTACCTGTTGCCGCAAGAGAAGCTGCCCCAGGGCCAAAATGAGAACTACCACCACCACCAGCAGGAGAGTAGGGAGAAGCAGACGTACCACCCGAGCCACCATCACCATTTTGACCCAAAATTAAAAAGTCTCCGGTTCCTGCAACACCACCTGCGCCACCAGCTACTACGCCATTGACAACACCACCCGCGCCTCCAGTGCCACCCTTTCCTATGCATATTGAACCGACTGAGGTATCACCACCATTTCCTCCGGCATTAGTTCCAGAACTTCCCGCACTTCCTGCCGCGCCAATTGTTACGGTCTGAGAAGCTCCTACCGTTGCAGCGGTTGATATTTTGCGCGCATAAGACCCCGCGCCTCCGCCACCACCTTGACCTTGACCTGAAGATTGAGCAGTTCCACCGCCACCACCACCACCGCCTACACATTCAATGATGCAAAACACCATTCCTGATGTGGGTGTATAAGTTCCTGAGCTAGTAAACTCTTGAATAGCTACCTTATCGATTGGAACCGCGGTTATCGTGGTTGAGAAAAAAGTTGCGTTGGTAGAAAACGAAGGAGAAGTAATTGTTGGGCTTGATGAGCCAACAAAAGTGCCAGTTCCAGTTTGTCCACTTAATGTTGTATCGACTGCATTTACTGTTGTCATAATGTTTATCCTTAAACTATTGTTAATCCTGCTGACTGTGGGCCGCCTAATGCTGTCCAGTTAGTATTAGCTGTGACACAAAGCAATGTAATGGAATCATATTGATTCGTTGACGATAATGTTCCAGTAGCACCCAAGGTTGTAGAGTGATTTCCTACAAATATTTGTTGTCCAGAATTTTGAGCGATAGTCCAACCACCCGCACCAAATCCCTGGATATAAATAAAAGTTCCAAATGCCGCGGTCGCAGGAAGTGTAAAGGTGACCAAAGTGCCGAAGTCTGCTACATATCCTGTATCAGCAACCAAAGCTTGCGAGCCACTGGTTACATTTACCCAACCTATCCCAGCAAGCCCAGTAGCGGCAATAGTTATCGTACCCGCTCCATTAGTGATGGAAATATTTGTACCCGCAGTCAGTGTTGCAGCAACAGGATTAACACCGCTTGAACCGATGATTAATTGACCGTTTGCTGTTAGCTCAGGTGTATTCGTTACATTATTCGTAGTCATTTCTACTGTCCTTGTAAATTAAACAATTGTATAGTTTCCAACTCCTGCAATAGTCGTAAATGTCGTATTAGCGACCGTGCAGACAAGCTCCACAACGTCATTTTGATTTGTACTAGATAAACTTCCTGATGTGACAGTTGTACTTAAAGAGCCTACAATAATTGACTGCCCACTCGAATAATTGATAGTCCATCCACCAGAACTAAACCCAACGACCCGTATGACACTTCCTTGTGGCGATACGGTTGGTAGCGTGTAGGTAACCAAAGAGGCGCCATTATTGGTAATATAGTTATTATCATTGGCTAAGGTTTTTGTAGAAGTCGCAACATTTGTCCAGCTTGATTGTGGAGTAATTGAAGTCCAAACAGCGGTAGTTGCAGTACCAGATGTCGTACAAATCCATAAAATACTATCGGTAGTATCCCAGCAAAATTGATAGGTTGTTCCCGCAACAGCGCCATTCGGATTTCCGGCATTAAACAAAATAATATTGGATTGGAAAAGAGTATAGATTTGCTGCAATGATTCTTGCACAGATAAACCAGGATTAGAAGGACTTACATAACCTGTTACAGCGCAGATAATATCAGACAATTGAGCAGTACTAACCGTAGGTAATACGGTAAACATTTCCTTAATTGGTGTAGCCATATTACTAATCCTTATACATAAGTTAGATTGCCTAGCGCATCCATCACAACCCAAGTTGTATTGGCGACTGTACAAAGTAAATTAACTTGGTCATATTGATTTGATGAACTTAAGCTTCCGCTAGCGCCACTTGTTGTATGAACGCTTCCAAAGAATATTTCCTGGCCTGATGCTTGGGCTATTGTCCATCCGCCGGCGCCATATCCTGCTATTCGGATAATCGACAATTGAGCGGCTGTAGCAGGTAAAGTAAAGGTAATTAATGAGCCATTATTGGCGAGATAACCATTGTTCGCTACCAATGCAACAGAACCCGTTGCGCTATTGTTCCAAGTAAAGCTTGCAGCGCCCGTTCCAGCAATTGTAATTGTGCCTCCGCCATTCGTAACAGAGATATTCGTACCTGCTGTGAGAGTTGCCGCAGAGGGATTGTTCCCAGTGTTCCCGATAAGTAACTGACCATTTGTGGTGAGTTCTGGGGTGTTCCATGAATTATTAGTTGCCATCGTATGTCCTTATACGTAGGTTAAGTTTCCAATTACAGACACAACTACGAAAATTGTATTGGCTGTAATACAGCGTAATCGTACACAATCATATTGAGCAGAGCTTGCTAGACTTCCGCCAGCGCCACTTGTTGTACTTACGGTGCCAAAATGAATCTGTTGCCCTGTAGCCTGAGCGATAATCCAGCCACCAGCTCCTTTGCCATTTATTTCTACAAAATCGCCAATGGCAGCCGTTGAAGGCAATGTGAATGTCACAAGACTTGCGCCATCATCAGAGGTATAACCTGTATTAGCTGCCATCGTAACGCTTGAGCCTGTTTCATCAACCCAGGGAGTTGCGCCATTAGAAGAAATGGTCACAGAACCTACGCCATTTGCTATTGAAACGCCGGTACCTGGTGTCAAGGTTGCTGCCGTGTAATTGGTGCCATTTCCTATTGGAATTTGCCCGTTTGAAGGTATTGTATTTATATCAAGACCCCCACGGCCAACTCCAAGCACACCGGTCCAGCCTATGGTTATCGATGTTGCTTGTAGCAACGCTGTAGCTGGCGTGCCACCTAATGTGATGGTTACGTTGGTATCATTATTTGCAGTTAAAGCAGCAGCAGTATAAGGCGTTCCAAATTGAGCGCTAAAATTTGCATAAGTCATGGCGGCATCATTTCCAGCGCCATAAGGGGACTGCCCAAAATACATTAAATCAGTACTGGCATTCGATGTAATCGGGTTCGTCATGTAGACTTGATCAATATTCTTAGACATTCCATGTCCTTATAATAAAGTTAAATCTTCTCCATCAAGGAGTAAAAAATTAGTTCCATCTAATAACAAAAAATAACCTTCTATGGGCGGCATTGGCGGGTTGCCCTCTTGCTCGCCAGTCGTAAAAATACTATCTGCACCAAATCCAAAATTAACATCAAATAAAAATGGATTAAATTCCGTAGACATTATGGATAACTCGAAGGCCACATCACTACACTAACATCCGCCGTCGTTTGAGCTGTAATCATGCTAATCGTGGTTCCTGATGTTAATCGAAGTGACGCTGGGTTTAATTCTGCTGTTGTTGTGGCCAATGTATTTCCAGCAGGAATGGCGGCCGTAGCTCCAGTTACATCTACCCATACATCATTTGGAAAATAACGAAACGAGACTATCCAGGATGGATAACTTTTTGGAACGGTTATGCTGGTTGCATTTCCGTCAGTTAAAGTAGCACTCCATTTATTAGTACTTGGATCGGGAGCGTAGGTATTATAACCCTGGACATCCCGTCCAAAGCTTAATTCTGTTGGCATCTTTATATCCCTATTTAATTAAAAATCCTTTTAATTAACAACTATTATTCCACTAAATTAAAATTAGTTCATTAAAGTTTCATGTATAAATTATAAAATGCACCTGGTTGAGTAATATTAAATGGCACACCTCCGCCTGTATTATTTATAGATAAGGCAGATGGGCCTGTTGTTGGCTGTACAAAAATACCTGGCCCCGTGGTGCTTTGAAGGCCAGTGCCAACGGCAACGGTTCCTGTATGATTGTGTGAAACCAATTCAGATAAGAGCTGATCGTGCGCATATTCCCCTTCAAAACTTCCTGGGGGCTGTAAAAATGCCGTTAAAGTTCCTGTAAAAGAAGTAGAAGAACCGCCGGTTGCAACACTTGTAATGGCATTACTAAAAGTTGTGGCCACTTGAAACGTCGTTGCTGAAATATTCGTGCAAAAATAAACGGCATTGGAAACAATACTTCCAGGGTAGGTACCGGTTGAACTAAACACAATTGGCATACCATTAAACATAGAAGCCGTACCTAATACGGTAAAAAGAAGATTCCCGCCTGATGTAGAAACGCCACTTATTCCGAGCTTATATCCTCCCGATGAAGTCGCAAGAAGCATTGCCGATAATGGAACCGTGCCAAGCATTACCAATCCCATGGTACGTATTAGCATTAACGCTTTATTAGCATTCCAATCTGCAATGGCGCTGGCGCCATAGTTTGTGGCCGAACCTGCACTTGTGTACATTTGAGCAAGTGGATTTGAATTAGAGCCTGAATCATAGGGCTGAAATAAGCTCCAAAGAAGCGAGAACAGGCGCCAACAATCACTGTTTTTATACGTGGTTGCATTTGAGGATGGATTGCCGATTGTTCCATCGTTCATTGGCACCCAACCATAAGGATAAAAAGAACTTAAACCAACTCTAATATCGCCAGTTCTTGGCGCGCTGATAATGGAGTTAACTTGATCGTACGTCTGAAAATCATTAGCTGGAGCTAAGTTTGTCGTTAAATATAAAGATGGTTTTGTAAAATTGATTGAACAGGTTTCATTAAGTGGCATTTGCAATTGCAAATAAAACGCATCATCTTCTGCTTGAGAAAGTGTTAATCCACTTGTTGCAGGGAAAATCGAACTTATCGTATAAGTTTGCCATTGAGTTGTTAAATTCAATTGACCAACCAAGGTAACGGCAGGTGATGTGGTTCCTGTGCCTGTAAATTGCAATAAATTAACTGAAATTACATTTTGTCCAGCACTGGTGCCACCTATATTTTGAGCTTGAAGAGTGAAGGTAAAGGGCGTATTTGCAAGATTATTGACATGAAGCGCAATTGGAAACTGATAATATTTTGAAGTCTCGCTACTACCGGCGCCACTACAGCTATGGTTAATGTAAGTCTCAGGGGTAGTCGTATTAGCTACCACCTGAGAGTTACTTAACGGGAAAGGGGTAAATGTCAAAGAATCTGTCGCGGATGTATTGTTCTTGACAAAGAGCACATCTGGCATTGAAAAGCCATCATGTTGGCTTGGAGCAACGGTCAATGAGATGACTGATGACAAATTAACAGATGTAAACGGCGTGATATTAACATAGTTCGGCTGGATATTTCGCCAGAAAGCATTGTTGGTTATTAAATTATTTAATGTGGTGCCGCTACTATTGCCAGAGCCGCTTTGTGTGATAAATGGAAAATTAGCTCGTGTTATTTGATAGGTTGCAGCTTGGTTTTGAATCACTATGAAATAAGGCTGTGAAACCGATTCATCGAGTTCGCTATAAGGATAATAAAAAGGAATCGTATCTACCCCGTTAATGTCACATATCGTGCCAGCGGCGCTTAAAGTAAGGGGATTGGGGAGCGTAACATAGGTGTAGTTTCCAGGAGTTCCAGATTGGTAATACCAGTTTTTTAAAGTCGTACGGCTATTGTCTTGATAACAAGTTACTGTACCGTCAGCCATAGGTATACCAAGCTTATCAACCAAGAGGTCTTGAAGCATGGGAGCTGCTATTAACAAATCCGGGTTAATGGGCATGATAGTCCTTTATCGTTTTAGAGAATCCCTTCTCTGTTACTAATTATCTAAAAAAACTTAAAACTTTTTCCTAAGACTGTAAGTAATCCACTAATTGTTATTCCATAAAGACCAATAATAAACCAGTAAATTTTATCTATTTTTTTATCATACTTATCATCTATTTTATCAATTTTATTATTTATGTTATCTAGCTTTCTTTCTAATTTAGACTCAACTAAGTCTATTTTCTTGTCTAGGCTATCAAGCTTACTATTAATTTGTAATAAAGTATCATGAACTCCTGTCTGCGCTTGCTCAAGCAACAAAAGCCTTACTTCGTCTCTAGTATTCATGTCTTTGATATTTACGGACATATATTTTCCTATTCACTCTTATTTACATAAAGTTTGACACATTTATAAACATATGTATATAATTTACCCAAATCAAGGGGGGAAATTATGATATCTTTTTTAGCATTTATAGGTCTTTGTTGTATTATATATGCCATTGCTGGCATGTTCACTTCAGGTCAAGATGAAAAGAGCGATTTAGACGGCTACCTTTAATCTTAACCCAAGAAGCGGCTTAAATAAGCCAAGCCAGGTATTGTTCCAGCGGCACCTATTGCCGCTTTGTTCCTAAGTGGAACAAATTTTTTATACCTGCTGTAATCTTCTCGACCTTTTGTTTCTAATTCTGCTATTTTTCCTTTGCCGGTTTTATGCAAGTGTTTCATAGCATCTTCAATGTATTGTTTTCTCAATTGCTCAATTTGATGCCCTGTTAACCTTTCAGCGGCACTTGTTTGTGGCGGACTTAAATATTGGCCGATCATTCCTAAAATTCCTTTACCTTTTTGTTGTGAAGGGTGAAGAAGTTCTCGCGAGACATCTCCAAGCGCTGATTGCAAAGCAAAATAAGAGGGGTAATCACCCTCTGTGGCTTCGGCCATAAGATTATTTAATTGCATTTTACTTGGCGCCAAATGCTTAGAGCCCATTTGATATTCTAAATTACGTATGAAATCTATATCCATTGGAATATCATGCGATTCTGCGCCGGCCAATTCTTTCGCTTTCTCTAGCTTTTGGGTTGCGCCTCGTTTAGTGAATGGCGTCTCTTTCACATATCGGATTGCTTTACCTGCAAGGGGCGCCGCAGTTCCTAGAGCCGCTCCAAGCGGTCTATTTTCAGATTCAGCAGCACCGCCTAACATGTCCATAATAAGACGGGGTAATAATTTTCCTTTAAATAAAGTTCCTCCTAAATTGGCTTCGGCAGCCAACGTAGGTGAGAGCGCAAATGGCGCTAAAATTTCTCCTGCTTTTGCAGATTTGCGGCCTATCTCAGAGTTTGGGATAAATTCATTTAAATTAGGATGAGGAGCTTGGTAGCCTGGTTTTCCCGTTGCCCAAGTATAAATGTCACTAGGAAATTGAGCGATATTAGAACCTATATCGCTAGCACTTTGCAGAATTCCTGTCGAGCCACCTTCTAAAGCATCGCGAATTTTATGCAAAAATTGATTTCCTTGGGATTTTTGTTTTACATTTCCCCAATCAATTTCTCTTGGTGAGATTTTTTTTTCAGGAATATCGCCCCAATCAAGTTCTCGCGCCATTTTATCCGACCTTTTTTAATAAAGTAGGTATATGAATTTTCCCTGGATTTTTTTGCATATATTCAAAAATAATCTGCGGATCGATATCTTTTCCTATTCTTTGCTTTATTTGTTCTGTAATGTCCCAAGCTTCATTTAATAATTGATTATCTTGATAATTTTGTTCTTCTTTTGACGTCTGATTGATAGATGTTTGATTGTTAGTGGTTAATTGCTGAAATAAAGCAGGATTGGTTTTTTTTATTCTATTTACTGCTTGTGTTGGGGTTTCATCTTTTCGTTGGCTAAACAAATCTTCAGCATCTTGCGCTGTTATACTGTTTGTTTGTAAAGCTTTATTCTTAAGAGTCTTTAATAGAGTTTGAAATTGATGTTGTTTTTGAGCTAAATCAGAATTAACTTTTCCTCCAGAGAAAAAATCAACAATATGCTTGCCTATATCTCCTAAATAATTTTCAGTAGTTGCCGCGCCACTAGAAACTCCAGTCTTAATTTTTCCGGCTTGTGTAAGATCGTTGGCAAGATTTTCTAGTTCGGTAATATCTTTCCCAACTTGCCCTGCATAAGTAGGCCAATTAGAACCTCCTTGGAACCCCTCCCCAGCAAAGCCTAAACTTTTGGATATTAATTGACCCAAAGCAGATTGAAATTGAGGATTTTGCAAAAACATCGGTGATGTAGCTAAAGTAGCAAGAGGACTAATTTTCTTCGAAAAAATATCCGCTTCTAACATTTGAGGAAGATAAGCAGATTTAACGCCCTGCCCATATCCTTGTAATGATTTAGAAATCAGGTTCGCAAACGGATTTACCTGTTCTGGTTTTAATTGTCGCGCCTGAGTAAATGTAAATGCCATAATTTCTCGACCTTATATAAACGGCAAAAATGCTGCCAGCGTTCCAATGCCTGAGCCAAGATTAGAAAATAGCGAATTGTTCGCTTCATTTCTTCCTGCTTGCCCTTCGTATTCATACTGTCCTTGCTGAGCCAATGCTTGCGCAATCATGTCCGCTAATTGCGATCCAGCTTGCTGACCTCTTCCTGCTAATCCTTCGGTGCCATGAAGGCCGGATTCATATAGACCCAAAGTAGGTGCTAGCCACTTATAAAATTCTTGATTACCCAAGTCGGTTCCTAGCTGCATAGCGCGTTGATGATGTTCGGGAGAGCCCGCCATACCCCCTGCTGCTGCGGCGTGTGACGCGCCCTGTAGCGCCTGTTTTAAGGCAAATTGAAAACCAGGTGATTCATGAAAGCCTCTTCCGATTTCATTAATTCGACCACCAGGATTAGATAACAATGAAGAATATTCATTTTCAAGCTTTGGAACGGCTCGTGTTCCTGCTTCAAAGAAAGGTTGATAATAACCCTTCGTTTGACCAGGTATCTGGCTAATGTATTGATTAGCAGCAGTCGCGGGATTTTTAGGTCTGTTAAGTAATCCCCCTATTCCTGCCAATATGTTACCGGCACCTACACCAGTGCCAAATCGTTGCATGTCAGTAAACGCCATGATTCATCCTTAAATCGTAGCTTTAAACGCTCGTCCAAACCGCACTTGATGTCGAGCCACTTGTTGTACAAATATACAATACCTTATTAGTAATATCATAACACAACCAATATAAAACTCCTGCAACGGCACCGTTTGGATTGCCCGCATTTAATAACATTACATTCATAATTAGCCATTGTGCCGAAAGAATATTAGGCGGCGTAGCATTATCATATGTAATGATAAATTGTTTGGGTATACGGTTGGTCGTATCAAAAATTGTTTGGCCGCTGATGTCTGGAATATTCGAAGGCAGAGGACTTCCGATAAAAGGGGTATAAATATTTTGTATCGTATTTATCTGGGTTGCATTCAATCTTGGAAATAAAATGCCTTCGTTTTTATAATTCTCTTGAAGAGCTTGGAAAAGCGATGAAAAGCCTAAACTCCATAAAGGGCTAAAATTACCCTCTTCATCAATAACAGGAGATTCCCTAGGTAGGTCTGGAAATATGGCCGTTGGATTTAAAGTAGATGATGTCATTTCAAATCCTCGTATTCACAAGACCATCGGTTGCAACAAAACGACCCATGCCCCAAAACTTAAATTGAGGCACGAAATCATTCGCAATTCCTATTTGCCACCACATTAAGCGATTTTTACGATAACCAATTGGCGGTAAATAATAAGCCCATTCATTACCAAAGGTAGCGCCTCCGTCTGTAGATATTGATAAATCGACATGAGGTAGCGATAAATTGCTGGTGCCAGTATTAGCATCTTGCTGAGCAATCAAATAGGCAGAGGTTGCGCTATTGGTTTGCTGAGGAATTAAATAGCTGTCATTTTGGGAAATGAGATATTTTTCATCTTGAGTGACCAATGCACCAAAATCACCTTGTGTAACAAGATAGTTTCCATCTTGAGTGATTAGGTAAATATTTCCCAAGGATTGTTGCTGATAATCTGTTTCGCCAGATTCAATCGTAAAGCCAACATCATTAATGATTTGGTAACCCTGGTCAGGCGTTCTCACATTGGCACAGGTTCTTATTCGAGGAATTTCATTATTAATAACATTCCCTAGCGAATCGGTATCTTGATAGGTAGTAAAGACCGTATCAAAGGCATAAAGATTGCCGGTGTTTTTACTCACGAAATAATATTGATTGTTAAAAAAGGCAATTTCGGCAGCGATAAAATAATTTAGATTCTGATCGCAAGCATGATAAAACTTATCGGTATTAAAGTCATAAAATAATGATAAATTATCGGTATAAAAATTGATTTGATAAAACAAATGACCGTCTTGCCTGTATAAAAACCCTTGGGAATCAGCAGGCGCCGTGAGCGTTGAGAAAAAATAATCAATACCATCTGTCGTAATTTTTTTAGGCATGCCACCATCACTATACATAATGATTGGGCCAGATTTTTCATTCTGAGCAAGCCATACAACGATTTCATCCATATAGGCAACTGTTGCCGGCTGTACGCAGCCATAGTCAATATTGAACTGGTTATTACGTTGATAAGGAAATAATTGAGCGCCCGTATCAAACCAAGATTCAGTTACAACACTTCCCATAACAAATATCATATTCCCTTTAGAAGGGAAGCGAACAACAGCCTGAGTATTATCTGGTTTTGTTTGAAGTAGGCCTATTGATGATGAGTCACTTGGCCAGGTAGTGCCATCATTTTGTGCTGAGAGGCGCCAAGTATTATTGATAGGCGGATTATATAAGCCGCCGCCCGTATCTTGTGATGCTGCTAAAATAAAATAGGTATCATGAAACGTTAAATACCCTGGTACAAAAGTTAATGGTATGACTTGAAAGTTAGGCGTTAACGTTGGGTCATAAAGGTAAAAAGCAGTTCCATCAGAGATTCCAATTTGAGGCTTGTTATTTTCTGAGATATAGACAACGCCAGTTGTTGTTTGTAATTGACCAATAAAAATGACTTCACTATAGATAACTTTTTGCTTAGATAATGAATAGTTTATATTTGCCAAAAAAACATTATTATCGAAAACCAGAACGATTTTGTTAAACTTGGTGCTCGTAAAAGCGCCGCGCCCAACTTTGGCATTTCTAAATTGAGAGGCGGTCAATGCAATTTGATAACCTGAATACGGCACCATAAAATTGTCAGACATGAACATGTTGTAGGTTTTCTCAATGCTTATTTTTGGATAACGGCCAAAAATGCTAGAGCCCACAATGTTTAATGGAAACTGCCTGAAATTATTCCCACGATTCATCATATGATATTAAATCCCTTTATCAATATTCCAATGATGGCGCTGTTTATGCTAAAAATTAGACCGATTATCCAATGAATGCTTTTTTTTATTTCTCGTATGTCTTCTTGTAATGAGATAAGATTTTCTTCGGCTTTTGAAATCCTCCTTTCAAGAAGAATCCTATCTTCTAATTCCAACATTTTATGGTCTCCATCCATGGCCAACATTCACATCACCCCAGTTGTAACCAGGAGCTCCATTTGCATATAGAATTGAAAGTTTCTTGCCTCCTACATCTGGCGGAGACTCATACATCAATTTACGTTTATAGCTATTGAGAATACGTTCTGATTCTGGATTGAATAGAATTCCATATTCGGAACACATATATTGAGATAATGCATAACGCAAATATTCAATGTAGGATGTATCAAAGCCTTGATTTGAAGCTGTAATAAAACTGTAAGTTGTATAAAAAGGATAATTATTAGGATTGCTAAATGATTCCGTAATGTTTGTTAAATCCGTTTGTAGCGTAACGTCATTTAAAAATATCTTAACCTTCATCTTAATGACATAAGGCTGGTCAGGGATGAAATACATTGAGAATGTACTTCCACCTACCCCGCGTTCAAGGTTCCAAGAAAAAGGCAGTGTATAAACATTATCAACACGAGAAGAGCCAAAATAATTTGAACGGCTTGTATTGACCATCGGATAGCGAACCACATTGATATTAAACGTGGATGTTTCCACTGCGGCAACATAAGGAAGAAAATAATATTCCTGCGTTGAGACGGCGTTGAACGTAATATATTGCCAATAAGGTATTAAATCGGTTTCAATCTGCTTAAAGTTTAATAAGTCATTAAGCATTTGAAGGCCGTCATTGATTTGATCGCCCGTTGGTTCTTGAAGATTTCTTGCGACAATACCAGATAAAAACCAGGAGCGAGTAACTAATTCCTGAGCTGTGTAGGCCATAATTACCATCCTTGGCAATAGTGAACTGTTGCAAAAACTGCAACAGTTCGATTACACCTTTACCGATTATGTTGGGTAAGCAGTATGAGGCGTACCAATCCAACCAACTACAGATACAGAAACCGCATCACTGCTGCTTGTTACCAAGTAATCAAAGGACGTATGGCTTGAACCATTCACGCCCGCGATAATTTGGAGATATTGAGTTTGAGCAACGTTTGCAGTCACGCCAACGATTGTTGGAACTCCGCTGGTAGCGCTGCTGCCAGTAGGTCTAAATTGGACAACATCACCAATAGCTGCTGGAGTAAAGGTAACCAAGAGTTCTAAGATAACGTTAGGCAACGTACCTGCTGGAACGGGTGTATTACAATCTACACCTGTAAAAGTGGTCGCATTCCCACCAGACAAAACAGAAGAAGGCGGAGAGACATAATAGCCTAGCGCACCTGCCATGTTTTGAGGTTCATGCGTTGCATAAACAAAATGAGATGAACCATCAGTTTCAATGAAGCCAAGCAAACGGTAAGAATCATAGCCGTTAGGAAGCAATGGAAAGGCATTAGAAGTTAAACTTAAAACACCTGCGACATTGTTATAACCGCGTGAATCACCAATTAAATAAATGGCATATTGAGTGCTGGCTGCAATCGTACCTGTATCTAATCCATTGACACCATTAACAGCCGAACTAACAAATAATGGCTGATAATAGTTTTGGAATAAGATTGGGGGATTGGTATTACCTTGTAAGTTAGGAAAACTCACAGGCATATCAATCATATCGTTTGAATCCCTGGCTTGTCCTGGTGCTATTGCGAGCACCGTTGTTGAAGCAACCGAAATATTTAAGCCGCTGATATACAAATGCGGTAACGAAAAAATCGGATCGTTTTGTACCTGTGCTGCTGGAGTAGACATTTTTAATCCCTCAAAAAATTTTATTAACGAAGCGGCTTAATAAAATTAAACCGCTTATCCTTAATTAACCTTGTGACAATGGTATGACATAGCGCATGGAGTACTCAGGTACAATCACTGAGCCGTGCGTTTCGTCATAAATCATGCCTGTTTCGTTTTGACCGAATAAAGAACCGTAAGTCAAACGCAATGAACATCCAGTATCAGGATCGTACTCATTAGCAGTGTCAAACGGACTTTGTTCAGGCAATTGAGGCATAGCAAGATAGAACGCATCGCCACCTAAAATACCGCCGCAACGATGCGAGGGAACGCCTAATACTTGCATACCAACAGCAATAGGGTTATTGAGGTTTTGGTTTTGTCCACCAGCCCAGTTCAGCGCAGGAGTAATGCTAATGGTTACGTTGCCAGCAGCATTAGCAGCCGCATTCGCAGTTGCTCTAAATTGAACAGGGTTAGCACTTGGGAAATGCCCAATGAAGGTTAAATAACGCATGTTAGGTTGACCACTAACACCATCCTGGAATTGGAACACGTCACCTGAAAATACTGCATTGGCATCACTAGCAGTGGCGCCAGAGAAGGTGATTTGCGTAACATTTTGCCCAGTAGGGTCATTGGTTGACACGACAGTCAACGTTTGAGCGTTAACGCCGGTATCGCCTGAAACGTGAATTGGCATTAAGTTGGATTGATAATAAGACACTAAAGGCGTGCCAAAATCACCTACTTCCCAACTTTGTGCGATTTCATCGTTACGACGAGGTACGAATTGGTTTAAGCCATTACCAACGATTGCAGGGATAACGGTATCAGGTAGATAAACCTTGATTCCTTCTGCAACAGAACCGTAGTTCTTGAAGAACATGATAGCTTGAGCTAATTGTTGATAAGAAGTTAAAGCAGTTGTTCCATTACCGAAATATCGGTAAGGGCCTGAGAACGTATTTAGTGTACTAGTCAGTTGACTATTCACAGCAGACGCCCAGTTCAGTGCAATATTGCCCTCAACCTGAGTAGCTAATTCAGCTATGAACGATTTGCCAAAAACTCGCATGTAGTCTTCTTCGCCTTTTTCAAGGTTAAAAATTCTTTGTTGTGAGGTCACGGCAAAAGAACTGTTGTTCGCTTGGTCGCATGCCAAGGTCTGTACACGTTGCACAGCCGGTTGGAAAGATGCAACTAAACCTGCAACAGTCGTAGCACGAGGGGGCAAGTCAAAGGTTACAGTAGAACCTAGGTTTGCCTGTATTTTATCGAAATCTTTGAATTTAGTATTTGCTGTTGCAATATGACAGCAAAGGTTTTGCAACAGAGCCAAACCAGAACGTTGGTAGGTTTGTACCTGTTGTAAAATATTAGTAGGGAAAACAGCCATTTTTATTACTCCTAACATTATCCATAATTGTTAGGATTCGCGCGTTTATCCTTTGTACATTCGTTTATAATCCCTAATAGACAAAGGCGCAGAATCCGTGCCAGTGTTAGAAGGTCTTTGTTGAGTTAACGGTGCATTTGGTTGACGGGTTTGCGAGACTTGTTCATTAGCCTTAATTGAATCAGCAAGTCGCTTAATCTCATAAATACCATCAGAAGCATTATGCAAACAAATTGATTCAAGATCGTATAATTTTCGCCTATCACGAGCGAGTTCATACAATACATCATGAGAGTTATCGACGTGCTCTGCTAAAAGCTGAACCACATTCGGGTAATATCTCATGTCAACGCTATTGGTTACTGTCTCAAAATCCTGATATTTTTCTCGTCCAGGTTCTATCTTTCGTCGATAAGCATCTACAATGCGTTGCGCTGTTTCAGAATCCAACTTTTCTTGTTGTTCGCGACTCCATTGTTCGCGTTTTCTGTCCAGCTCTTCACTTGTTAAACGCCTTACATCGTCTTCAGATATTCCTTTCGAAGTCTGATTGTAAGAACTATCACTCGATACAGGCTCAGCACGTCTAGTTTGTTGTTCACTTTTATAGTTCTCAACAGCTCTTTCGGCTGCTTCTTGAGTACGACGCCTTACAATATCATTAACTTGCGATTGCGGAACCATTTTTTCTACTGGAGTAGATAAGGCTTCGCCCTGGATCTGATTAACATCAGACACGTTTTCCATAACATCATTACTCATTTAAGTTCCTTCTAGCTATTGCCCCGCTACGGTAATTGCCTCTGCTTAACGCCCAGGTCTCGAACTATTACGCCGTTACGCTAATTACCACTCCCCGCTTGCGCACGGGTCTCGATGGCGAGTTGCCGTCCTTGGCACTCTATGGATCCATAGGTAAAATTTAATGAAGGAGTTGATATATAGCTATGAGGAATACATCTTCGTAGCTGAACTTAGTACAACGTAGCAGAACTTAGCGCAATGTAGTCCAACTTAGCGTTTGAGATGGTTAAGAAACGGATTATATTGATAGTGTAATTATCTATTTAGGAATAAGGATGTTATTAATAAATGGAATTGAGTTTTTTTCAGAAAAAGAAATATCTAAAAAATATGGTTTGTCCGTACAATGGTTTAGAAAAACGCGACTTAGTAAAAATAGCCTTCCCTATTATAGATTAAATCGAAATATCTATTATCGAATAGAAGAAATTGAAGGATGGTTCAAAGAAAATCTTATTTCCACGAAAAATGGGAGTATGATTTTATGAATGCAAAATGTTTTGTTTTTAAATTTCCACACTCGCATGAATGGACTAGAAATTTCATTTCAAAATTATTTGAAAATGGGAAACCCTATACGATTTATTATGAAGAAAAAAAAGAGCAGTCAATCCAGTCTTTGGTTAAGAAAACCTTAATGAGAGGGGAATATAGTAAAAATGATTGCTTCTATGTTTTTTTTGCCAATCTAATAATCTTTTGTCAAAAACGCGAATATGTATGCTTTGCTAATTTTTTAAATTGTGACGATATAGATTATCTTTATGAGGCTATAAAACCTGAGATTACACCGAGGATAGCCACTTTAGAAGAATTGGCTTTCATCAATCAACATACTACGCATAGACTAGATTACGATTACAAGTGCGATAAAGATTTAATAGCCTCAGTTATTCAACTCGCCGTTGAGGATGCTTTTTTATATAAATTCCCACGTTCTAGAAAAAAAGCAACTCAACAATATATGGAAATAGTTAATAAAATAAATCCCGAGCAAATAACTTATAAAAAAAAGGATGTGCGTTCCATCAGTGAGCAGCACGCTTATGATGCAAGAGTTTTTTTATTAAATCAAAGTGAACTCTTGGATAAATACTTACATTTCTTGGATATCGAGCCCGAGGTGTTTGTAAAACTTTTGCAAAAAAAAATACAAGCATTCGATTTGGCGCCAGATGAGATTAAGCCCAAAAAGAAAAGGCCTGTAACTAAAGAATTGAAATCAATGTTGCAGTATTGTTTTTCACTTAGGGAATGCCCACTAATTTTTCACTATGCTATAATTATTTTATTTCATGGGATCAAGGACATAAAATGAGCACTCCAATATATTCTCAAGAGCAATTAGATATTGCTGTATTAAAAAATTCACAAGAAGGAGTATTAAGAGAACTTTCAGTTATTCGTGAAGAAATAAAATCAGAATCGCATAAAAATACCAATTTAATTTTGGGAATTTATGCAATGATAGGCGCAGCCGCATTAGGTAAATTGTTTGGAATAATTTAATGGAATCTCAGAATCAAATCAATGAATTTTTACAAAGGGATATCGAATGTAAAGAATTCCTAGACGCAAACCCAGGAATAAAAAAATCACTTCATCATTTGCTCGCAGAAAATGCCAGATTAAATTTAGAATTAATCGATCAACAAAATAGACTTAACAAGTATCAATTAAGAGTGAGTGCAATTGCCTTAATATTTGCCTTTGCGGCAGTAATCATTTCTATGTGGAATTATCTATAGTGAACAAGGAAGAATTAGACTCCAACATAAATCCTTTGCAATCTGGAACAACCCAAGAACATATTATGCGTAGTTATCGTTCGATATTAATCTTGGGTTCAGAAATCAACGATCTTAGGAGACTTATTGTTTTATTGTTTTATATGCTTTGTGGACTTTATGCACTTAAACTTAATGAAGTCTTTGAAACGTTCATTTTTACATATGCGTTTTTTTCAATTATGAGCATCATGTTTGTTTTTTCGATATATGAAACCATTAAAAAAAGAAAGGCCAAACGTGATGAGCAACGTTCAGCCCTTGGGGATAACTTAGATAACTAAGTAAGAAATTATAATAGTACCATTTAATGCAGTAGCAGCGGTATTGTTATAAATTGTCAAAGTTGCGGTGCCGGAGCCTGGAACTACTTTCAAAGTAATGTTCTCAGTCGTGTTAGTACCACCTGCCAATGTTAACAATACTGAAGATGTCGCAGTGATTGCAGTATTAGTCCAGGTAATCGCATAACTTGAGCCGCCAGCAGTCGATAAGGATGAAGTCGTTAAGGCTCCAGCCACACCACTTGCCGTTACAGCATTCGCAGCTTCCGTACCGTTTACTTTAGCAAATGTGATACTACTACCCGCAGCCATTGCGTTGGCGCCAGTATTTAATAAAAAGTTTGCTGTTGCAGCCCCAGGGTCGGGAATGCTAACAACAGTTGCTTGACCCATGGCAGCATTACTAATAGTAGTTAAGGTATTGCCAGTGTTAGCCACAGCCGCAACCACCAACGAACCTTTACTAGCTGTACCTGGGAATGAAGCCAATGTACCTGCGGTTCCACTCAAACCAGCTTGGATATTTCCGCCACTGATAGCAGTTGCAGGGTCTTCGCTTAATGTACCAGTAGTATTAGTATAGGTTGCAATATGGTTAGCAATAGTAGGTAAGACAACCCCGCTAGTACCTGTCCACTCAGCCAAAGTGATACTGCCAGTTGCGCCAGAAATTGAAACCGTAAAAATTCCAAAAGTTCCGGTAGTAGTAGGTAAGTTATAGCCGTAAAGCACTAATAGCACATCACCATTTGATAAGGGTTGGGCACTTTCTGCTACAACACTGTTTAAATAGCCAGCCGTGGTGATGGTTGATAGATTATCAGTAGAAACCATGAACCTTAACCCTGGGAGAGTACCATTGGTTGCAGGAATAGGTTTCGGATATTGTAAGACGCCCATTTTTTATGTCCTTATAAAATGATGAGAGTGTTTATGCTTTTCGAGGAGTTAAAGAATCTCCGCGTCTGCTCCAATGAGCTTTGTCGCCTTTGCCCATTTTACCGCTATGCCCTTCAACGTCATTTTTGTCATGATGTCTTTGTAACACGCGCTTAATACCTTGTTGGTGATTGTCATGAACGATACGGTTATCTATCATGCCTTCCTTACATTTATATTCACTCATTTTTATATCCTTATAAATTGAATGCTTATGTTAATAATCGTTAGTATCAATATGAAAACGCTCGTCTGAACTAGCTCGATAGTTATAATTTATCACATAATTTCTTAATTCGTTAGGGAGTTTATGAATTAGATTTTTTTCATATTCCCGAACTTGATAATTAAAAAAACTCCTAGAAGAGCGTTTAGGTTTTTCTTCTTCGAGAACTTCTTCGGACTGCTCATCTTCGAGCAACTTACTTTCCATGACGCAACTTCTTCAATGTTTTGGCAAGGTTAGCTTCCCTTCGCAATGATGGGTTTTTGCTATGTTCTGCCTTCGCTAACTTTTTAGCAGGAATCTTCTTGCCTTCAGGAACTCCTAAATCACGATGAAGTTTACCGGGGTGCTTTATTGCGCCCGAAATCCATTTCTCAGCCATAATGTCATCCTTAACATTTCCCTTTCATAGATTTTTTCATATCTTTTTTAAGATTTGATTTTGGTTTTACTGCTGGTACTGTATCGCCCACAATTCGCGCCCGAGTTTCTTTTCGGCGTGTTTTGTTTGTATCCTTAGCAACCGGCTTAACGGATTTGGCCACAGCTTTAAAAGCTTTGTCCGTAACTTCATTTTCCCGTTTGTTATAAGGGCTTTTAGTTTTCTTAGCATCCTTTTTTGGATTTTCGTACATGATAGTAATCCTTGTTTATTTCAAACAATCCTTTTTGACCATCTTTCTAATCAAAGCTTTATCCTCTTTTACATCAGGATGACTTACTTTTTTTTAGCATGAGTGGCGTGTTTTTTCATCATTTTTTCATGATGCTTCACTTCGCTCATGTGGTGCTTATGCATTTCATGATGATGTTTATGCATGTGCTTGTGATCTTCATGTTCTTTATGATGTTCTTTTTTATGAGCATGCTCTTTTTTAGCATGTTCTTTGTGATGCTCTTTATGATGTTCCTTGTGATGCTTTTCCATTTTCTTACTCTCCTTTTGTTGTTTAGATTCACTGTATGCAATAGCAACAGCTTGTTTCTGTGGTTTCCCAGCAGAAATTTCGGCTTTAATATTTTCTTTAAATCCTTTTGAGCCTGGTTTGGCTCCTTTAATCAATGGCATGATTATTCCTTTTTATCCCAAACGGTTTTATAGAGGTCGCGCCGCTCTTGTGTATTGGCGCCATCCATGTGACCACGGACTGCATTTTCTAATTGTCTATCACTTAATTTATACGTTTTTTTCAATTCTTTAAAGGTTGCATTGTGCAAATCATTCCAAGTCACTTTTTTCATCGTTTACTCCATATAAATGATCTAAATCCAAATCGATATAAGGAAAAGGATTGCTATCATCTTTTTTTGCTTCAACAGCATAGCCACAGTCCTTTCCATTCTTTTCATAGCTAATATAAAATCCAGTTTTTGATTCATCATAACAAGAAATTATCTTTCCATATTCAATTCTAATTTTCATATGTACCTTATTTAATGTCGTGAATGTCTTTCATGTCTTGTTAAATGGTCAGAGATATGACGATGCCTCATATCTTCATGCTTAATGGCGAAATCCATGCGTTTTGCAAATTGTTCTGTAAGTGCTTTAACAAGTTGTGTATTGGCCGATTGCTTACCAAGCTGTAAATCAGCCATCGTTTTTTCTTGGTCATGAATAAGTCTTGCATTATCAATCTCAAATTTTCTTTGCGATTCTCGCTCACGCTGTTGCACTTTTTCTTTTTCGATTTCAAATTTAACCATTTCAGGATTATTTTGTTGTTGCTCCATCGCGGCTTGTTTTTCCTGTTGGTATTCCTGTAACCATTCGTCAGTAAGCGATTTAAGTTGCTCAATACCGCGGCCATCCATATTATCAAGAACAAAGTGCAAGCCTTTTTCAGCAATGAATTGCGCAAACAAGGGTGACATGCCCATCATCTCTTTGACCATCATAATAGTTCGTGATTTTTGTACCTGGAAGCTAGCCCCTGCTTTAACACTTACATTTAAAACATTAGGGTCGTACTGCAATATTAGACCATCTTCTTGGTTAAGTTTAATCGCAAAGCGGCGTCCCTCTTCATTCATAATGGGCAGCGTTCTTGGTGTTGTGAAATATTTTGGCATCAAGTCAACATAGATTTGCGCCACGCGCTGAAACCCTTGTAAGCATCCAACAATGTAAGGCATTGCTGTAGCATTGGATTGGCTTGCCGCTTCCACAATGGCGACGCCAGATAATTGATTGTCATTAATGCCCAAACTAGCATCATAAGAACCCAACACATTCTGAATAAGTGCATCTGCTCCTGTAAATGATTGGATAATTTCTGGCGGAGCAGGAACTCGTTGAACTTCTCGTATGGGATTATTGATAGGTTGGTCTGGATTGCCTTCATACACTGAGTTAAATACAACCACGGATTCTTTTTGAACGTCTCGATATGCATCCAAAAATTGTTCCTCTTTCGGAAGGGCTTCTTTAGCCACCATGAACTTATGCTGCACCGTATTTTCCAGTTCATTCGCAAGGTTAATACCCGCAAAATTCTTAAGGCGCTGGCTATCTTTCGCGTGATATACATAGGGTCTAGTCACCTGTCTAATGTTTCCATTTGTAGGAGTTTTAATCATGACAGAATGACCATCCACAAAGACCAGCGGCAGCATATTGAAATCAGTTTCTTCGAATTCGATGACTTGAGTTTCAATCAAACGATATCGATTAATTGTTTCAATCATTGTTTTTCGTGGTTTACCGATAGTTGCAGGGGGAACGGTAATGTCATCCCACTCATCAACCAACTTTCGGTATTTCCTTGTTGTCATTACGCCATAATCTCTAACTTGGACAATATGTTCTTCTTTTCTCTTTTTCTCATACCAATCAGCTTCAACAATAATTTGGCTATTATCGTTTTGATAAGACCAATTAAAGCCAGCAAAATCTCGCCGAAAACTCAATGTATTAATTGGAATATCTGGGTTTTCTTCTTGGAATTGCTCTTTATCTTTAGGGAATAGCTGGAAGCAAAATTGCCCATCGCCTTTATGGCTAAAACGTGCAAGCTTGTCGAAACCACAAAGCGTTGGCTCTTCACGACTAATTTTTATGGTTTGGTTCATGGACATAGGATGTTCATAATCCGTGTAAACCTTCATAACACTAAAGCCACCAGATAATAAATCTTTGTAAACTTCATAGCGTGTATGTTGATTATTCGAATCCATGAACAAATGCTTTAGATGTTGTTCAACAATCTTGACGGTAATAGGGTCGGAGTTTTCTTCATCAAAAGAATGAACCTGAATATCAGGCTCTTGTTTGGAGAACTCGCCTAATAGTCGACTAACGTAGGCTTCAAGGACATTGAATTCAAGTTGCGGTCTATTCATAGACAACAACATAGTAATTTCGTCATTGGTCAGAGAAGATTCAAAAACAAATCTTCTAAATTCATTATATCGGTCATAATTATGTTTAAAATAATCATGGGTATTGCGCACTTGCTTTTTAATACGAGCAAGGTCGTCCATATAGCGCTTTGCTACGTCCTTCATTATTGTAGTCCTTAAAAGTGAATCCATTCACTATTAACAGTCTAATTTTATATCAAAACATTCGATTATCTAAGTCGATTGTTAACATTATCATCTTGCATGTGCATTTCTTCTCAATCGGTTAATCATATTTGAATCTTTATACAGATAGTTTGCTACACCCTCATAATCTGTTCCACTTACTTGGGACGAAATAATTGTTTTGTCTATCAAAGCGATTTTAATCGCATCCGCCATCGTATCGGCAATATCATCCCAGCGGTGTGTTTCATTCGCTGTGATTTTACTCATATGGTCAATACATAACTTAACATGTTTTCCAAAGGCCGGAAATGAAATGAGTTTTTCAGCAACATAGGGTTGGGCATCTAAAAAGCGCTTAGTTTTACATCCACTTTCTCGGGTTCTTGGCATATCCATGAGTCGTATAGCTCGAATCTCATCAATTAAGCTTAGAAGCGTTCCTCCTGTTGATTTTTTTTCAATAACAACAAGCTGAGGCGGTTTTTTATAACTCATACATTGTGACCAAAAATCTAAGAATGCTGGCTTTAAGTCTTTAGGCTCAACTCGGCACTCCAGAGTATCAATCCAGTGAAGCCCGTACTTGCCGGTTTTAACGCCAAACGATTCAATTTCATAAATTCCCCAAAAACTAAATGCGGTTGCGTCATTGTAGCTTTTAGAGGTTTCGGCTGTGTCACAAGTAATAAATGAAAACAAAATATTTGGCTCTTGTTCCAGCATCACAAACCATTCAGGTTTAAATAAAGCGCCCCCTGCGGGAATTGGGTCTTGTTGATATTGTGAGGCAAAAACATACGGGTCGGTTTCTTGAAGTCTTAAAAGCATTTCTTTGGGATGGACTTCTGGATAAAGAGCATTTCCTGCTTTATCAAGACTTGGCAAAATAACTTTATGCCAGTCGTACCCATCTTTTCCACTAATCAAATACGACGCCAAATCATCTTCATGCAGTCTTTGACCAATAAAGATAAAAGGTACGTTTATTCCGCGGGCTCGCTGTTGGATAGTTTCTCGGTAATTGTCGATAACAGTTTTTCGAATTGTGTCAGAGTGCACCTCATCTGGTTTATGTGCATCATCGATAATGAGTGCGCCGGAAAATCTATCGAGTCCTGGTAATCCAGCGTCCTGGCCAGTGACCGCGCCTGCTGTTCCAAATGCAGCAACAGCGCCGCCATGCTCTGTCTGAAAGAACTCCTTTGCTTTTGAATCATAACGAATCCTTACATTGAATAAGTAATTGTAATGTGGAAGCTGGATGATGCGTTTAATAGTTTCAGTATGCTTTACAGAAAGCGACTTTGAATAAGAAAGATATAAGAATCTTGAATCAGGCCATTGAGCCATAGCCCAGGCTATAAAAAATGATACCATCGTGGATTTACCAGAGCCAGGCTCTACATTGATCATGCCTTTTTGATTGGGTAACTCTAATCGTAGTGCTGCTGTTAAAATCTTAGCAATTGTGATGTGATGTGATTCTCTGCCAATAGGGCAAGAAATGATAAATTCTCGCCCTGTCAGTATTTTATAAAAATAGGTAATAAAATAAATTATGCTTCCCCGAAGCTCCGAGGCAAGCTCTTCCTTGTCTTCTTTAAACATTTAATCCCTTTAAATGTTACGTTTCTAGGCTTTTGCTTGGTAAGTCTTTCGAGTAATGTTCCCAGGTATCGGCCAATTGAGGGTAATCATAATCTAAAAAATGAGTTACCTTAAAAATTTGATTATTGTGAAACTCAAATTGCCCTGAAAACACGGCGCCCATTGTGTAGTAAATGTCGTCATCTTTATCAATGACACGCAACAATAACTCACGCCCCATAGGCGCGGGTTCTTTTTTTATTGATTTCCATCTCATAATGCTTCTATTTCCCTAATTAAATCATAAGCCTCATCTTTTGTCATAATCTTATCGGGCTTGCAGCCGAATTTGCACTCAAGTCCTTCTGCTACTCCATATAATCGGCAGATAGCTGGCCTTATCATATAGATACTGCACCTTTTATCGCATAGCGCTGCACATGTTGCTGATTTTTTTATTATTTTTTGTTTCATCACAACCTGAATTGGGCTGAATGGATTCTTAATTATCCTTTCTCTTGCGCGCTTAATTTCTATTTTTGAGGCAGGAACAATCCCACATGTATTATAGCATTTACCTTGACAATCTATCTTGGGGATTTTTTTATATAGCTCTTCCAATTTTCTATATTTATGCTTCATTTGGATTTATTACGTCTTTTTTCTTTTGGCGATTTTGGCTCGACAAAAAACATAGCTGTCATTTTGTCTTCCACTTCTTTTACCCGGCTATGGAGTTGGGTGCAAATATTTTCTAATTCTTTCAAGGGTTCGAGATTAGGCCCCTTGGCCTTTACAAAATCATTAAAGGCTCGCTGTAATGCATAGTAGTGTTCATTTAACTTTTCCTTTTGATTTTCATATTGTCCATCAAAGCTATCTGAAAGTCTTTTAATTTCAACTTCTAGGTAATTTTTACTTTCATTAGATTCTTTTAATAGTCTTTCAACTGCTTTTAATGAATCTTTGAAATATTGATAATTCATATTTTGAAGTTCTTTTAATTTATCAATATTTTCTTTGTTTTCCTTAATCGATTTTTTTAAATCATTATTTTTTGGATTAGACACAATGAGTATTTCTAATTTCACGATACGTTTGCATAATCCCCCATACATACGGGATAAGATAATTATTCCAGCAGCCAAAAAAATAATACATAAATTACTACAAAAATAAGCGCTCATGTTTCATCCCTGTAATTTGCCATCCAATGTTTTGGCAATATCTATCATTTCCAAATCATCCAAAACGCCTTGTTCGATTGCTTCTTTAGCAAGACAAAGAAGACAATATATCTGTACTTTTTTAAGAAGAATGGTATTGTCGCGTAGCCTTCTCTTTTTTTTACTCACCCACATATCTTTTTTACAGAGTGGGCATTTCTCAATGATGCAGTCTTCTTGATCGTCAGGATGAGTAGGTTGAGCATCAACTGGAATACAGCCAATTAATAATGTTTCACCTGACAAATCAATCTTCTTTGTCATGCTCATCCCTTTCGCTTGTGCTGCGAACTAATTCATGGCGCTCTAGATAATTCAGAACGTCTGATTTTCTGTACAAAATTCGCCCACCAATTTTACGGTAAGGAATTCCTGCGCCGCGCCACCTATCGCACTCAAGAGTTTTTTTACTTTTACTTATAACGGGCGCCACTGTTTCTTGATTAAAGAATGCCTCCATAGATGAATTCCAAAATATATCTATCAGCTCTACAGCGCTTTTTTTATGCTTTTGAGTTTTTTTAAACTCCGGAATAGACGTCATGGGAAATTCCGGCAAGTCTGGAAATTCCGGCAATTCCGGCAATTCCATCCAATGCGTCACGAGACACACATCGGCTCGAAGTTTAAATGATGAATAAGGCAAGTATATATCCCAGCCTTCGTTGCATAAATAACCCATAGAAATATTTCTTAAATTGCCTTGCATGACCCAATGAAATAATACTTTTTGAAGTTTTCGAGGCAATCTTTCTTTTACGCTAATCCAAGTCATCTTCTATACATCCCGCTTTTACCCATTCAACAGCCTTCTTGTGACCTTCTTCTGCTTCCTCCCAAGTTGAATAACGATCCATATAGATATCTGAATGATTTTCATTAAAGACCATGGTTTCGAAAATCAAAGGAATTGTGCTTTTTATATCATGATTATGATTAAGACCTAAAAATACTGTAGAAACTCTTTTTCCTTCAATATCTTCGTCCGCAAGGCTTCTATTTTCCCGATCAAACAACTCACTCCAAGTATCACGGGAACATGGAATAGCCCTTTTATTCTCATCTAACCAGTAATATTCAAATCTTTTTGGAAACTGTTCGACACTCATTCTAATTCCCTCGAATTCGTGGGTTTTAATCACCGCATATCATAGTCTTAAGCTGTTCTTTTGCAACTCCTAGCCTATGCTGCCCCTCTTCGCAGCCGGAAACTATTTTGGTTTTCCAGTCTATGTACCATTCACCAATTTGCCAGCAAATGTAATCTATTTGTTCGCGAGTGAAAGAGGATTGAATTTTAGTTTGCTTTTCATGATATTCCTTAATGTCAGGAAATGAAGTTTCTATTATATTAATCGCAGTGGTTAACTCATCTATGGCCTTAACAATTTCTATGGCGTTAACAATTTCTGTTTTTGTAACAAAAGTTGTTCCCTCCATAAGAAGATTATGAAAGTTCTTGCTTCGCGTTAGGGCTTCCTTATAGCAATGATAGATTGAGGCATTCATTCTTTATTTCCTTATAAGAAAAATTTTGTGACCAACAAGCTGCCAAATAATGTAAGCATTATTCCAACATTCCATTTAAAATGAGAATCTATTTTATTTTCTAGATGCTCAAAACGCTTATCTATAGATGCGGCTATTTTTTCTAGAAGTCTGATTCGCACTTCATGATCTACATACTCTTCGTTTGTCATTCTATTCTCTCCTCGTTCAATTTTTCACATTATGCCTTTTTTTATGCTTCTATGCCTTATTTGTAATCATTTAATACAATAAGTACTGCAATTATACCAAAAATCGGTATTATTTTTAATCAATTTGTGAGGCATCGATTTTAAATACTTGAATCGAATATTAACATAAAAATTTTTTTTATTTTCCAATAACTTACAACTTTTTTTAAATATTGGGTCTGATTATCGTGCTAATTGCGCTTTTATAGCTGGTTTTTGATATAATCAGATATTTGTGGGTTTAAAATGCAGTTAATTTGTAACAAGCATGGAATATCGGAGCATCGCCTATATATAAAAAAATGGAAGTGTAAAAAGTGCGAATATGTTTATAGCAGAAGATATTTAGAGAATGTCAAATTACGCGCCATTAAATATGGCGGCGGCGAGTGCCAAAAATGCGGGTATGATACATGCTGGCGTGCGTTACATTTTCATCATATTAATCCCGAAGAAAAAGAATTTGCTATTTTTGAATCAAGAGCTGGGCGCAAAAGGGTAAGAAATTGGGAAAAATTAAAACTTGAAATAAATAAATGTATTTTGCTTTGTTCTAATTGTCATACAGAATTACATGCTAACGATGAAAAGAAGACGTATGCAGAATTTAACTTAAATTTAAGTAGGCTTGAAATAGAATTATATAACAAATCAATTATCTCTGGAAAAAGAAGCGCAGATGAAGTCTTTAATCAGATATTAACTATTAAGAAAATAATTAACGTATAGTTTCCATGATAGACACGCTGAAAATTTCGATGTGTCTATCATTATCTGAACCATTTTCCCGACGCCAAGAAAATGGTATCCTCACGCTTTCGGCAGGAAGCGATCAAATGCATACACAATTCGAAGAAGAGTTAAAGCGAGATGTAGAAGACATAAAAAAAGCAGTTGAAACTTATAGCGCTTATATGTGCATTATCGAAGAAGGTCTCAAATCTGTGTTTAAGCTTATTAAAATCAGTTGCGGTGTTTCTACGCTCTGGATATTTCTTTATGTTGTTTACCAAATATATAAATATTAAAAAACAGGCGCATTATTCCATTCATCCTCATTAACCATTAAGTCAGAAAATCCGTTTGATGTTAAAGAAGAAGTATTTCTTTCAATTTTAGAATTTCCTAAATTGACATACGAACTTTCAGTGCCGTTCGTGTCTCCTTCTTTTGGAGAATTCGTTTCAGTGGGTGATGGTTCGCCTTCTTTATGATTATTTTTTTCTTCTGTCAGTTTTGTCAGTCCCAATCCTATTGTTGAGAGCGATCGAACAACAAAGCTTATTGCATTCAATATGGGGTCTAAAATCATTGACGCCAGAAGGTAAAACATTTCCGAAGCAAAGTAGAATGTGTTTTTCAAATGCATGTAGCTTTGATCAAAATCAAAAAATATTGCATAACAGATTGTAGCCAAACCGTTTACAAATGCTTGGTAGAAAGACCAGGAAGCTAATCCGATACAAATAAATGGCTTTAGGAATATTCCTAGCAATTGCAATCCGAACTCAGAGAAAGAATGAAAATTAGGATAATAGTTAATTGGCCATCGAGCGCTGTTTGTTTCATTTAGATTGGTCTGATAAATCTTGCAAACTTGATAAACGTTAATTTTATCCTTGCGCATTGTGTTGTAACTTTGATTAAAGAACTTAAACATAATAATTTACGCTCCTTGTTGGTTTCATATCATTCCCTGATATATCAATACTATAACACATAGAGTGACAATTGGCCGGAATTGCACCGACTAACGGGAAGCCTTAGAGTACTGTGTTAACTAGCATGGAGATACTCTATAAATAGAGCAAGTCTTCTATCGCGATTCAGCCCCTCCCATTCTAAGCCTTAGTACTACCGAGCGTTTCGCTGTCAACGCCGCAATTGTCATATATTGTTTTTGTAATAGATTTCGTGTATTTGAAGAGCTGCTGCTCTCCAGATATCCTTTAGCTCTTTATAGATGTTCTGTTTATCAATGTCTGTTGAAACAATGTTATTTAATAAATTAGAAAGTTGCCCCATTGTAGTACCCATGAGAAATGCTGTCTTTTCTCCGCGTACAACCATTTTTTGGATTTCTTCGTCAGTCATGATTTTCTATCCATTGTTTTAAACACTCGAACCCACAAAATTGTTTTTGTTGGCGCAATATCGGTTCAATATTCATTAAATATGATACGTTAGCTTTTTTTTCTTTTGCAGCAGTTCCTAATGTTAAATACCACTCCATATAATTATTGGTATAAGTTAAATCTGCTTGGCAGTTATCACAGGTTATTTTTTTCGATATCATAATTTATTTTTCTATTCTCTCTGTTAAATAATAAATCGATATTTCTTTTTCGAATAAAAATGTATTATTGCATTCCGAACACCTATGCGCTCCATTATTAGGCCATTCAAAACAATCTGAAAATTCATACTCGCAATAGGGACAGATAAAATTGTCTTTATTGAAAATGTTATTTAATGTCATTTGCTTTTCTTTTCTTCGTCGTAACTTTCCTTAAATTTTATTATCACCTTAGCCAAAGTATTTCTAATTAAGAATTTTGTTAAATCATCAACAAGCTCAGGTGCTTGATCTTCCATTTTATAAGCAACAATCACATTCGCAAACATCTCTTCAAAAAAACCACATAACAAAGATGTTGCAAGAGTGAATTGCATTCTTTCATCGCTAGGAACATCTTTGTAAATTGATTCTACGCATCCCTCGAATGCATCCACAAGCATCTTTTTATTTTTCTGTTGTAATGGCGTGTGCTTTTCAAAAAGTCCTTCATCATTCATAGTTACCCTTATTTTAGTGGATCCGCAGATTGGACTTTCACCAATACCCTTAATTTAGATAGTTAATGCTCTAATATTTAAGCTACTGCGGAATTATTCATTGTTAGCCTTCTGGCAATTTATCTTTGTTAGCGCATCCTTCCATTTGTCACAGTATTTATTGAATAAACGGTCTTTCATTAAATGATGCAACCCCCATTCATATTCTGGTTTATCAGAAAGAATATATCGCTCATATTTTTCCAATAAGTAATCTGGTGAAAAATCCATTATTATTTCCCACACAGCAAAATAAGACTCACCTAACAGAATAATTAGAAAAGCAAGAATATTTTTTACTTTATCGGCGTCAGTCATTTAGTTCTCACTATTAAAAACCTGAACCGGTTCTTTTTTTATATTTACATAGGGCTGTAGCCATAGATCAATATCCATAATAGATTTCCAGTAAATTTGATGCGCTCTATTTCCAGAAATTGGAATATCTTTAGTTTTTATATCTCCATACTTAATTATTTGACCAATACTTCTGAAAGAATGCTTAATTCCATCGATATGGCCATGTTTCAATTTTAAAGCGAGCGCCCCCCTTTTCGTAAGCCTCTTTTCATGGGATTCAATAAATGATAATTGATTGCATGCTTTGACAATTGATTCATAAAAAACTTTTTTAATTACTTTTTCAGTCATCATCACAAGAGCTTATCCCAAAATTTATACCTTTTTACATAATTTTTGCATTGGGAGCAATACCCTCCGTAAAACACGACATGTGTTTGGGAATGCCTTTTTATCAGCGGCTTTTCATAGATGGGATATTCAACGAGAATTCTATGTCCAAAGATTAGGCATTTTAGTTTCATGATATTATCGATTTTGGACATGGAATGTTAGGGGAATGCATGCCATTACAAACAATGCAGTTCATCACAGTGCATCGATGAGTAGGTCTTTGTGAAACTTCGTAGGTTTCCTTACAGAACTCACAGAATGTTAAGCCGCCGCTTCCGAACTTGGGCCAGTGTGAAGCGATAGAATTAAAAGTACTTGCAGAGTCAAGTTTACAAGAACAAGATGCTTTCCATGGCGCGTTTATTATATGACATCGTGGACATTCCCAGGCTTCCGTCATATTTAATCCGTATCTGCATCAAATAAAAATTGCTCTAATTCCAAAAGAGCGTCCTTATATCCCAAACAATAACCACATTCAAAGCCATCTGGTTTTTTAGCTACAAGCTCAGGAAGCTTTTTAGACATTCTTTCCAACCCTTCCTGAATCCAATCGAATACACTATGCATACAATATCCTTATTGTAGATGCCCCATTCTGTGCCCTACTGGGGCGATAGGCTCATTTCAATTGGTTCGGATCAAGGAGTGTCCAATTGAAGCGCACAAAGGGCTTAACACTCTTTTTTGTTTTTTTCATCCAATTCACGTCGTCGTTTCATGACGTCTTCATGAATAACTGGATTATTCGTTTGCTGTTCTTTATTGTCACCAAACTTTTTGGGCTTTAATTTCCCAGCATGCCATTTCCATGTATCAGTTTTTAGTCGAAGCATAGGAACATCGACTCTCATTTCGCCTTTTTCATCTATATATCGATGGGGTTCATTCATCAATTCTTGCATATATTCGACGACCACTTCGGTTTGGTCTTCCTTAGCTTTTGTGTATTTGTGGCGAAACTCTTCATGAACTCGTCGCCATGTAAATATAGTTGCTCTATCAGGCCAATGAGGATTTCTATCGACTAAATGGCACAATCCAAGCTCTGAAGAAGCGATAGCTTCGCAAATTTCATCGCCCAATTCAATAGTATATTTTGTTGGTCTTCCGCCTTTATTTTTTGCACCGGTTGAAGTCATCCTTTACCTCAATTTTTATCATAAGCCTTATCAAACATTCTAACAGCTTCTTCACGGCTCATTGAAGGATTAATTGCCATGATATCTTTAATCGCTGCTTTATATGACTTCGATTTTCTATCCACTTTTTCTAATGGTTTAGGTTCTTCGTAGCTTGGTTCGGAACATAATTCGCAATCCGTCATCATCATACCAAGCCCTAAATAAGTCCCCGTTCCATAACATCTGATACATGGTTTTTGCATTGACAGTCCTTTGTTTTTTTAAATTCTATCATAGATTTAAAATTTAAAAAGGACAACTTTAGTTTATTTACATAAAATAGGTTGACATTATTAAACTTAGTTGTCATAATAAACCTGTAATGCAATCTTAGTGATTTTATTTAATAGGAGATATTTTATGAACTTTGCAGATTTAACTGATACAGTATTTAGGTTTTCTATTGTTAACTCGGAGACACCTAACGATTTATGGAAATACGATTTATTAGCTTGCGCTTATGACAGCCCTAATTTTCGTCATTTATGCGACAAAGAGATAAATCATTTGAAACAAAATTGCGAAAGGATTTTGCAAGCCATACAAGATTTACAAGGAGCGTAACATGATGGATTTATGGCATGGTGACGAACCAGAAATAGAGGCTGATTATCGCAGATTACAAGATGCTTACCAGCTTGAACATGCAGATGATTGGAAATATGACTTTACGGACGAAGAGGAATAAAACATGGAACAAATTAATCGTTTATCCAATGTAATTTGGGATTACATGAAAGATAAGAAAAATTGCGGCGTCAGTATATCGGTAGTCGATAAGTTAATCCGCGTACATGTCAAAAAAGGTAGGCATGTAAAACAATTTATCGGCTTTACTGCATCGTCAATGGTTCATGACCTAGCAACGTATTTGCAAGCCTTGTAACTTCCTTTACCCATCGGGTTTGCAAAACGGGGGCCGGTATTTTATGCCGGTCTCCACCTTTTCTGGTTCGCTTTTAATCTGACGAATTAAAAATTGCTCTTGCTCGAGAGTTAAGGTCTTACCATTTGCATAGTCAGGCATTCCAGATTGCTTCCAGGCTTCAATATGAGCCTCTAGAGATGCGATCGGCAATAACCCCTTCATCATGTCCAATTTGTCCTCTTCGTTCAATAGACGCAAGCTAACGCGGTTTGGCGCGACTCCTAACTTAACCGAGGAATGTAGCAATTGCTTGCGGCATTCTTCTTTGCTGTATTTGAATTTGGTTTCCACATTGCATATCCTTTGCACGGTTTAACAAGTTAACGGCTAGTTTTCTTCGCTCTTCATTCGGAAAGCATGCTTCAATGTTCATTCCGTATTTCAGTGCGTGGTTATAGTCATACATCAATTCCCGCTCTTCTTCTGTAAAAGGGCTGAAAATGGCTGTTGTGGCTGTTTGTGCCCTTTTTTTCTGTGGGAAGTTTTCTGGTCTTTCATTCCTTAGCCATTTTTTGAAGCGTTGAGAACCTACACACAATCCCTTTGCATGATAGTGCTCTTGTGCTGCTTTCATGATTTCTACGATTGTAACTTCTCGCTCTGAAAACCTCTGATGAAAGATTGCTTGGTTCTCTGGGTCGTTCAAAGCTTCTGTTTCGATTTCTTCTTCCTTCTTGGTTTCGACTGCTTGATTCAAGGCTTGAAGTTCTTGTTTTTTGTAGTCTTCGAAAAAGGTATTTGAAGTCGGCGCTATATATACATTATTTTCTTTATTTATATTCTTATTATTATGTTCCGCTGCACCGGAAGTTGAACTTCCGCTCGGCCGGAAGTCGTTTTCCGCTCCAGCGGAATTCGGTATATTATTTGTACTAGAGTCCGCTTCAGCGGATGGGTCTTTATTTTCACCACAATCTGTTTCAATCTTCTTCTCGGGTTGAATAAAGTATCTGCGGCCGTTGATTTTTTTTCGCGATAATAGGTTATGTTTTTCAAAGAATGTAAATGCCTCGTAAATTTGAGAAACGCCAAGTTGCGTTCTTTCGCACAAAGACTCATTCGATAAAAAACAATCTTGGCGATGGTTCCAAAATTGAAAGATAGTTTCATAAACTTTAAGAAAACCTAAAGTCATTCCTGGCAGATTTAAGACATGGGATGGAACGATAAAAAACGCTGCATTATATGTGTTGTTATTATGGGCAAGCATGTTTATAATTACCTATGTATGGACACATTGCCGTGTTCACCAAATCAAGGTGTCCGGTTTTGAAAAGCTCGAATGAAAACTTTGGTCGGTCAGCATTCAAGCGCTTGTGTAAAGTTCCCAGAAGGCGGGAACAAGAAGTACCCGCCTTAGTTAACTCTCCAGAATTATGCCCTAAGCTAATCTCTTAATAAAGCAGAAAAAATCACTTGTCGGATTTATTTTTGAAAAGGAACTGGATTGACTCGACGATTTTAGGGGTTATTTCATCGATAAAATCAGAGTTCACGGTTTGATATAAATAACTTGAAAGATTGAAGCGAATTATTTTTGACAATACATCTGGGTCAATGTTTACTTCCATTTTAAAATCTGGAGAAAGAGTTGCAGTCGTTCCAGCCGGTATTGGAAAAGAATTGATAACATTGCTATCGGTCATTTTAACTTCCTTGTTTTGATTTTAAATAGACTTCGTAATCATCGTACACTTCCTTCATGTCGTGTTTGACGTTCTCTCCGAGACGACGAAGGAATAAATCAACAACAGCGTTTTTGTCATCAAAGAGCGTCAACGGATGAATCATTTTCGCAATTACATATGAAAGTACACCAACAAGATAGAACATCATGCCCATAGGATTAATTTCCTTATCAAATAACTTCGTCTCTTCGAAATATGCATCTAGAATAGCCTGCCTAATTCTAGTTACGGAATCGGTATAAGCATCTTTATTTTCTACCATATCACTAAAATTTAATTTTCCTGTCATTTATTTTCCTTATCAGCTTTTAAATTACCATTAGTGATTACTTGAATTTGACACTGCTTATCAAAAGGGATTTGGTTTTTTTTCTTCCATTTTCCAACGGCTTGTTTACTTATCTGCAAGGCTTGAGCAACGCGTGTCATATTGTAATCATAATACGCCATCACCTCTGCAAAAGTCATATTCACTCCGTTAATTAAAAATAGGTTGACAAAATATAACAAAGTTGTCATTATAACGCAAGTCATGTAACAGGATGTTGCAAAATGAACAGGATTTGTCGTGGCTTTTTTATGAAATATGAGCGATTTTATGCAATAGGAGAGATTTTATGATTACAGATAAACAACGTGAAGAACGTAAACTTGGAATCGGCGGCTCAGATATGCCGATTATTTTAGGGCTGTCTAGTTATAAAACGCCCTATCAGCTTTATTTAGAGAAAACAGGGCTTGAAGAGCCAAAGCAAGAAGAAAGCCAGTTTCAATATTGGGGAAACCAACTTGAAGAAATCGTCAGAAATGAATTTTCAAAACGAAACGGCTTTGAAATTATGCTTCCAGACACACAAATTCATCCGCTATTCGATTTTATGCGCGCCAATGTAGATGGATATATCCAATCGGAGAACGCAGTTCTGGAAGTGAAGTGTGCGTCTTCTTTCATGGCTTATGAATGGGGTGAGGATGGCTCCGACGTTATCCCTATGCAATATCTCGTGCAGGTTGCGCATTACTGCTCAGTACTTAACGCTAGTAAAGCATATATTGCCGTACTGATTGGCGGCAATGATTACAGAGAGTTTCTGTACGAACGAGATTTGGAACTTGAAGGACATATTATTGAGAAAGCCAAAGAGTTCTGGGCATGCGTGCAAAACAAAACGCCGCCTGAACCAATAAATCAAATTGATTTAAAATTAATGTTCCCAAGGCATGCTGAGGAAAAAATGGTGACAGTTAACGGTGAAATCAAAGAGCAATTAACAGAAATCATAAACAATCGTTTTCAAATTAAGAAGCTATCAGACGTTGAGGACAAGTATAAATTTAACATCATGCAGTTTATGAAAGATGCAGAATGCTTAATTGATGAAGAAGGCAAGCCGATTGTTTCTTGGAAGGCTAACAAAAATGGCTCACGAGTATTCCGAGTTAAGGAGTCAGCATGATTAATTATTGGTATGACATTATTGTCGAGGATTGCATGGATAAAGCATTTTATAAGGCAGTAATCTATGCAAACTCAGATGAATTGTTTGTTACAGACGGCTACTTGTCTAGTAAGGATGCGCAGTTAGCCGCAACTTTTTATATTGTAGGTTATAAAGATGCACGAGGTGAGTATGAGTAACGAATTATCGACTATCAACTTAAGCACAAACTTAAATATGTGGGATGATGGTAAAAAGCTCGAGGAAATTCGTAAGCTATTCGCACCAAATCTCACAGAAATGGAGTTTCAGTTCTTCGTAGGACTTGGGAAGGCTTCTGGCCTTAATCCGTTCACGCGCGAGATTTGGGCGGTTAAATACGATAAAAATGCACCTGCTCAAGTTTTTATTGGTCGCGATGGTTATCGAAAGGCTGCACAAGCTCATAGCGAATATGATTATCACCAATGTGATGCTGTTTATGAGAACGATAAATTCGAAGTTATCAACGGCGAAGTAAAGCATGCTTATAAGCTAACGAATCGTGGCGCTTTAGTAGGCGCCTACTGCATTGCTAAGCGTCATAAATCCTCAAGACCAATCTATGTATTTGCTGAGCTTAAAGAATATTCAACAGGAAAAAGCCTTTGGAACTCTCAAACGGGAAAACCCGCCACCATGATTAAAAAAGTGGCTGAGTCTCAATGCTTGCGTGCTTGTTTTCAGGATTTGTTGGGCGGCACTTATGGCGAAGAAGAAATGGCTCGACATAAAGAAGGGCCAGCCCAAACAGTTCAAGGAGCCAATCAAACCGAAAGACTCAAGAATATTCTAAACAACAACGTCATTGACGCTGAAACAGGAGAAATCGTTGAGCCTAAAAAGGTTTACAATACAGGCAGAGACGATATACCAATTAACGATGAGCAAATTGACTTGATTCAATCTATAATGACCGAGAAAAACTTTTCAGAAGAACGCGTCAAAAAGGCGCTTGCTTCTCAAAATGTGGAATCATTAGAGCAATTGACCGATGCTCAGGCACGGGTGTTATTGCTTCAGTTGGAGAGAGCCTAAATGCTAAATAAAGCAATGCTTATTGGACGGATTGGTAAAAAGGAAATGAAGACCATGAAAAATGGCGGTCACATGACCGTCGTTTCTCTGGCCACTAATAAAAAATTTATTGATTCAAAAGGGATTCAACAAGAAAATACTATCTGGCACTGGGTGAACTTTTACGAGAAACTTGCTGAAATTGTGAATCAACATGCCCATGTGGGACAGTTGGTTTATATTGAAGGCGAGATTTATAATAAGCGTATTGAAAAAG
>Ga0210396_10000791_pt1 | contig 37290 bp, 34 predicted proteins | sample IncBWH17OmetaG_FD_155466 | JGI IMG/M metagenome (GOLD analysis project Ga0210396, IMG submission 155466) | Forest soil microbial communities from Barre Woods Harvard Forest LTER site, Petersham, Massachusetts, United States - Inc-BW-H-17-O ...
GCAATTTACATCGCCGCAAAACGGCACTTCAGTGCAGTACAACGTACCGGTTACGCTCGAGGCGCAAGATCCGGCGCAGCAGATCGCCACGATCGTGTATTACCTGAACGGTGTAGAGGTCGGCCAATCTTCCAATTCGCCGTACGCGATCTCTATATTGCCGACCGCGCACGGACCTATGCAGCTGCGCGCCGTGGCGCAATTACCGAACGGCCAAGTCGAGGAAAATTCCGAAACATTCAACGTGCAGTAGGAATGCCCGGACGCAATAGTTTTTTGCCGTCGGGTTTTTTCTGCTGAAAAAGCACTCCGCTTCGCTCCGTCGAGCTGCAGAGACGGAAAAAACTATTGCGTCCGGGGCAGTATGTCTATCGCTTTTGCGCCCATACGGCGATCGCGGGGAACAGCCGCTCTCGAGGCTCCGCGGGGATCTCGCGGACGAACGGAGATACTTTGAATTCCCACTCGACCAGTTCGCGGATGAGCGCGGCTTTTTCAGGAGTGTCGCCGTTCACCCGTTTGAGCAATGCTTTGTGTCCGGGCATCTGGTGGAATGTGACGCGTTTGGTATCGGCCCCGTGTTTTTGCAATAATGCGACCACCGTTTCCATATGGAGATGCGAAACGAATTTATGCTCGGGAAGGGTTCTCGGAAACCGATCGCCGAGGAAAACCTGGAACCGTTCTTTTAATGACGTGGGGGTGAGCGCGTGCCCGAGGTCCCAGCGATGCACGATCCAACCGTTCTGTTTTACAACGCGAACGCTTTCCGCAAGGAATTTTTCGATCTGTTTTACGTGTTCGAGCACGCTCAACGAAAAACAAAGATCCCACGCGCCGGTCTCTCCGAGATCGTACCCGAATCCGTGCACGAGTTCCGCGTTCGGATAATTCTTGAGCAGCTCAAGGGCATACGCATGGGCTTCCCCGCTCGGTTCGACGCCGCGGTATGAAACGTCTTTCCGTCGCTCGAGAAAGTCGACGACCGGCTGCGATGTTCCTGATCCTACTTCGAGCATTCTCGCCGGTCCTCTCGGAAGAACCTCCTCAAGGTGTTCCATGAATATCTCCTTGAACATAAAGAGCTACCGGTTGAGCGGCATCACGAGATACAAAAAGGATGCGTCGGAAACGCCCTTGACCACGAGCGGTCGTCCTTGGCCGGCGAACCCGAGCGTGACCGAGTCGGACTGGATCGAAGGCAGACATTCCGCGAGATAACCGATATGAAAGTTGATGTCTATCTCGTCTCCGGAAAGAGCCGCGTCCAGCGAATCGGACATCTCGCCCACATCCGCGTTTCGGGCCGTAGCCGAAAAGACCTTCTTCTTGGGGTAGACATGCAACCCAACATGCTGGTCGTTTCCCGCGAATACGCGCGCCTTTTTCAACATTTCCGCGAGATCGTTCTTGAGCATCGTGGCCTCCGTGGAAATATCCTTCGGAATGATGTCCCTGTAATTCGGGAACTGCGCGTCGATGATGCGCGAGATGTAGCGGACTCCGGCGATCATCGCTATCATCTGCGCGTCTTCGGCAACGAGCGTCAGCGAGTCCTCTCCCGATCTCTCGAGGATATACGCCAATTCGCCCGCGTGTTTCAGGGGGATAAGAACCTCCGCTTCGCTTTTGCTCGTTGCGGTTATGGTTTTTTCGGCGAGACGGAATGAATCGGTCGCAACACAGGTTATCCCCGAAGACTTGATCGAGACATATACGCTTCCGAGCTCGGGACGGATCATCGACGTGGACGCCGCGTAGCTGACGGATTGTAACGCTTGCAGGAATTTTTCTCTCGGTAGTTGGACACCTTTTTTCGAGCTCGATCCGGGAAGTGCGGGGAATTCAGCGTGCGGGATCGTCTTGATAAGGGTCTTGGTGCCGCGTGACTCCACCAGAAGATTCCCCTCTTCACTCCGGAGCGTTATTTTTTCACTGCCGATAGAGCGCAGTGTTTGCGAAAAAATACCGGCAGGGACCGCAAGGGTGCCCTTTTCCTCGATATCCCCTCGTACGGTCGCCTCAATCCCCGCTTCAAGATTCGTCGCTTTTAAGATTATTTCCTTTTGCGCATCGATCAAAATACAGGAAAGTACCGGTAACGATTCTTTTTTTCCTGCAATACGTTCCGCAAGTTGGACCGCATTCAGGATCTGATCTTTTGTTGTTGAGAATCTCATACCGTATCTTTTATATTTCTTTATTTAAATACTATTACTACTATTAGGGGCGGGGATAGGTGGAAAAGATTTTTCTACGCTTATGTTCCTCGCTGATTCCGTCCTTTCGAACTGTGCGTGAAGTGTTGATGAAACCTGCGTGCTTTCGTTGATACTATTTTCGTTGTGCATAAGTCGGAGTTATCAGAAATATTCGCAGTTGTTATAACGGATTTCTCCACAGCGTTACGCATGGATCAATGTGCGGATGTGGTCGAGCTCCTGTTCGAGCGACGTGTTCGACTTGATCTCCTCCTTGATCTTCTCGCATGAGTGAATAACGGTGGTGTGGTCGCGTCCGCCGAGTTTTTCGCCGATCGACGGGTACGAAGCATTGAATTCCTCACGCAGTACGTACATGATGATCTGCCGCGGCTTCACGACCTCTTTCTTACGCGTCTTTTCGTAGATGGATTTCTCGGCGACCTCGTAGTACTGCGCGATGCGACGCACGACCTCTTCGATGGAAATGCCGCGCGACGGCTTCACGTTATGTTTGACCAAAGAACGGACGTCGTTCAGCGTCACGCCCTTCCCTTTGTACTGCGATTTGCACACTATTGTATTCACGATACCCTCCAACTCGCGGATGTTGCCGCGAACGTTCTCGGCGATGTACGTGACGATGTCTTCCGGCAGCGAAAAACCGTGACTCTCTATCTTCGCTCGGATTATCGCGCCGCGACTCTCCACGTCGGGTTCCGGGATCTCGGCGACCATGCCCGCGGCGAATCGTCCTTTGATACGGTCTTCGAACCCGGGTAGGAGTGCCGGGTGTTTATCGGAGGAAAAGACGATCTGCTTGTTGTTGTCGTGCAGCGCATTGAAGAGATGGAACAGTTCTTCCTGCGTTTTTTCGGTGTTCGCGATGAATTGCACATCGTCCATGATCAAGACGTCGTAACTCCGGTACTGGTCTTTGAACGAGTTGGCCTTCCCCGCGCGGACCGAGTTGATGTAGTCGACCGCGAATCGCTCCGAGGTGACGTAGAGCACTTTTTTGTTGTGCGCCTTCTTGAAATGATTGCCGATCGCCTGTATGAGGTGCGTTTTGCCGTGACCCGTTTGACCATAGACGAACAGTGGGTTGTATGCGAGCCCCGGACGCTCAAGCACGGCCTTCGCTGCAGCGTGGGCCAGCTGATTGAACGGTCCGACCACGAAAGTGTCGAAGGTATAGCGGGGGTTCAGGTTGTCCCGCTTGTCTATATAGAGGGATTGTAGGTCCAGAGACACGGTCTCGGTCTGCGGCTGCTGTCGTTGGCGACGTTCCTGCGAGGGGGCAGAGCGGTGGACAACATATTCGACGGTCCGTATAGAGTTATCGAGCTCCCGGAGGACGTGGAGGATGAGTTTGTGGTGCTTCTCGGAGAGCCATTCCTTCACGATCTTGGAGGGAACGGCTACCTGGACGACCCCCGCGTCACGGTGCGCTATATCTGTATTGCGGAACCATGTACGAAAAGACGCTTGAGAGGTGCCGAGCTCGATCTGAACGAGCGCGTTCTGCCATAATTCGCGATTACTCATGTTGGGGTGCCGTCATGCGCTAACAGCTTGCGTATTATACGCGTATGATTCTTTTGTGAAAGTTTTCGGTGATACACGACGGTTGTGTAGAACATGTGGATAGCGGGTGGATAGAAATTTTACCTCGTCACGGATTGTGTGCAAGAAAAAAACGTGCTACGGTATTCCCATGAAACGAACCTATCAGCCGAAGAAACGGAAACGAGCCCGCACACACGGCTTTTTGAAGCGTTCACGTTCGAAGAACGGCCGCAATATGCTGACCCGTCGCCGTCGCAAGGGACGCGCCCGTCTTTCGGTTTAGCTTAATGCCCAAAAAATACAGGCTTTCCGGCGAAGAGCTGCGGGGTCTCTCCGGCAGACCCGCTCAGTCCGCGGGTAAGCGTATCCACGGGCGGTTTTTTTCGCTTTTGGTCGTACCGGTCGGCCGCGGCAACGCAAAGTGCGCGTGCGTCGTCTCGAAAAAGACGGCGGCGAAGGCCGTCGATCGGAACTCGATCAAGCGTCGCTTCCGGAACATCCTCGCCACGCGTATTGTGCGTGAACAAAAACCCCTTGCCCTCGTTTTTTCCGCGAAACGTGACGCAGGCGGCGCGTCGTTCGCCGAACTGGAGCACGACATAGACGAGCTTTTCTCAAAACTGTAACCGAGATAGAATGGTCCGGTGTTCTCCGCAATAGCAACCGGCTTCACCGCCATCATCTACCGCCCGTTCTATAACGGGCTCGTATTTTTGGTCGGCTTGTTACCGACACACGATGTCGGCGTTGCGGTCGTCATCATGACGATCATCGTTCGCTTCGTCCTTTTCCCGCTATCGCGTCGTGCCGTACAAGCGCAGCTCGCGATGAAAAAAGTCGCGCCCGAGGTCGAGGCCATCAAGAAAAAATATAAGGACAACGCCGAGCAGAGTCGGGCGATATTCGATCTCTATAAAGAGCGCGGCGTGCACCCGTTCGCCGGATTCGCGCTCGTCTTGATCCAGTTACCCATTCTTCTCGGACTGTATTGGGTGTTCTCGCGCGGCGGACTCCCGAAGATCGACCCGAACCTCCTGTACGCCTTCGTCCATACGCCCGCGACGATCAACATGGAGTTCCTCGGACTTATCGATATGAGCGCGCGCAATATTCCGCTCGCGATCACAGCGGCGCTCTCGCAGTTCATCTATACGCGACTTTCGATGGGGCCTTCCGAAAAAGGCTCTCCCGTCGAGGCATCGCTTTCCGGAGACATGGCCAAAAGTTTCGAGGTGCAGGCGCGCTACATTCTGCCCGCGATCGTCGGCGTCATCGGTTTTTCCCTTGCATCCGCAGCGCCGCTGTACTGGACGACGAGCAACGTCTTCATGATCCTGCAGGAATACTTCTCAGGTCGTCGGTTCAACGATCCGGACGCAAAGTCGAAGAAGTAACGCGGACGAGAAAAATTTGCGCCAAGCTTCGCCGGTGTTGTATTCGACTCCCCGTTATGGTACAAGAAACGGATGAAACCGTCTCCTGAAACGCTTCTCAAAGAATTGTTGGACGCTGCGGGCATCCCGCACAAAAGTGTATCCCGTGCGGAAGCGGCAGGACAGGTCATTTTTTCCATAGAAACTTCCGGCGATCCCCGCGACCTCATCGGTCCGCGCGGCGAAACCGTACAGGCGATCGACCATTTGGTGAAAAAGATAATCGAACAACGGGCGGGACCCTCCGAGAACGAAGAGCGGGACCAGATGTTCCTCGTGGATGTCGACGGCTACCGTACGAAGCAGATAAAAGACCTGCAGGCAAAAGCACTGATGATGGCCGAACGCGCACGCTCGTTCCAATACGATGTCGAGCTCACCCCGATGACCGCGTACGAGCGTCTGATCATCCACACCACGTTGCAGGACGCTCCGAACGTAAAGACCGAGTCACAGGGCGAGGGACGCAGCCGACGCGTCGTCATAAAATACTCTTCTGAGTAGCAGCTTCAATTCTGGACGCACCCGTTTGCTCCGCAAGGGACACCGCCCGATCCTGATGACTGAAAGCTCTGCAACACATTGAGATTGAGCAAATTCGGGTTGATCTGGTTGAGAATGATATAGATCCCGATCAAAAGAAGCAGGCCGAGTATCGCATCGAAAATGACCTCTTTCGCGCGCTGCTTCGATCCCCACATGTCCGCTGCCCCCATGTAGAGCCAGCCGGCGTACGCGAGGCGCAGTACGGCGAGGATCGCTCCGGCCGCGAGTGCCATCGTGAATGCGGCATTGAAAAAAGCGGCGAGCGATCCAGGGCCCGTTTGCGTGAAAAGCCCCGAGAGGGTCGGCCCGAGGCTCGAGCCCGACGAGCTGCCGGGGATGCCGCTCGTGAGCGGCACGAATGTTCCCTGAAAAAGAAGTCCGGTCGCGCCGCTTCCCGAGATCGCATTAAAGAATTTTTTCATGACTATTGGGCGATGCGCAGCACCCACAGCGACTGATCGGCTGCGTTCAGGAGGGCGATGTACCTGCCGCTCGGGTCGATCGACATATCTTCAACATCAAGCGGCGCGCTCGTGTCGTTCCGGGGATCATAGAACAGCGTCGTAGAAGCCGCCGAAGCGTCAACTTCGTACAATTGATCGGAGGTATGCACGAGACCTTTGTACCGGTCGTCCAAGAATTGCTGCGAAGGAACACTTTGCGGGACAGCGCAGTAGGCGGTAAGCGCGGCGCCCGGCGCCCACGCGCATTTGTCGGCGACCGTCCGTATGGAAAGGAGAGCAGGTGCGGCGGTTGCTGCAGACTGCGCGTAGAGCGAGAGGGTGCCGTTCGACGATGAGCCGAAAAGCAACGCTCCCGAAGATCGCGGCAGTACCGTGAGTCCGGGTGCCTCCGCAAGCAGCGACAATGAACCTGTTTTTTGCACGGAATATGCATAGCCCGTCACGCCGTCGAGCGGATCCTGCAGCAGGACGACGGTTCCTCCTCCCGGAGCGACCAATTGCCAACCCTCTATCGATGAAGAGAATAACGTTTTCTGTTTTGCGCCGCTCCAGTTGGTGGATACAAGCGAAACACCGGTCGGGCCCGGAAGTATGAAATACAACGTATCGGTGCTCTGGTCCGCCGCTATGCCCGTTATCCCCTGCGAGAGAGTGTTGCCCTGCAAAGAATCCGGCGTAGAGGTTGCGTCGGTCGAACTTGCCGCGATCCCTGAGAATGTGATGATCGTTCCCGAGTCGTCGATGCTCCGTTCGACGATCGATCCGTCCCGCGATACCAGCGCTTGGTAGATCTTGGGACGAAGCGTGTCGGTCAAACGCATCACCATATCGCCGTTCGTGTTCGCCTCGAGTACGTTACCGCTTGAACGCTCGACGAAATACAGGATGGGCTGCGTGCTACTGCCCACCCAGCCGAACCCCGCGACCGGCACTTGTGATACCTCCCACAAACGCGTGGTCGACGTCGAAGACGTCTCGTTCACGGGTTCTCCGAGCGTCGAGATCACGTTCTGGTTGGTGCTGCCAGTGGAACCTGCAAAGCTCGGAGCCGTGGTACCGTATCCGCGCGCCGCGTCCTGCGCGCCTGTTTGATGTTCCGCGCCGCGTAGGAAGTAGTACCAGCCCGCAAGACCGCCGAGCGCGAGCACGACGATCGCGATAATGACCAGACGAACAACGGAGGCGGAAGTTTTCATACTATGGAGATTGCGGGGACTGGAATACATTATTCTGTGACGAGCCGGAAGCGGCCGAGAAGGAGACCGCCCACGAACCGTCCGCTCCGAAGAAAGGATCGGACAGCTTCGATATGTTCAACCGGATCCGTGCGACACCGGCCGATTGCGCATCGACCGTGATCTCGCTTTGGTCCTTCGCGTCGGTCGCGACCGGAGACCCGTTCACCGACCAGGTATACGCAAGATCCGGATCATTCGCCGAGTCGGCATTCGCGAAATACGGCACGGCCGCGAAGGTCGTTTCCGACTCCGCGGCGGTGTTCGATGCGCCGAGCGCCTGATGATACATCAAACCGAAGAGCGGGCTGTCTTCATAGAGAACGAGTTCGGGGTCTCCCGTGCGGATCGAAAGGGTTCCCTCCCCCGAGATGGAACCGTCAGGTGTCTGCGCATCGACCGTAATATTGTCCGTGTCATACAGAACAGCTGCGGGAAATACGGCTGACGATTCCCCCACGCCGGACTGTGCTCTGTCTACGGCGCTGTTCAACTTCCACGTGAAGGTGATGCCGGACGCGGGGATCGCGCCGTTCGGACCCACGAAGTGCGGTATAGCGAGGACGCGGATCGTTGTTCCCGAGGTCGGTACCGCGCGACCCTGATAGAACGGCGGGGTGTACGATACCGCTTCCCAGAGCATGTCGATCGACGTAGGAGCGATCGAGAGTTGCGTTGAATCGCTCCCGCTTACGCCCGAAACCGATACGCCTACGGCGGTTTGCGTCCCGAGCGCGCCCAACTTGATGCTGATCGATTGTCCTGACCCGGCGGCCTTCCCGTTCACGGTCCATTCGACGTCGCTGTCCCGCAGATCAAGCAGCGGACTTTGCGCGGTGAGCGTCACAACGGAGCCGGGCGACGGATGTGAAGGAGTTGCAACAATGGTGAGAGCGCTCGTTCCGCCGAAGTTCACTTGCGCGGATGCGGGAAGCGCGGCAAACATAAGCGCGGCAGAAAGAAGTGCGATCGCAGTTCGCGCCATGTTCACATTATACCTTGTGTAGTATCTCGGACCCCGTCGGCAACCGTCAGGGCGAGCATGTACAGACTCCAATCGGGAATACCGTCGACGATGGGTGTCTCGGCAACAATGATGTTCGACCAACCCATCCACCCGCGTTTTCCCGTGAACATAGGAACGCCGTTGTGGATGAACGTGACCATGAAGATCATCCAAGTCACCGGCGAGATCAGGAGCGGATCGAGAACGAAACCGATGCCGAAAAAGAAGTCGAGCGCGATCTTCGCGGTGTCCGCACTGACCGCAACGACCCAGAGAAACCCTTTTGCTACGGGAGGTAATCGTTTTTCCTTGTTCATGCGCCCGGAGCTTCAGAGATACTAGCGGCACGAACTGTTTCTGCGGCCTGAGCTCCGGAGGTTGCCGGAGTTGGCGCCGGAATGGCCGCAGGGGCCGCAGCGGCAACCGGAGCGGGGGTCGGCGTCGGCAAGGGGGGTAATGCCACCGAACTGACAGGAGTTTCGGAGGCAGTTTGCGGTGAAGGGACGATCTGCGGCGCGACTGTCGGAGCGGCAACGGCGCCCTGTTGCGTCGCGGATGCGCGCGCCTCAAGGGTCGCGTCGGCTGGAGACACGCTCGGGACCGCGTTCGCCGTATCGAGGTCCTGCTTCGCCTTTTTGATCGCGAGGATCTGGGAGGGGTCGGACGTGATGATCTGGTCTTCCGTGTAGGACGCGATCACCTTGATAGCGACGTGCTTCAATCCCGCGAAGAAAATACCCTCCCCCACGTCCGATTCAAGCAGGAGGTACTTTTCCTCGTCGGAAAGTTTGAACGTTTGTTGCACGAGGTCCACCGACGTCGGCGATTGGCGCAACAGTATCTGGATCGACGAGTTGGTGATCATCGGGATGCCGTATGGCGAGTTGAGAAAGTCCGAAACGTCCTGCGTGATCGTGGATATACCCAGATAGTATTTGCGGCCTCGTTTCGCTATGCCGAAAAGGAACGACGCGGTGTCTTCCGAGCGCATCATCCACCACGCCTCGTCGATGACGAGCAGACGCTTGCGGAGTTCCTTGCGCACCGTATTCCAAATGTGGTGTGTGATGATGTACATCGCCACCGGCTTCAGGTCGTCTTCCATGTCTCGTACCGAAAAGACGACGAGTTTTTTGTTCATGTCGACATTGGTCGGGCGGTTCATAAAGCCGGACCATGTGCCTTTCGTGTATTTCGACAGACGATTTACGAGCGACTCACTGCCTTCCATGCCGGAGAGCACAAGCTCGAAGTCCGAAAGGAGCGGCGGCTCAACCAGCGCGAAGTTCGCATCGGCGGTGATGTCTTTGAGCGCGTAGGTTTCCGTGATGGCCTTGTCGATGATGGCGTCCTCCTCCGGCGTGAGGCCGCCTAACATGATGCGGAACAGCCCGACGAGCGTGATGATGTTGTTGCGCAACACGTCGGAGGGCGCCTCGTCTTCGCGCGGGATCGGCAGGTCGAACGGATTAATGTGGTGCTCGGAGGAAAGCGAGATATTGAAATATCGCCCGCCTACCGTTTCGGCGAGATACTCGTATTCGCGTTCAGGGTCGATGACGATAACTTCCGTATCGAACATCAGCGACCGGAGGATCTCCAGTGTCGTTGTGTACGATTTACCCGAACCTGATTTCGCGAACGTCACCGAGTTGTAATTTTCGAGCGAGAAACGATCGAACAAAATGAGCGACGAATTATGGCGGTTGATGCCGTACAGAATGCCGCGATCGGAGGTGAGGTCGAACGAAATGAACGGGAAGATCGAAGAGAGCGGCGCGGAGTTGAGTTTGGTGTGCACGCCGAGTTCGTCGGTGGCAAGCGGCAACACGCTCTTGAACCCGCCTTCCTGTTGGAACAGCGCGGGACGGATGTATACCAGCCGCGACTCGAGCACGGAGCGCACTTCGGATTCCACTTTGTCTATTTCTTCACGCGTAGAGCCGTAAATGGTCAGGTACAGGCCGACATCGAAGATACGTTCCTGGGCCTGCTGCAGCGAGTCACGCAGCTGTTCCAGATCGGAATACGCGGTGTCGAGCATCGGATCGCGGACCATCCCCTTCTCCTCCCGCGTCGCGATCTGTGACTGCACCTCGGCCACCTTTTTCTGGAATTTACGCAGCATTTCATTGGTATCCATCGGATGGATGAAGATGGAAATATCGAGTACCTTGTCCATATTGATGATCGGTGCGAACCATCCGGTCGTCAAAAAGCGCGGGTACGAGATGACGAAGAACGTGCGGGCGATCTTCTCCCCGAGGTCGATCTCTTTTGATGAGATCTTGAGCGCGTGCGGCGCGATCACGTCCTGCAGATCGAGAACGCCGGTCTGGTAGATCTCCGCCGGCAGCACCGGCAGCACCTCGGGTCCCGCGGTCTTCTTTTTTCCGAATGAAAGCAGATCGGTGAGCGCCATACTATTGATTTTGCAATGTCATAGGCTTGCCTTCTTCGCCCGGGTTGAACATTTTATACATGAGCTCGATGGCTTCTTCGGTGCCGAGCTGGACCGTGCGCACGCCGGTGCGCACCAATCCCTGTTGCACGATGGAAATGCGCTGTTCGAGCTGCGTCGCCTGTTCTTCGAATGACTTGTTCGCCTGTTCGACATTCGGTTTTTTATTCCCGAACGGAATCAATTTCGAGACAGTACTTGTCGTTACGATGGTCCCCGTCGAATACGGTACGACGACGAAAAAGTTCTTCGTCATGATATTCGCCGCCTCGGTGAAGCTCCTGATGAATTCGATGTATTCCCGGATCTGGATGCGCATGAGGTCGTCAAGCTGCTGCTTGTATGCCGCTTCGAGCGTCGCGATATAGGGGCGTATGTCGAGCATGCGCGACTGTACGAAGATCTGCACGGAAAAATCGAGCGAGTTGAGAAAATTCTGGAACTGCACGATGAACGCGGTCTGCTCGTCTTCCGACTTAAGCGCGAAGTTGATCGAGGACGCGAGCAGGATCGCCCGAAGCGAGCCGTCCTTCAAAATGATGATCCCGTCGCGCACTTCGGAGATCGGGACGAAGTCCTGCGTGGATTTGGATGCTGTGGGGGTATTTGTCGGCATGATATTCAGCGTACGAGCGCGTCGCGCGCGGTGCGGATCGGCGATACAACCCCGCCGACCCGTTCCTGATCCTCGTTTATTCCGCCCGCGATGCGTTCGTTGATGTCGAGCGACCATGATAATTCGTGCAGTTTGCTTTCGGAAAGTTTCGGAATGTACACCTGCCCGACCTTCGCGATGTCCTCGGTTTTCTGCGCGACCGTTTTCTTGGCGCGGCGCTCGTTGTTCCAAAGGTACAGTTTGGTATGTATGAGGAAATAGAACGCATTTTCAACGGAGAGGATGAACGGGCGACCGTTGTATTCGAGGAACGCGAGTGAAGCCGCTCCGCCGGCAACGGCTAAAATGAGGGGCGCTGCCAGAAAGAGCGGCAGCAGACGGTATATCAGATAGGAAGCGCCGAGACCCCCGAGTACGTACACGAATTGTTTGAAGGTCAGCGGCCCGAAGATCTTGTCTTCCACTTCGATGAATTGCGGAACCTGGAACTGCATCATTCTATTATAGCAGTGTCCAGCTTAGCGCGGCCCATTGTTCACGCCGGCGGTTCGCGATACGGGTCATCATGAACCTGTTTACGATCGACGGATGTCTCGCCGGGCTTGTAGCTCTCGGAGACCGGTGCCCGCTGTGCTTTTTCCTGATTCGGCGGCGCAGGTGGTGTCCCGGGGACGACGGAGGGAGCCGCCGGTCTCGTCTCGGCATCAATGGCATCCTTGCGGACAGCATCAACGCCGGTCGTTACTGCGGGTTTTGCATCCGGATGCTCGAGTTGCCGCTCCATTTCCTGTCGGATCGGTTCGAATACGATCTTCGAGATCTCCGCGGTGAGCGTTTTTGCGATTTCGTCGCTTACCCCCACTTCATTCTTGATGCTTTTCTCAAGATCTTCGATCGGCTGGAACCCCAACAGCGCCAACATCACCTCGTTCTCGAGGGACTCCCATTGATCAAGATGTAATTTTTGCGTATCCGCGAGCGTGCGCATGCGTTGTTGGACATCCGCGGACGTGATCGCGTCTTGCACCACCTTCGGCAATTGCTTGAGACGTTCCGCTATTTTTGCATCAAGGTCTTTGTCTTGCGGGTCCATACTCATTTTTTATCTTCCCCGTTCTCTTTTGTCTGCTCGGCTAAAAATTTAGCGAGTTCCTCCATCCGTTTGTTAGCCGTCTTTTTCTTGAACGCATCTCGCGCCTGCTTCGCGCTAATATTCTTTTCGCTGGGTTTTATTCCCAGCACTTGCTGCCACCGCGGTTGTGTAAGCGCGGCACTAAGATTTTCCGCCGTCCTGTGCGTATCCACGCTCGCTTGTGTCACCGCTGTGTCCGCAACGGTCTCAGCCTCCTTCTTGAAGTCTTCCTCGAAAGTATCCAGTTTCTTCTGCGTGATCTTCGATTCGGTTTCCAGCGCTTTGACCGGCGCATGGATTTCATCGATCTTCTTTTGCAGATCGGCGAGTGGCGCTTGGATAGCCTGGTGCACTGACTTTATCTTGTCATCCTGCTTCGCCATTTCGGCGTCTCGGTTGGCCTTCGCGGCGTCATATCGTTTCTGCAACTCATCGTGTCCGCTCGTGCCGGGCTGATTCTTTCCGATCTCTTCCGCGATGGATTTAAGGATGCCCTCGTGTTTGTTCCTGAGATCGGTCTGCGCCTTTTCCTCCGACTGAAGCTGCTTCTCCATCGTCTGTTTTTGCTGTTCGAAGACCGATGCCTGCTGGTCAGCGGACTTTTTCATGACCTCGAGTTGTTTTCGCTGCGCCTCGTCCTGCCGTCTGAGCGTCTCCTTATCGTGGTCCTTTTGCAACATCTTGCTGTCGTATGCTTCGTCACGGATCTTCTTCTTTTCATCGTCTGTGAGCGTAGCGAGCTTCGCTGCTTTATCTGCCGCCGCTTTTGCGCTTGCTTCCGTCGAAGTCGCAAAGCTCGATTTGTTTTCGGCCATAAGAACTTTCGGTACGCCGAGCGCGCCGCCGACGACCTTGCCGGCACTGGTGTTCAAAACGTCGTACGAGCTCTTCGCGCGATTTTGATATTTCTCCTGTCTGCGTAGTGAGTTTATGAGCGGACGGAAGTTGCCGGTGTTCAGAGCCTTCTCCCGTTCGTCCCTGGCGCGTTCTCCTTCCCGCTCGGCCTTTTCGAGGTTTCTACGGCCGCGCCAGTTTTGCAGCAACGGCGAAACGCCATACCGGTTCAGTGCGGCGAGAGGGGCCGAAAGCGATGCCTGAGCCAAATTGAACCCGCCGATCTGCGTTGCGAAGCTCGAGGAGACGCGAAATGCGATGAAAAGCAGGCCGATGACGATGAAGTATCCGAGCAGCGCGTTTATGTCGTTCGAACTCTGCGGGTTTTTCACGAGATCGCCCAATGTCCCCTGCTGCACTTTGAACGCCTGCGCGATGAGCAGTGTGACCCACAGGAACATGACCAGAAGCGGCGCGAATATCGCGTTCTTCAGAAGTGCGCTCCACCACGTGCTCCAGCCGTAGGTACTGCGCCAATCGCTTGGCAGAAGATACGATGCGAAGGCGAGCGCTGCGGTGATCATGAGGAAGATCATGAGGATGGCGCGCGATATGAGCAAAAACGATCCGTAAAGAAGTATCACCGCCGCCGCGAGGTACAGCACCGCCACGACGACGCCGAATAAGAGCGCGAGCAGGCCGCTTTGCGTATTTTGCGCCATCCCCTTTATCGCCGAATAGGTATCGCCGAAACTTGATAGCCCGCCGTAGCGCATGAACGCTCCGGCAACGCCTGCCTGCTGATTTCCGTTCTGGAGCAGTTGTGAAGTGTCGGCATTCGTCGGGAGGTTATTGGCCGTGCTCGTGTTGAGGTCCGGATTGCTCACTGACGCGGCCGAGTAGATCTGAACGGCCATGAAATTGGAGACGTCGATGATGATCTTTGTGAACAACAAGCTGAAGTTGATCAGCACGGCGACGATCAGCACTTTCGAGATCATTTTTTTCGCGCCGTAATTTCCGCTGCCGTTCAGGATCGTCATTATCGCAATGAACGTGAACATGCCTATGATGACGATATTGGATATGTCGCGGAAAGCCGTCCATGCCGTATTGATACCGTTTATGGGAGCGTTCGCTGCGGCAGTAGTGCATGGCGCACCGGACTGTATCGCATTCAGCCCGCAGTTCATCAGAGACCCGAACTGCAAGACGGTCACGTTCAGGACCCAATTGAAAATAATGCCGGCGACCGCGAGTATCCACGATGCGGTATATACCAGCATTTCGCTGATAACGCCGCTCAGAGTCCAGCCGACACAGGTGCCGGGGTTATTCCAAAAATCCTGCCAACCGTTGCATTGGATAGGCGGACTCGCGTTGGAATTTGTCTTAAGCAGCGTTTGAGCACTTTGCGCGTCTTGTAGCATTTGGTTGGTGCAGGTAATGCTGTTGACGACGTCCGAGCATTGCGTCGCCAAACGTTGCAGTTGGGCTTGGTCGTCGGGACTACATGTCTGCCCGCTCTGACAAGGCTGACTTATGATCGAGGCAAAGTCACAGCTCGTGGAAAAAGGCAACCCAAAGCATGAGCCTCCAGGGCCTGTTATAGCTGCGCTTGCCTCGGAAAAAGCGACGTGACCTGTAGCATTTAGTGACACAGGAGTAATGATCGAAGCAAGTATGATCAGAGCGAAACAAAGTATCGTCGATTTCGTCAATTTTTTCATGATTTCAATTGTTGCACCCACGCTTCGAGGGTAGTTTGATTGGTGACGTTACACCAGCCGACGCCCGGGTCGGAGAGCGCTTGCGCCGGACCGATATTGCCGTTCCACGGAATATTGTTATTCGTTGTGTTGTTCGGATCCGTACCGACCCAGTATTGGGGAACGTTCGTCTCGATCGTTTGCATCGCACCCTGCACCGAACTCAGTTGCGACTGTGCGGTCTGGAGATCGGCTTGCGTATGCAGTTCGTTGTTGGCTATGAGCGAGTTCAACTGTTCGATCGCGACGGATTGCGCGTCCGCGGACGAACCGGAGACGTTCTGGATCAGTTGGTTGATAAGCGCCTGCGCCTGTTGCGAGACCTGCAGGTTGTTCTGTGTCGTCGACGCGAGTTGCGCGATGCTTTGTCCGCCGGAGATCGGCGTGTTGATCATCGCTTTCGAGAACGGCAGCGAGCTGGTCGCCGCTTGCACCTTGCTGCTGCTCAGTGTAAAGCCATCCGAGTTTGCTTTGGTCTGCACGTCCGGAATGAGCCGGTTGAAGCAGTCCGTCTCGGTGCTGCGCAGTTGCGATACGGCACCTTCAAGAGCTCCCGCGATCTGGTTCATGATACTGAAGTACTGCTGTTCGACCTGAAGCGCGGCATCGAGATTGGCGAGTGCAGCGTTCGCGACGGTCGTCTGCAGATTTTGTGTTTCCTGCGCCACCGCCTGATCAAGATACGAGGGTTGATTGCCGATCGGTTGCGTCAGGCCGCTTATGCCCCCGCCTGTTCCCGAAAGCACTTGGGTGGAAATGCCGGCAAAGAGCGCGCCGACCATCTGGCCGAGGTCGTTCGCGTTCTGCAACTGGTTGTAAGGACTTTGCAGCAGTTGTGTGTACGAACTATTCACATTGGAAGACGGCGTCACGATCTGCTGCTGGCACGGTCCGCCGGAGCCGGTCGTCACGGCGTAGAATCCGCCGCCCCACTGCCACTCATTTTGCAAACAGTTCGCCTGCTGTGCCGCCGCCCCGAGCGCGAGGTCGTTGGCGGCGAGATAACCGAAGAGCGGATTGCAGGGCGAACCGACGGCGAGGATGTTGTTCCATGAAAATTGCGCGTTCGAATTCGTAAAACTTGCGGTTGCGCCGGCGTATGGGCACGCGAGCGTGCTCGGGGAGTTGTAGGTGGCGACCGAATAACCCTGCGCGACGGCATTTTTCACCTGCGCTTGGATGTTCGGGTCGAGCGAGGACATATCGTTCTGGAGTACGGTCACGACGGTATTGGTCTTGACCGTCGTGACCTCCTGCAATTGTTGTACGACGAATTGCGCGGCACCGTTGCGACCCGTCAGTATTTCCTGTGTTCCCTGTTTTGAAAATCCTGCAGTCGCAGCTTGCCGCTGAGCATCAACGACTTCGCGCAGCACGCACTCTTTGTAGACGAGCGTCCCCGTGTTGAGTTCCACCGACGCGTCCGCCACGGGAACATATACGCCGCCTGTCGCGCCGAGCGCTCCCACCGACATCGCATACGCGCCGTTCTGGTTGCAGCTGAAAATGCCGCCGAATCCCTGTGGGACGGTGACGCTTGTTTGTGGTGTTGCCGGTGAGCCGGAGCCGCTGCTGGTATCAACCTGTGCGAATATAACTGTCGGTGTGAGCACGAGCAACACCGCAAAAAGCAGGACGTTATTTCGTTTTGCTTTGTTCATAGGTAACGAGATCTTGGAACGCAGTCAGCACATCGTTTTCGGAATTGTTATAGTTTTCGAGGAGCACGCTCGAGCCGATCGGATCGCCAGCATGGCCCGCAAGCTGGTCCAGTGTCGCCGCGAACTCGTTCATGGAATTCACAAGGCCAAGCTCGACCGCGATGGCATCCGCGGGGACGACGATCTGCGCCGTCGACGATGCCGCCGCGCGGTAGTTTTGGGCCGCAGTATGCAATTGCGTGAGATATTTCGGATCGTTCGTTTGCACATAGAGACCGAAGATCTCGTACTCGGGCTCGGTATTTTTCAAAAGCGGTTTCAAGGACGTTTGCAGCGCGCTCCGGTAATTCAACATCGCCTGATACGAGGTGTCAGTGCTTGTATTGATCTGCGAGGCGTCGATCGGCGTATACGAGATCGGCGCTTGCAATCCCATGCCGATCGAGCCCGCTATCTCATCGCCCGTCGATGAACTATATGAGCCCTGTTCCTGCAATCCGGCGTATGCACCGACGACTTCGCCGAGCGCATTAGCCGAAACCGAAGTTACCGGGTCGACGCTCGCGGCACTTGAGGATGCCTCAAGTGCCGTAACCGCATTTTGCGCACCGCTGCCTTGCGTTTGCGTGGCCACGAACGTCCCCGCGGCCTCTTTTGTTCTGAATGCTTGCACGGTTTGCCACGCTCCGACGCCGATAAGAACCAGAACCGCCAATGCGGCGGTCGTTTTTATATGCGAAATGTCCCTGCCGAGCGGGTGTTCCACGCTTCAAAGTATAGCATCGTAAAAATCGTGAATGTGCCCGTAATTATTGGGTTTTGGGATACTGGCGCCGGCATAGCAAAAGGTTTTGGCTGCTTCGGGGCGAGCGCAACGTTTGGTTGTTTTCATGTGGAGTAGGATATGTCGCTCATCCTCGCCTGCCAAAACCTTTTGCTATGCCGGCGCCAGTGCTAAAGACCTCCGCTTTGATTGAATGAAAATACGCTTCCGGGGTCCTGTTGCGCGAAGACCACTCCCTGTGCGGAGAAGTATTGCGCGAGCGAGGCGTAATTGTTCACGAACGTCCCGGCGGATGTGTCGTATGTTTCGACTGCCTGCACAAAATCCTGATCGCTCTCGGCCTGCGCGACCGATTGCAACTTCGCCCCGATATCCGAGTAGCTTTTCGCCAATGCGGAATGCAGCGTTTGTACCGAGGGCGGTACATCCTGCATCCCTTGCATAAAAGTGCCGACCGATGCGAGCGCCTGTCCGAGCGAAACGACTGCCGCCGCTTTTGCCGGATTCGTCCGGTCTTCAGCCTGATCTTTGATGACCTGCGTCTGGTCCGTATGGAGTTCTTCGAACGACTGGATCTCCGAGCCGATCTCGTTGCCGTAATCGTAGAGCGCCTGCTGCAGAGCGGTTTTCGGTTTCGTCGCGGATGCGGTGGTCGCAACGAGCCCTTGCGGGATGAATTGATACGCTTCCTGTATCACAGCGTTGGCGTTCCCTGATGTCGTGTTTCCGGAAACGCGTGTCTGCCCCTGAGCGCTCAACGCAGCGAGTAGTTGCGTGTAGTCGAACGAACCTGACGGCGCCGTAAACCCCGACTGTGCGGGTGTGGAGCTCGCGATCTGCGGTATCGCGACATTCACCCCTTGTCCTCCTTGCACGACCTCCGCTGCGATCTGCTGCGGATTTGCGGGCTGACCGTACGAGTAGTTATTTTGATAGGCCGTTACGGGAGCGCCGCCGCTCCACGTGATAGAAGAACTTTGCAATGCGGCCGGCGTATGACTCCCGATAAATATCACCCCGACGACAATAACGACCGCAACGGCGGCGATCGTCGCAGCATACGGATGTGCGCGCAGCCACTCCATTCCCACAACTATAGCATCCATGATTTTACCGGTGTGCCACCACACCAACTTTCCATAAAAAAGTTGGTGTGGTGGCGTGCTACGATATCGGTATGAATCGGTTGCGCGTCGCGACGCTTGCGGTCACGGTTCTCCTCGCCTTTCCCTCCCTTACGTTCGCATTTCCCTTCGGCGGGGCTATCGGGCAGATCATTTTTTGCTACAACGATGCGATCTGGGTCAACGTCGGTCCGCCACGCGGCGGCCAGTTCGTCTGGACGCCATCGACGAAAACGTATCAGTTTGGTCCGCCTTCGCACTCCGGTCAGTGGCTGCTCGGCCTCGCGAGCCCTCCTTACTACTGTCTTGTCTCCATCGTGCCGATCATCGTCTATACGGGCATCGCCATTACGATGATGGGGAGTAGTCGATGAAAAAAGAGTGTTTGAGCACTCTTTTTCTTCCTACTCGGTCAAAGCGATGTCGCAAAAGCATTTGCGACCGCGAGACGGGATCACACATTTTTTTCTGCGACGGCAGACAAAATATGTGTGGTGTTCACTGTAGTTGTTCCGCGAGACTCCTCCACTGTTCCGGTAACACGTCCTCCGCTCGCGCCTTTTCAGCGATGTCCGCCTCGACCAGTGCGTGTGCAACACGTTCACGACCGAATACTCTGCTCAAATTTCCCGCAAGCAGCTTTCGTTTCGAAGAGAATCCGGCCCGAACGACCTTGAAGAACAGTTCCTCGTCGAACGACCTGAAGAATTTCTTTGAGACGTTTTTTATGACGAGGATCGCCGAATCGACCGACGGCGGCGGAGAGAAGTTGCCGCGGGATACGACCGCTACGATCTGCGGTTCGCCATAGGCTTTTACCGAAATGGAAAGAATACTTTCTTTTTTATCCCGCGCGACGATACGGCGCGCGACTTCTTTCTGGACCAGAAGCGCGATCGTCGTCGGCTGTGTGTCGGACGATAAAAACCGCCTGATGATCTCTCCGGTGATGTAGTACGGAATGTTCGCCGCGAGAATATAGCGACCGACCTTCGTTTTTTTGAGATCGAGGTCCCGGACATCTCCTTCTATAAGCGTGAGACGCCGGTTCGTGAGTTCAGCCGCGAAGGTCTCCTTTAATCTCGTGACCAGCGCCTCATCCTTCTCTACCGCGATCACCCGTGCGCCGGTCGAGAGCAGCCGTTTCGTGAGCGCTCCGGTGCCGGGACCGATCTCAAGCACAGTGTCTTTCGCGCCGATGCCGGCGGAGACAACGAGCTTGTTCGCGGCCCACGTTCCGGTTAAAAAGTGCTGCCCGAGTCGCGCCCCTTTTCGTCTCATATGTGTATGGTCGGCTCCTCTTCCTCGAAACTCGCGGGCTGTAATAGGCGCGCGTCGATATCGGCCACGAACTCCGAGGGAAGCGTGTATTCGCGTGAACCCCAACGCAAACGTTCGCTTGCGTAGCTCAAAAATAACCGCCGCTTCGCGCGGGTGAGAGCAACGTAAAAGAGTCGGCGCTCTTCCTCCGGATCGCGCTCGCCGCCGCCTTCGCGCTCCGACGGAAAGAGCCCCTGTTCAAGGCCCGTCACGAACACCGTATCGAACTCAAGCCCCTTGGACGCGTGCACGGTCATGAGCGAGACCGAATTGCGCTCGTCGCGGTACAGTTCATCCTGTTCGCTTTGCAGGGCCGCTTCCTCGAGCAGTCGTTCAACGCCTTCCGGCGGTAAGTGCTCGTCGTACCTCGTCGCGAAATTTACGAGTTCGCGTACGTTATCGAGCCGCTCCTTTCCCTCGTCACCCTGATTTTTCAACATGTCGTCTATTCCGCTCTTTTCCGCCGCGAAGGCGACCGCTTCCGAGGAGGGCAATTGTCCGATCGCATAGGTGATCTCACGCAGGACCTGCCTGAACGAAGCGACCTTCTGTTTAGCGGCTCCCACAAGGTCTTCATCGAGCCCGACCATCATCTTGTCGAGTGTCACTTTGCCGATGCCGCGGGCGGGAACGCTTGCAATGCGCAACATGTCGATGCGACTATTCGGGTTCATCGCCGCCCGCAGATACGAGAGCACGTCTTTGACCTCTTTCCGGTCAAAGAATCTCGTGCCGAGGACGCGATACGGGATGCCGCCCGCGAGCATCGCCTCTTCGAGCGCGCGCGACTGGAAATTTTCACGGTACAAAACGGCGATCTCTTTCGGCGGGACACCGTTTTGTATCATCCGTGCCGCGCGGTCGGCGACGAACCACGCTTCTTCGATATCGTTGCGCGCAGGGAACAACATGATCGCCTCACCCACGGGATTGTCGGTGAATAAATTCTTCGGAACGCGCCGACGATTCTTTTCAATGATCGAATTCGCCGCCGAGAGGATGGTCCGGGTCGAGCGATAATTCTGTTCGAGCAACACCACTTTCGTGCCTGCAAAATTCTTTTCGAAATCGAGAAGATGATCGATGAGCGCGCCGCGCCAGCTGTAAATATTCTGATCGATGTCCCCGACGGCGCAGATGTTCTTTGTTTCTCCCGCGAGGATACGCGCGATCTCGTATTGCGACTTGTTCGTATCCTGATACTCGTCGATCGTGAGATATCGCCAGCGATTCTGCAAAAGCGTTCGAACTTCTTCCGAGTGTCTCAACAATTCAAGCGTGCGCAGAAGCAGATCGTCGAAATCGAGCGCCCCCTCTTCCCTGAGCGTTCTGTCGTACTGCTCCCAGATCTTCGCGACGGTGCGCGTGCGATAGTCGCTCGCAGCTCCCGCATATTCGCGCAACGTAACACCGTCACCTTTTTGTCTCGATATCGCCGCGAGCGCACTACGCGGGGGGAGATCGGAAGAAACATCTTCCAGTATCCTTTTCAGCGCCCGCTGCGAGTCGTCACGGTCCCAAATGGTGAACCCCCGAGGCAACCCGGCGGCTTGATGGAATTCTCGCAAAATCCTGACACCGAGCGAGTGAAAGGTCGTGACGAGCGGCAGTCCTCTGCCTTTCGGGACAAGGGCTCGGACGCGCTCACGCATTTCCCCTGCTGCTTTGTTGGTAAAGGTAACCGCAAGGATCGAGTGGGAGGCGACGCCGTTCTCTATTAGATGTGCGATCCGGTGCGTAATGGTTTTCGTCTTGCCCGCCCCTGCCCCTGCCACGATGAGGAGAGGCCCTTCGGTATGCAAAGCGGCTTCTTTTTGTTTGTCGTTGAGGTCGTCGAGGTATGACACCTCGAGACTATATCACAACATGGCTTAACAAAGCCGTAAAATTTGACAGGCAAAGTTATCCACCGTGCAGACCGAGTATGAATTGACGCTGAAGCACCCATGACGGTACCATGAACCTAGCGATGGTGATTTTCTCGTCCTGAACTTCCGGTATCGTCCAAAATTGGCTCAATAAAGCCAAATTTCTGAATCTCTTTCGCGCCATCGTCAAAAAAACGGCTTAAAGTCTATTTAAATAGTGCGTCGGGGGCCTTCTGGGCCTTTGTCGCACATGTAAAAAGACGGGACAGCCGCAAAAAACGCATATAATAAGTCATAATTCAGATCCTTCGGGTTCGAGACAGTCACGAAGGAAAAAGCACATGCGGAGAGCTGCTGCAGCGGCGGTTTCGCTCATTTCAATACTTCTCGTTGTCGGCGCCATACTCCCCGCCCTCGCAAGAGCGTCGGAAACTTCCGGGAGCGTGACCGGTACGGTCAAATCGACCGGCAGCAAGGGAAATTTACAGACCATGGCGTTCCTTCAACCGGCTTACAACCTCGACCCTTCACCGGCGACGGGCGGAGGAGATGTAACTATTGTCGACAACTCGGCACTTGTATCAGTAGAAGGTCCTGACGGCACACTTGCTGACATTGAAAAGCCGACCAACGGCACGATCAGCACCTATATCGTACAGCCGGGCGACACGCTCACCGGGATCGCACAGCTCTTCGGTGTGACTACCGGCACGATCCTTTCGGCCAACGACTTGTCGCGCACCTCCGTCCTCCAACCGGGAGAACAGCTCGTCATCTTGCCCATCACCGGCATTCAATACACGGTCAAAAAGGGCGATACGATCGAATCGATCGCGAAGGCATTTGACGGCGATGTGACCGAGATCGAATCGTTCAACAATGTCGACGATTCTTCGATCAGTGTCGGCCAACAGATCATCATTCCTAACGGCGAAGCCTCGGCTTCGCCGGCGCTCGCATCTTCGAAATCCTCGGGTTCTGTGACGACGCCTCCGAAGAAATCCGCTTCCACAAAAGTGCTCACCGGTTCGGCCGGTTCATGCGGCACCGTTATCCCCGACGCACATAATCCTGCAGAGCCATCACACAACGTAGGCCCCGTCGGCACGTGCGCGGAAGACGCCTACTACATCGCGCCGCTCACGCATTACGTACAGACGCAGGGTATTCACGGGTACAACGCCGTCGACCTCGCAGCCTCGATCGGAACGCCGATCATGGCCGCAGCGGATGGAACCGTCATTGTCGCGCGAAGCGGCGGCTGGAACGGTGGCTACGGCAGTTATGTCGTTATCCAGCACGGGAACGGTTCGCAAACGCTGTACGGACACATGTCGAAGGTCGCAGCGTATGACGGCGAGACGGTCGTACAAGGACAGGTCATCGGCTATGTCGGTGAATCCGGCGACGCGACCGGACCGCACGTCCACTTTGAGATCCGTGACGGCATTCGCAACCCGTTCTAAATCTGTATGAAAAATCTCGTCACCAACTATTCCTTCTGGCGCAAAGTGCTTTTCGTGCTGATCGTCATTCTCTGATCCATGCTTGATATCGATTTTTTGCGCGGCCTCGCGCAGTTCTTCTGTCTTTTCTGGCGGAACTGAAGTTCGCAAAATTCTGAGCCTCGTGGGGGTTCCACGAGGCTCATTGAGTTGCTGTCAGTTCCGACAGGTACACGATCCTTACGTTCGCCGCTTCGTATGCCTGCCTGAGTTTTTCCTCGACGATGACTTCGTCGTCGAAACAAAGCTCGCGCTTCCCACCGTGATGTTCCCGAAGAAGCGGGATGCCGCGCCTGACGTACTTTTCGGTGATCCGCATCGCATACGCGGTTGTAAGAGCGTCGGAAGTCCCGCCGCACATCACGAACGTTTGGCCGAGATATTTCATATATTGCCAACACAAAACCACGTTCGTTCTGTCGGGTCGGTCTGCTTCCTCGCCCTCGCCCTCAAGCCATGCACACTTGAAATCGTGGCACGCGAGCGGGCGACCTGTTTCGTATACCGCACATCCGCGACCGATATCGCAATGCTTACACCACGTATCGGGCCCTTTTAGTTTTTTCTCAGAAGTTCCGACGGCATGGGTGAAGCAGCACAGCGTGCAGCCACCGCAGCCGCGCGGCACGTTGCTCTCGCTCATGATCTGCTCCTGCTGCTGGCCGATTTCTATCATCGATCACTGTTCGCCGCAACGTCGAAAAATGCTATAGTGAGCCAGCTATGATTTCCGCTGATGTAGTCGTCGACCTTCAATACGGCGATTGCGGCAAAGGAAAGGTTTCCCACCATCTCGCAAGCAGCAACAACTATACGCACGTGCTGCGCTATAACGGCGGCTGCAACGCCGGCCACACGATTTTTCATAAAGGAAAAAAGTTCGTCACGCACCATATTCCCGCCGGCGTATTTTTCGGCGTCCGTTCCGTGATCGGCCCGGGCTGTGTCGTCGACGTCGATCGTTTCCTTGCCGAGATCCGCGGGCTCGAAAAAGGCGGCATCAAAACGAAAGGCAAAGTGTTCATCGCGCGCAATACGCACGTCATTCAAGCGAGACATCGCACCGAGGACGGCATGGAAAAAAAGATCGGCACAACAGGCCGCGGCAACGGGCCTGCGTACCGCGACAAATACGGCCGCACCGGTGTCCGCGCTGAAAACGTTCCCGCGCTGAAACCATACCTGACCGACTTGTATGACGAATGGTTCGAACGCGACGATGTTCGTATTTTGGCGGAAGGCGCGCAGGGATTCGGACTCGATATCGACTGGGGCGATTATCCCTTCGTCACGTCCTCGCACTGCACGGTCGGCGGGGCCGTCTTGAACGGCATTCCCGCAAATGCGGTCCGGCAGGTTTGGGGAATTGCGAAAGTGTACGAAACGTATGTCGGCGCAAAAAAGTTCCAGCCCAAAGGCGAAGATATTTTCAATAAGATCGCGGACGCAGGTGAAGAGTACGGTTCTACGACCGGACGACGACGTCAGGTGAATTGGATGAACATGCAATTGCTGGAACGCGCCATAAACATCAACGGTGTTACGCATCTGGTGTTCAATAAAGTCGATGTGTTGCGCGCGGTGCAGCGCTGGGCGGTCATCGACGATGGGAAGGTGGTGAAATTCAAGACCGAGAAAGCCATGAAGGAGTTCATTGTGAAGCGCCTGAAGGGTCTGGGCTTGCCGAAAAGTCGTGTCTTTTTCTCCGAAAGCAAGGAAACCATCTGAAACGCAGGTTTTAAGCAAGGCGTTGCCTTGCTGAAAGGGGACATCGGCGTCCTACAACAAAGGCAGTTCTTGTGCCGGAAATTTGTGAAACCCCGGGGCCCTCTTCGGCAATATGTGAAACAAAAAGAATAACCGCATGGGGACGAGCCCCATGCGGTGTGCCGGAAAAACCTCCGGCTGGTACATTCTGCCTGACTGACAGATAGGGACTTAAGCCGCGGCGCCGGCGTCGGCCGGTGCTTTGGCCTTCTTCGCACGGTCGGCGATGATCGCCTTGGCCCGCGCGGTCAGCGCGGAGTCCTCGGGGGTCGTCGTCTGGCCGAGCGCCATTTGCAGGCGTTCGTCGGCCACGGCAGAATTCTGCCGGATGCGATGCTCGAGGCTGTCGACCGTCGAGGTGACGTCGGAGCCCGCCAGCGTATGCGCGTTGTTGAGCGCCGTCGCCGCATTTTCCTTCGCCTTCGCCGCGTTCGCCATGTGCTTGAGCGTTTCGAGGCGGCTGTTCAGCTCCTCGACCCGGTGACCGACGGCCTCCAGCGCGTGGGTCATGCTCGCCTCGACCTGGACGGCCGTGTCGAGCTCGACCTGTTTCGCCTTCTTCGCGTCTTCGAGCATCAGCACATTGCTCTGCAACTTCACGGCATCGTCGTGGTTGTCGGCAGTGGTGTCGCCGAGCAACGCATCAATGTCGCCGTTCTTCTTGCCGATTTGGTTCACGAGGTCCGCGATGTCCTCCTTGAGGACGCTCACATTGCCCCGTGCCCCCGCAGTGTCATTTTGCAGCTGGTCACGCGCGTCCTTGAGGTCGCGCAGATGCTGGTCGATGATCGAGGAGGAACTCATGTCGATCGCCTTATTGAGCAGCGTGTGAACGTTGCCGAGGGCGATCAGACGGATCTTTCCGAGAACACTGTCGTTATTCATGGTATTGCCTTCTTTCCTTCTGCCGGCTGCGCCGGCGTTGCACCAAGTTCAGTTCAAGTTCACCAGTTGCTTTCACCTCCGCCGAAGGAAGGGGTCGACGACCCCCAACTCGATTCTCCTCCGCCGAAACCACCGCCTCCACCGCCGCCAATAGGAATAGACGGAGTGTCATCGCCGGAACTGGGCGAGCCCCACGAGGTGCTGCGCCCGCCGATGTTACCGATCACGATCGTGTTCGACCCCGAATCGTCATCATCACGACGGCGCCGGATACGCTCTTCTTCGTCGTCGACATTCGACTTCGCTTTCGACAACGCAGCTTCCGCAGCTTGGTCGGCAGCCTCCGCAAAGCGGATTTTGTCGGCCACGGTTTTCGCCCCTTTGGCTTTGGTCAAGGATGCGGTTGCATCGCTCAACTTGATCCTCGCGGCGTTCTTCACATCGCTGTCGTGAGCGTCGATGTACCGTTTCGCGGTGTTCACGGCACGCTGCGCTTCTTGCAGCGTATCGTCCGCACGCTTGCGCATGCGAGCCGCGGTCTCGTGCTCTTTTTGCGCGAGATCGAGGATCGCGTCGGCCTCTTTGCCGGCCGCGATCGCCGTCCGAACCACAAAGATGTAGTCCGGCATTTTCACCGCGAGCGCTTTCTTTGCGTCCGCGAGATGTGCGCGCGCTTTGTCCAGTTTGTCATTGAGGCCGGCTTCGACGTCATCCTTGTTATCGGAGACGTATTTAGCGGCCTTGTCGATCTCGGCCTGAGCCGAATCGATCTGGGGTTGCGCCCGCTTCTTCGCGTCCTCGAGACTGTCGCGGAGATCGAGGATACCGTGCAACAGGTGTTCCGCGTCATCGAGCGACACGAATGCCGCGTCGGCGAGTTTGGACGCCTGCGCCCAGTCCTGCACCTCCATGCCAGCGGCCACTTTGGCCGCTTGGAGCGCCTTGTTGGCGGCGCCGAGACGGTTGTCCGCTTCGGTGCCGTTGCCCTTGGACGCTTCCCAGCACGATTGCGCATAGGTCGTTTCGATATTGACGAAGACCTGACGGGCTTCGACCGCGAGCTTCGAAACGTTGCCGCCGCGAAGATCAAGGTCGCTCAGTTTCTTGTCGATCGCCTGCTTCACCGCTGCGAAGCCCGCCGCCGTATCGGCAGCTTCTTTCGCTTTGACAGCCGCCGCACGCGCTTTGCTAGCGGCGGCTGAGAATTTTTTTGCGGTGATGCCCTCTTTGGCACCGCCGAGCAATTGCTCGGCCTCGGTGAGGGTGGCATTGACGCCTTCGATCTTGAAGCCGTTGCCAGCCGCAGCTTTCGACGCGGTATGGCCGTTCGTGATCGCCTGTTCGGCGGCCGCGACGAGCTTCGGTGCATTGTCAGCGTCAGCCACCAGCTGAGCCACTTTCGACTGCAGTTCCGCAAACGACTTGTTGGAGTCGTCGACGCGGCGTTGCAGGGAATCGAACGTGACTTTCATCTGCGCGTATTCGGTCGCTCCAAGCCCGTCCTGCAACGGGTCGTTCTTGGAGATGCCCGAGAGACGCGTGAAGTCGGCTGATATCGCCTGCTGCGTTTGTGCCACCGATGTGAGATCGGTGCGCAGGTGAGCCACGTCCGCGTCCGACGACTGACTTGCGAGAGTGTTGATCTGCGCGGTGAGCACGTTCAGACTGAACGCGTTTATCGCGCCGGCGACGGAGGTCATACTCGTCTGTGCAGCACGCTGTGCGGCACGACGCTTTTCGTTCTCCTCACGGTGTGACGCGAGCAAACGGATTAAGAAGACAAGGAGGAAGATCACCACGACAGCCAAGATTGCCAAACCGAGCACGTGGACGAATCCACTGTAGTCGGACGGAGCTTGGTTGATGATCGTGGTACTGCCGCCGCCCTGTTGTACTACGGGCGCCGGATGTTCATAGGCGTCAACGAGATGCGCGGACTGATTGAGAGCGGCGACGAACGCACCTGCGAAGTCACCGTCGATCAATCGCGGTTTCATGATCTCGCCGCGAATACGAGCGTCTTGCACGCCGGTGAATGCCGGCGTGAGTTGCGCTCCCGGCAAGATCGCCAGTCCGTGGTGTTTGAGTTCCACCATGATGACCAGCAGATTGCCGCGCACGCCGCCGCCCGATGCCTGCCATGAACGGCAGGACGGGACGTAGACCTTCTCCGCGAGTGCGGTCAGGCTGCCTGCGGCGCCGTAGTCGTCGACCAGACGCACGCGGACAACGCCGCCGAGATTCTCGATGGCGCCTGCCGCCGCAACGATCGACGCGACGCCGCTCGCATTGAGCTTTCCGGTGTCGTCGGAAACGACACTGTCGCAGTCGAGCGCTTGAGCAGCCGACGGGAGCCACATCGTGGCCAACGTCAGCGCCAGCGCTCCGAGATAACCGATGGATCGGTGTCTCATGGTTTGTTTCCCTATCTGTATCTGGATGCGGCGGGATGCCGCACCGTTGTCAATTCCCTCTCTAATGAGGGGCAGTCCGGCGACATAGAAGCATGAAATGGTGGCTTATGTCAAGGACATTCTGACATGAAACGCCCCCGGCTGGCGGGGGCGAGTTAAGCACTTCCTCAGCGCTTGGGGCGGGCGGATTCCAGTTGACAGGCATTTTCCTCCCACATGCCTCGCTTGTTCAGCTTGGCATCCGCTTGGGCGGACCGGAATTCGTCTTGGTATTTATAGTGCCCCTTGAACGTGTACTCATGCGCATATCCCTTGCGGACGAGGTATTCGTTGAAGTTACCTTCTTTCTCCGTGAAGATGTACGCGAGTACGCGGTTGTAGCGATCGCGCGTCACCGGCGGCCATTCAAGCGGGATGAACTCGACACGCACATGCTGACCCGTCAGACGTTGCGTTTCCTCTTTTGCTTGCTCGCCGAAACATTGTTCCGGTTTTCTCGGATCGACGGTTTCGGGCGTGTCCATTCCCATGAGGCGGATCTTCGCCTCTTGTCCGCCTATCGAGATGACAACGGTATCCCCGTCGACGACTCTCGTCACTTTTGCGTCTTGCTCTAGGGCGAAAACCGGTGGCGTATACCACAGGCGATACCCGAGATACAAGCCGCCGCAGGTACATGATCCCGACAACAATAAGACCGCTCCAGCGATCCACGCTAACTTTCGAGACGTTTTCATGAGACCGCTCCCTGGTTCCGGTCGGGATATTGCAATATATTTTCATACAACGCAAGTCTTACATCTCGCGCTGCCGATACTGAAGCGCTTCCAACATATGCGCCGGTTCAATGGAGTCCGAGCCCGCAAGGTCGGCGATGGTCCGTGCAAGTTTGATCGTGCGATGGTAACCGCGGGCCGAAAGTTTCATTCTGCGCGCGGCGTTCATGAGCGTTTCTTCCGCTTTGGTCGAAAGATCCGCAGTTGTTTCTATTTCTTTCGGTCCCATATCGGCATTCGTCGATACGTCTTTTAGATTTTTGAAACGCTCGGTCTGGCGTACGCGCGCGGCTTCTATCCGATCACGGACCTCCTGCGTTTCCGTGTCGTTCTTCCTCGCGCGTTGCGCGAGTTTTTCTGGCGGCATTTCACCGACATGTACCCACATGTCCACGCGATCGGCCACGGGACCGGAGATCTTACGACGATATCGTTCGATCGAGAGCGGCAGACATCGGCAATCCGGTGTACCGTATTTTCCGCACGGGCACGGATTGAGCGCGGCGATCAGCATAAAGTTCGCCGGAAATGTGGCGCTGCCGCGAGCCCGCGCGATGGAAACTTTCGAATCTTCGAGCGGCTCGCGCAATGCGTTCACCACATCCCGATGGAATTCCGGAAATTCGTCGAGAAACAGGAGACCGCGATGCGCGAGGGTCACTTCCCCGGGTCGCGGTATTGCGCCGCCTCCGATCAACGATGCGTAACTCGAGGTGTGATGCGGCGCGCGGAATGGCGGCCGGAGCATCGCTCCTGAATGCAGTGTTCCGGCATATGAATGGATCGAGGTGACTTCGATCACTTCGCTTTCGGAAAGCGGGGGCAGTAGTGCGGACGCCGCACGGGCAAGCATCGTTTTGCCGGTTCCCGGCGGTCCGTAGAGTGCGATGTTGTGTCTTCCCGCAGCGGCGATCTCGAGCCCTCGTTTCGCGCTCTCCTGCCCGCGGATGTCACTTAATGAGAACTCCGCATCTTCGGCTTCGCTCGTTCGGGGTTGAGCGGTATGCGGTGAAAGGAAGATCGGACCTTTCTTGCTCAAGTGCGAAAGCATGCCGGCAAGCGTGCGCAACGGATAGATCCGGAGGCCGGAGACCAGCGACGCTTCCTCTGCGTTTTCTTCCGGAATGAACAGCTCTTTGAATCCTTCCTGCCGCGCAAGCAGGGCAATACTCAGTACGCCGCGGATCGGCCGCACTGAGCCGTCGAGCGCCAGTTCTCCGGCGAACAGTTTACCTTCAGGATCAAAGTCGATGTCTTCGGCGGCTAGCAAATACGAAAGCGCGACCGGAAGGTCGAACGCAGCGCCCTCTTTCTTGAGCTCGGCAGGCGCAAGCGAGATCACGATCTTTTTATTCGTGCTTTTGGGCGATGTCAGTCCGGTATTTTTTATCGCGCTTGCAACACGATCGCGCGCCTCTTCGACAGCTTTGTCAGGCAGTCCGACGATTGAGAACGCATGCAGTCCGCGCGCAAGGTCGGCTTCAACAGAAACCAATTGTGCGGCAGGCAAAGCAGGCTGCGCCGCGAACACGCGTGCGAAGTTTGACCCCATATCGCGGAAAATTTTAGCATGCCGAAACGACCTGCAAATTCTCGCTGAACTCCCCTTGCTTACATCGTCGCGTGCTTCTTGCAGGTGCGGGCTGCGGGATTTGCCTTGAGACGATCGAGGTCGATAGGCTCATCGCAGTCCTCACAGATGCCATAGACGCCCTCATCCATCTTTTCGAGTGCATCGGTCACGTCTGTGTGTCGCGCCTCCAGTTCTTTTACGAGAGGGACGTTGGTCGCCAATTCTTCGATCTGATCGGCCACATCACTTGGGTCGGGCTCCTCGCCCTCGAAGCCTATGGAGGCCCCTTCCCATTCGCCTGTTTCGTTCTGCACTCTCCCGTGAGAAGCCAGCTCCTCCTCCACGCTGTCGCGTTCGGCTTCAAGCTCGCCGCGCAGCGCCTCAAGATCCTCCTGCGATATCTTCATGTCCGCCAGTATACCACCACACCAATTTCGGATGCAAAATTGGTGTGGTGGTATACCAAAAAGATCTCCGCAACCAATATCACAATTCCCGCTCTGCCTGTAGACGACTTAATATCTCAGTGAAGGAGTACGGACTCTGCGCGATCACGAGGATATTGGGGGTCGGAAATGAGTAATAGAGCACCACGTTCCCCTGATCATCGGTCAATTCACGCACGTCGTAGTTGCGAAGCACCTGATCTTCAAAAGTGCGTTGTTCCGGAAGACCGTTGACCTCGATCGTCGGTGACACAGCGGTAAATACCGGAGAAAGGTCCTGGTCCATGGTGGGCTCCCACGCGAGCATGCCGGCGAACGCATGATCATACGACGTCACTGGTATCACGAACAGAGGTGCGTTGGTGTCGACCACGTGGAACCCGAAGAAAAACTGCGGGCCGATCGCGTTCGTAAGCTCCTGAGGCGGGTTCATGCCGAGCGCGGTGAAGAATTGTGCGAGGGTCGCGGGGACTTCCTGCGCTTTGCCGTTCGTCGACGTCGAGTTGACTACCGGGACGACACGGGTGATCGATCCCAAGCTGCCGAGTTGTTTGGTGCGGGCCTGTGCGAGTTCGTTCCTGAGATTTTCCGGCGTTTGATTATCGAGCGAAAAAGTCACCGTTTGTTCCGCGAACAGAACGGATGATTGCGGCGGTGCGGCAACGGCGGCCTGCTGTTGCGCAACGTAGAACACGCCGAATATTGCTCCTGCACCGAGTATCACAAAAATAGCAGCGGCAAAAAGAATCCCGAACGTGCGTCTCGACTTGCGGGACTGCGTCTCCTGCTGCTCGGGCGCTAGATGTTCCTGTCCTCTTTTTTTGTCTTCTTCGAGGGAAACCGCTCTGACGAGCGATATCTTTTGTTCACGTACGATCGATTGCAAGTCGTCTTTCAGCGTACGTAGCGGAGTTACGACGGAAGAGGCGGGCTCGCCCGGGTCTTTGGAAGGAGTTGCGGCGGGAACACGGGCTGGTTGTTCCACTTGCGCCGGTTTCGGAGGCGGGGGCGTTGCTACGTCGGCGGTCGCTTTGTAATCCCTTCGCTCGGGCAGTTTTATATCTTTGAGTATTTTTGCGATGTCGTTCCCCGGCGACATTTCCGGTGTTCCGGTCTGCGTAGCCGGCTGCGGCGTCTCGATCTTAGGGCGCTGTGCGGCCGGAATTTCAAATTTCTTCAATTCAGACTCTTCGGAAAGAATGGTCGGTTTGAAGTCCGGATCCGGCGAGGGAACGACAAGTTGCGGTATCGATCTGGCTTCGTAAGGGACCGCAGGTTTTACTTGTGCGGGTTCGGCCGGAGTCGGCGGCGGGGGCGCGGCGGGCGGCTTTGTTTTCGATGACGCGACCTGCACCACATGTTCTTCAAGAATGACCGGTTCCGGCTCATTCGGAACGTTCGAAGCCGGCTGCGACGAAGGCACAGCCGGCTTTTTTGTCGGGTCCGGATCGTTAGAAGCGTCTTGGGGGACGATCGTCTCGTCTACGGTCATGATTGTCAGGGCTCGTGTCCGGCTTCAAGCCTTTGCGTGCGGCGAAATCCGGATCGGCGGCCTTGATGGAGAGATTATACCGCCCTTTCTCGTCGATCTCTTTCAAAATGACGGGTACCACGTCTCCGATCTTGAGCGCGTCCGATATTTTCCCGATACGGAACGGTGCAACTTCAGAAACATGCACGAGACCGTCCTTGCCGGGGCCGATCTGGACGAACGCGCCGAAATCCATCATACGAACGACGGGGCCCTCGAACCGTTCGCCCACTTCGTAGTCGCGAGTGAGGTCGACGATCTCTTTGAGCGCCGCTTCGGCCGTACCCATCTTGCCTGTAACGAAGACCGAACCGTCGTCCTCGATCGTGATGTCGTCGCACTTGGTGCGTTCTTTGATGCCGTTGATGGTCTTGCCGCCGGGGCCGATGACGAGACCGATCTGGTCCACCTTGACCTTGGTCGAAAGTATTTTCGGCGCGCGTGTGGAAATATCCGCACGAGGCTCAGCGATCTCTTTGGTGATGACCTCGAGTATCTGCATGCGCGCCTTCTTTGCCTGAGCGAACGCTTCGCTAAGAACATTGAGTGGCACCCCTTCCACCTTCACATCCATTTGTACGGCCGTAACGCCGTCGGAGGTTCCCGCGACCTTGAAGTCCATGTCCCCGTGATGATCCTCCGGTCCTTGGATGTCCGTCAGGACTTTGTAGGTTTTTCCGTCAGACATCATGCCCATCGCGATGCCTGCGACCGGACGCGCGATCGGAACGCCCGCGTCCATGAGCGAAAGTGTGCCCGCGCACACGCTTGCCATCGAGGTCGAACCGTTCGACGCAAGTGACTCTGCAACGATGCGGATCGTGTACGGGAATACATCTTTCTTCGGCAGTACAGCGCGCAGTGCTTTTTCGGCAAGCGCACCGTGTCCGATCATGCGACGATTCATGCCGCCGACGCGTCCCGTCTCGCCCACTGAGAACGGCGGGAAGTTGTAGTGGAGCATGAATGTCTTCTTCGCTTCCTGATACTCGATCGTGTCGACGAGCTGCGCGTCGCCCGGACCTGCAAGCGTGAGAGCCGCGAGCACATGTGTTGCGCCGCGATAGAAGACTCCGGCGCCGTGCACGATCGGTGAAAGTCCGCCGGCTTGCGCGTAGAGCGGACGGATCTCGTCCATTGCGCGACCGTCGGCACGACGGTCATTCTTGATCGCTTCTTCGTGAATATATTCGTCGATCTTCTGCTCGAAAAGCGATTTGAGCGTTCCAAGCGGAGCGTCCGGTAATTTTTCCTGTGCCGCTTCGATCCAGTCGTGTTCAAGCGCGCTGATGTTTTTCTTGCCGATATTACCGTCAGTGGAACCGAATACAGCTGCTTCGAGTTTCGGCGTGACGATCTCGTCGAATGCGGACTGTATTTCCTCCGTAGCGCCCGCGGGGGTGAACTCGGTTTTCTCTTTCCCGCGCTCCGCAATTATCATTTTTTGCCAAGCTTGGATCTTCTCTATTTCCTCACTCGCCTTTTTCAGCCCGTCGGAGAGGGTCGCTTCGGAGACTTCGCGTGCGCCCACTTCTATCATGTTTATGAGTCCGTCTTTGCCGCAGGCGAGCAGATCCATTTTTTCCGTCAGCTCTGAGCGTTGGATGTAGTTTGGGTTGACGATGAATGCATCGTTGCCGAGTTCCTGTCCGATACGCACCGCCGAAACAGGACCGTTCCACGGTATGTCGGACGTCGCGATCGCGAGCGATGCCGCGTTGACCGCGAGCACGTCGGTATCGTATTCATCTATCGAAAGCACGCTGATGATGACCTGCACGTCGCGCTTCAATCCCTTCGGAAAGAGCGGTCGGATGGTGCGGTCCACGATGCGGCCGGAAAGCACGGCCTCTTCTGAAGGTCGTCCTTCGCGGCGCATGAATCGCGATCCGAGGATCGCGCCTGCAGCGTAAAATTTCTCCTCGTATTCGACGGAGAGCGGGAAATAATCTTTGTCCGATTCGCGACCCATGACCACTGTGGCGAGTACGGCGGAATTGCCGTAGCGCACGAGTACGGAACCGTTGGCCTGATCCGCCCAGTCGTTGAACTCGGCGGACATCGTCTTCCCGCCGACCTCGACGGAATATTCTTTCTTTTGCATGTCGTCTTAAGTGACGACCAGATTTCAGCATGACCTCTTTCGAGGAAATTCTGCCTATCCGACCGCCACGATTATATATTAATAAGCGAATACTACGCCGAATAGCGATTTCCCGCAACAAATGCGTGCCAGAATCTTTTTCATGTCACCAAAAGCACGTACATTAGCCGTTTGGCTTTACACAATTGCGACAGTGATCACGTTCTTGGCAGTAGCGGCGATAATGATATTCGAAGCGCACGTGCGCTGGTCATTGAACCAGAATTTTCGGTTCTCGATTTGGACGCGCTTACCGGCCTCGCTCTTTTGCTTGCCGCCCGAATGCTCGGGCTGGTCTGCCTTTCCAAAGACCGCTAAGGTTACTCGACTCCGGTGATCCGGTTCACGTCTTCGAGACTTGCTTTTGAGTCGTCGGCGTCGTCGCTTTGGTCCGAGCGCGGACGGAAGTTGCGACCGCGGACCGCGCGGTAGTTCATAAGATAGCGCTTCGGATCGAGGTCGAGGTCTAAGAAGTCGTCTGTGGCTTCTTTCAATTTAAGCGATGTCGAGCGGCCGAACGAAACGACCTCGACTTGGCAGCCACCATGATTCTGTAAATAGTGGACGAGCGGTACAAAGTCGCCGTCACCGCTGAAAATGATAACGGTATCGAGCTTCGGGGATGCGGTGATCGCGTCCACTGCGAGTCCGACGTCCCAATCGGCCTTTTTAGCGCCGCCCGCGAAAACCTGTAGGTCTTTGAGGCGCATTTCGATGCCGACTTTCTCGAGAGCCTCGAAAAAGCCTTTTTCTTCGCCACTTTCTGTCGTCACCGCATAGGCGCGGGCTCGTACGAGGCGACGGTCACCGACCGCATCCTTGAGGACGTTGCCGAAGTTAACGCGCGCGTGATAAATGTTCTTTGCGCTGTGGTAGAGATTCTGCGTGTCGATGAAAACGCCGACGCGCTGCTCGGGATGTTTAATGATCGCCATAGAAAATAAATGTAACTCTTAAAAAATAAACGAAACCTTATAACAAAATGCTTCCTTAAGTGTACTCCGTAAAGATGAGCGGAGCAAAAACCCTCTCGGCTACTTCTTCAGCCCGAGCTTGCGCAACAGGGCGCTGTAGGAGCGCTTATTGGTCTTCTCAAGGTAACTCAAATGCTTGCGGCGATCTGCGACCAGGCCCAGAAGACCCCGGCGCGAGTGCTTGTCTTTGCGGTTTTTGTCGAGGTGGGCTGAAAGCTCTTCGATGCGGCGCGTCAAGACAGCTACCTGCACCTCCGGAGAACCCGTGTCTGTGTCATGACGGGCTCCTTTCGCCATTTCGTTCGCCTTCTTACGCTTCGTAAGCATGGGCGGCATCGTATCACATTCGGCGCTCAATTGCAAGACCCCGTGCCGAAGAGTCAGCGCAGGGACTTGGCTTAAAACCTTGCTGTTTATTTGGTCGTAGTAGGAGTCGTTGTTCCCGCTTTGACGTTAACAAGCTTCACATCGAAGAGTAGTGTCGAATTTGCAGGAATGATCACTGTGCCGCTTGCGTCGGTAACCGCCTGCGCGCCGTACCCGAGTTCCGGCGGAATGGACATAATGCGTTCCCCGCCGACCTTCATGCCGTTTACCCCGATCTGGAATCCGGCGATGAGGCCTTGTTGGCCGAGCGTGAAGGAAAGTGGCTGGTTACCGTGTGCGGCCGAAGAGTCGAAGGTCGTGCCGTTGCTCAACTTACCGACGTAGAGGACCGAGACCAATGACCCCGGCGTGGCGGCCGTGCCCGTGCCCACCGTAACGTCTTGCGCTTGAACCTGCGGCGTAGAGGTTGCCTGCGAACCAGTGGTCGTAGGGGCAGAACTTCCCATGTGCGTATAAATAAGCCAACCCCCGAGAACGATGATTATGATAACGACAACCGAAATTACGATGGTTTTTCCTGACATATTCGGTAAGGATAAGCCCTCGTTCCGTATATCACAACCGAAATACATTCACGTAAGTGTGGATAGCGTGGGGAAAAAGAATATAGTGGATGGATGGAACCGCTCGCCTCAAAGATACGACCGAAAAACCTTGATGAGTTCATCGGACAAGATCACTTGGTCGGCAAAGGGAAACCCATCCGAGTGGCCATCGGGAAAAAAGAACTTATTTCGTTAATTTTGTGGGGGCCTCCCGGGTGCGGCAAAACAACGCTCGCAAGGATCTATTCGAGCCAAGTCGGTGCGGATTTTTATGAACTTTCCGCGGTCGATTCGGGCAAAGAGGACATCAAGAAGGTCGTC
>Ga0210396_10000793_pt1 | contig 37145 bp, 31 predicted proteins | sample IncBWH17OmetaG_FD_155466 | JGI IMG/M metagenome (GOLD analysis project Ga0210396, IMG submission 155466) | Forest soil microbial communities from Barre Woods Harvard Forest LTER site, Petersham, Massachusetts, United States - Inc-BW-H-17-O ...
GTCATCACTGACCGTCGCGACGGCGACCGCCTCGGCGCAGGTCTCGCGGAGGGCGGCCGCCAACATGACCGAGTTGGACTCGTAAATCTGCCCCGGCCGCAGCGGCGTACCCGGCGACACGAGCTCTGATCCGGTGGAAATCACCAGCACCCGCTGAGGCGGGATCACCGGCAGCTGGTGGAGTCCCAGTGCCGCGGCCAGGCCAACCACCGCCGGTGTGACCACCTGCCCGGCCCGCAACACCGTGGTGCCAGCGGCGACGTCCTCGCCGGCGCGGCGGATATGGCGTCCCTCGGCGCTGGGTACATTGATCGTCACGACATCGGTCCGCCCGTCGGTGGCCTCGACGGGCACTACCGCCGTCGCCCCGGCCGGGGTCGGCGCGCCGGTCATGATGCGGTGCGCCGTCCCCGGCTCGAGCGTGGGGATGTCGATGCGACCGGCCGGAATATCCTCGGCCACAGGCAGTTTCACCGGATGATCGGTCGTCGCCGAGGCCACCTCGTCGGCACGCACCGCGTAGCCGTCCATTGCGGAGTTGTCGAAAACCGGCAGCGACACCGTCGCGGTCACATCGTCGGACAGCACCCGGCCCTCGGCTTCGGCCAGTTCGGCGGTGACGGCGGGCCGGGCAGCAATCAGCCCGGCAACAACGCGTTGATGCTCCTCAACCGACCGCATCACGTCAGACCGGAAACCTCCCTGGGATACAGGCGAAGAATATAGTTGGTGTTCGTGGGACGTCCGTCCTGGGATCAACGATGACGCTGGTAGTGCGGGCCGCGCTGACGGATCAACCGATTCTGCTCGCCGAACATCAGGAACTGGTGAGCCATCAGGCGGCGGGAGCCGTTGTGGGGTTCGTCGGCATGATCCGCGACCACGACAACGGACGCCACGTGGTGAAGCTGGAATACTCCGCGCATCCGTCGGCCGCCGATGTCATCGCCGAAGTGGTGGCCGACGTCGCCGCGCAGTCCGCTGGGACGCGGGCCATTGCGGCCAGCCACCGGATCGGCGTGCTTCAGATCGGCGAAGCGGCGTTGGTCGCCGCAGTCGCCGCCGACCATCGCCAGGCGGCATTCGCCACCTGCGCACAGTTGGTGGACGCCATCAAGGAGCGATTGCCGGTGTGGAAACGTCAGATCTTCGCCGACGGAACCGACGAGTGGGTGGGCTCGGCCTAAGTTAGGACGCGGCTGTCTATCCTCCGGCGAACGGCGGCAGCACGTCGATCGTGTTGCCCGCCTGCAGCAGTTGGGCTTGGTCCCGAACCGCCACACCGTCGCAGAGAAAAGAGCACCGGACCAGCACGCGGGCGAGTTCGCGGCTGCGGCCCCCCAGACCGTCGACAAGCTCGGCAACAGTGGCACCGGAACGCACGGTCAGCTGCTCGGAATCGGACCCTGCCGCGGCGCGGGCGGCCGCGAAATACCGCACGGTGATCCCGACCGCGCTGGCTGCCTGATCGGTCACCTCAGCCGCCAATGGCACTCATCGGTCGCGCCGGCTGGACGAAGTTCGGGTCGTTGATGCCATGACCCGCGGGCTTGCCCCACATCGCGGTCCGCCACGCCGCCTCGATCGCGGTGTCGTCGGCGCCGTCGCGCAGCAGCCCCCGCAGGTCGGTCTCCTCGTTGGCGAACAGGCAACTACGCAGCTGCCCGTCGGCGGTCAACCGGACGCGGTTGCAGGTCGAGCAGAAGGGATGCGAGACCGAGGCGATGATTCCGACCTTCCCGGTGCGCCCAGTCGCGGGATCGGTGATCGTCCACAACTCGGCTGCCGCCGAACCCCGCGGCGCCCGATCGGGTTCCAGCGCGAACGAATGACGTCGCAGCTGCGCCAGCACTGGGTCCGCGGTCACCGCAGCCTCGCGACGCCACTGGTGTCCGGCATCCAGCGGCATCTGCTCGATGATCCGCAACTGGTAGTCATGGCCGAGGCAGAACCGCACCAGCGACACCGCATCCTCGAGGCCGGTCAGCGGGTCCAGCACGGCATTCACCTTCACCGGTTGCAGACCCGCGGCGTGCGCGGCGGCCAGACCGGCCAGCACATCGGCCAGCCGGTCACGGCGGGTGATCGCCGCGAAGTGCCGCTGATCCACGCTGTCCAGCGACACGTTCACCCGGTCCAGGCCGGCCCGCGCCAACGCCTCGGCACGGTCGGCCAACAGAACTCCGTTGGTGGTCAGCGCGAGCTCCGGCCGCGGCCGCAGCGCGGCCGTGGCGGCGATAATCTCGTCAAGGTGCTTGGCCAACAACGGTTCTCCACCGGTGAACCGCACCTTCGTTACGCCCAGTCGGGCCACGGCTATTCGCACCAGCCTGATGGTTTCGTCGGCGTGCAGCAGCTGGTCGGCGGCCGACCACGGCAGACCCTCGGCGGGCATGCAGTAGGTGCAGCGCAGATTGCAGCGGTCGGTCAGGGACACCCGCAGATCGGTCGCGTGCCGCCCGTAGCTGTCCACCAGCGTGCCGGTGGACGGGGGTTGTGCTGCCCGGCCAACGAGGCGATGCGGCACTCGCGGGAGGCCGAGCGTCGTGATCGTCATGGCACCATCCGAATCTGGTCGTGAGCAATGGTTTCATTATCCATCGGCCCGGCGAACCCGGAATCCCGCACACCTTCGCGCAGGTCATGGCGGGCAACACCTACGCTTTGAGGATGGGCACCAAGTCCGCGAGGAAAGTCGACTTCAAACGCCTGGCTGACGCATTGGACGGCTACCGCTTTGCCTACCTTGTCACCGTCGATGACGAATACCGTGTGCACACCGTGACCGTCGAACCCGAGCTGCGTGAGCGCGTCATGGACGTCGGGCCGATCGGCGGCCGAACCCGCAAGAACGTTGAAAGCCGCAGCTCGGTAACGCTGTTGTGGCCACCGAGCGAACCGGCCGGCTATTCGCTCATCGTCGATGGCCGCGCCGAAGTCGTCGAAACGGCCGACACCGATGACAACACCGCCGCGCTTCGGGTGGTGCCGATCCGCGCGCTGCTGCACCGCAACGCCGACCCGAAGACCCCGGGGTCCGCGAAAGGCTGCCTGCATGACTGCGTGGTGTTCTCCGAGCCGTAGTGATTCTGGTCACCGGGTCTCACCGACCCCTAATGACCTGCGGTTTCGATGACCTCACCGCGACCGCCGCCGCGGCGGTAGGTGGAGCTGATCACTATGGGGTTCGATCGCCGCGAGCAGCTCGGTTGCCGCTCGTAACTTGCATCCACACCCGCCCGCGCGCGGGAGCGGGGCCAGCCCGTGCTGGGCCCGCTTTCTGCGCGCGGGGCGGGTGGGACCCTCCGACGGCCTACAGATGCTTGTTGAAGAACACTTCGATCTGTGCGACAGCAGTGCCCACGTACTGGGGCTGGTCATAGAAATCGAAGTGCATGCCGCCGTCTATGAGAAACAGTTCCTTGGGTTCGCAAGCGGCGTCATAGATTGCGTGGCTTTGCCCTACCGTCTCCGCGTTGGTGCCCGCGATGACCAACAGGGGTGTAGGCGCCAGCAGTTCGATGCTGTCAATGGCCGAGAATTGCACCATCTTGTCGTAGGACCACAGCAGAGTCTCGTTCTTCCAATTGGGGTCCTGGTTGCGGTCGGTCAGATAGAACTTCTTGCCGTTCTCCCTCCAAGGGTCCAGCTCGCCGGGGGGAAGAAAGGGCACGGTAATCGCCTGGCCGTCAAGGGCATACGCCTGGCGCGCGCCTTGCGCGGCCGCCATGATTTGATGCCAATCGCCGACGGCGATGGTGGCCCGCAGATCCGGCAACCCGCTGACGGTGGCAACGGCTTTGATTCGCCGGTCCGCTACCGCGGCGTAGGGCGCATATCCCCCACCGGCGCAGACGCCAACAGCCCCAAGCCTGGCATCGTCGACATCTTGGCGTGCAGCCAGATACGTCACGGCGTTCTTGATGTCCTCAGACTTGGTGAACGGGTCTTCATCGCTGCGGGGAGTGCCTTCACTTTCGCCGTAACTGGTGTGGTCGAAGGCCAGTGCGATGTACCCGAGCTCGGCGAGTCGCTGTGAGTACACGGCCGGAACCTGGCCCTTGGTGCTGGAAGCGGGACCAATGACCACGACCGCCGGTCCGCCTGCGGCGGGAATGGTCTCGGGCAAGTACACATGGCCGACGAGCTTTCGACCGTTACTGAGGAAGGTCACGTCTTCACGCATGGATGTCTCCGGTCCTAGGTTGTCTTGTGGGCGCAAGGGCCAGTCTCGCGGGTCGAAGCGTTCCTGAGCAGGTGCAAGTTTCTTCCTAGGCGGGATTCTTCCTAGGAAATAATTGGGGCCGTGCGGCTAGCATTGGCCCGTATGGGATCGCAAGAGATGGGCAGCGAGCGCCCGCAGGAACTAGGCGCCTTTCTCGGGGCGCGCCGGGCGAGCATTGACCCGCGCGAGGTGGGCTTGGGCGTTGGCGGGCAGCGGCGGGTATCCGGTCTTCGTCGCGAGGAGGTCGCCCAGCTCGCCGGAATCAGCACGGACTACTACACCCGGTTGGAGCAGGGTCGTCTTGCGCGCGCCTCCACATCGGTACTGCACGCCTTGGGGACGGCGCTGCAGCTTGACCACGACGAGCGCACCTACCTGTTGAGGCTTGCCGGCAAGACCAGCCAGCCTTCCCGCCATCCGCGAGCCGAAAGCGTACGGCCGCAAACTCAGCTTCTGATCGACAACCTGCGCGACAGCCCGGCCTTAGTCTTGGGCTCCCACCTCGACGTTCTGGCGTGGAATACCCTGGCGACGGCGGTGTTTCGGGACTTCGCGGCTGTTCCGCGTCGCCAGCGCAACTTCATCCGCATGCTGTTCCTGGATCCCGAGGTCCGCGGGCGTTACGTCGACTGGGCGCCGATGGCCCGGACCTGCGTAGGCTACTTGCGTGCGGCCGTCGCCGAGGGCACAGACGAGCCGCGCCTGCTGGAGCTGATCGGCGATCTCTCGCTGCACGATCGCGACTTTCGCACTTGGTGGGCCGCGCAAACGGTCAACTACCAGAGCTTCGGGACCAAGACGCTGAACGACCCCGCGGTCGGGCAGTACCCGCTGGATTGGCAGGTGCTGCGCCCGGCCGGCGATGAACGCCAGATCGTGTTGATCATGACGGCGCCCATCGGCAGCGCCAGCCGTGATGTGTTGCGCGTGCTGGCGTCCCGAGCCGCGCCCGCGTTGCCCACGCGGACAGAGGCGACCGCCGGTTAGCACCCCAGGCCCACCGAGACCGCGGCGGATCGCAGCGCAATCGATGTTCCAGGAGGCTCGTTAAGGCGAGCACGTACGGCATCGTGTCAGCACGGCCTGAGGGCGCTCAGATCAGGCTGGTGGTGCCGCCGTCGACCACCAATGCGCTGCCGCTGATGTAGCTGGCCTCCTCGGAGACCAGGAATAGCGCGGCCTGGGCGACCTCCTTCGGCAGGCCGGGGCGTCGCTCGCAGGTGCGCTCAACCATCGACATGACCAGCTGCGGGGCGTCGGCCAGGATGGCGGTGACAGCCGGTGATTCGATCAGTCCGGGACAGATCGCGGTCACGCGGATACCCACCGCGGCGCCCTCGGCTGCCAGCTGGCGGGTGAGCGCCATGATGGCCCCCTTGGCAGCCACGTGTGCGCTCTGTGGCAGATCACGCGATCCGTTGATGCCCGCAATGGAGCCGCAGTTGAGAACCACGCCCCCACCACGGGCGATGAGGTGGGGCCACGCCGCCTGGGTGCAGTGCCAGGTGACCCCGAGCTCGTTGCGAATCGTGTGTTCGTAATCGGCGACCGCCATGTCGGCAAATGGCGCGAATCGAGTGTCACCGGCGTTGTTGTAGAGGATGTCGAAGCCACCACACGCCGAGACAGCCTGGTCCACCCACGCGTGGGCGGCTTCGGGAGTGGACACATCGAGCGGAGCAACCGACACCATGGCGTAGCCGCTGTCTTGAACCAGCTTCTGGGTCCTCATGGCGGCCTCGGCGTCGATGTCGGTTCCGACGACCGTCGCCCCTTCCGCTGCGAACAACAGCGAAGCCGCCTGTCCGATCCCGCCGCCCGTTCCAGAGATCAACGCGACCTTGCCGTCGAGACGCCCAGTCATCGTCACTCCTCTCCTGCAGCCCCGATGCCCGCGGTTGGGCCCCGTGAGCCCGGAGCTGACGACGCAGGCCCCTCGACGCCGAGCTGATTCTTGCCATGAAACAGGTTACTGTCAACAGATAACTGATGACGAAGGCGGTGATCTGCAGGTGCGGGAATGGGAATTGGCGGTTGAGGGGCCAATAGGTCTCGGGGAGGCGCCATTCTGGGACGACGAACGGCAATGTCTGTGGTTCGTCGACATCACCGAGGGCGTGCTGTACCGCTTCGACCCAGGGACCGGCGAGGTCGCTGGTCGGCAAGTGGGCTCTCCGCTGAGCGCCGCGATACCCGCAGCCGATGGCGCCTTGATACTGGTCCGGGGAACCGGGGTGTACCGATACGACTGGGACCACGCGACCACAACCCTTATCGCCGCTATCGACCCCCCCGATGCGACCATCCAGCTCAACGATGCTGCGTGTGACCCACGTGGGCGATTGTGGGCGGGCACGATCGACGCCAACTTCGGTCGCGGTCGGTCCAGTCTGCTGCGATTCAGCGCGGCGGTTCCTGACACCGTCCTTTCCTCCCGAGGGCTAGCCAACGGCATCGCCTGGAGCCCGGACGGCGCGACGATGTACTTCGCTGACAGCCAGCAACACACGATTGAGGCCTTCGACTACAACGTGGAGTCCGGGTCCGTCTCGCAGCCTCGGGTATGGCTCACTTTGTCTGAGCCACAGGGGTTTCCCGACGGACTGGCAGTCGATGCGCGCGGTGACGTGTGGGTCGCCCTTTACGCCGGCGCCGCTGTACATCACTACAGCGACGAAGGCGCACTGGTTGAAGTCCTGCAATTCCCTGTCGATCGAGTCACCAACATGTGTTTCGGCGGTGCCGATCTCGTCGACCTCTATGTCACAACCTCTTCGCAGCGATTGACGCCCGCCGAGCAGCGCTGCCAGCCGCTAGCCGGGGCCACTTTCGTCGTGCCCCGCGCCGGCACCGGGCAGCCCTCGCGACGCTGGAACCCTGCAACCATGCGGCGCGCGGCCGCGCGCAGCCGACTCGGTGAACCGCCGATCCACGACTGCCCGTGACGCGAGGTCGATTCGCGAGCCGGACGGGCGTCCAACAGATCGCTGATTGACGGCCCCACGATGGCGTGACTAGCGCGACGAATGCTCGGTTACCGCGGGATCGACTCGGCCACCAGCGGTCACCGCAGCCCGGGCTGACTACCCGTTATCGTCGGGCGGCTGGGCTTCGAAGCGCGCCAGCGAGTTCATCAGGTGCTCGCTCATGGCCTTGTACGCCGCGGCACCATCGCGCTTGGAGAGTGCGGCGACAATCGAACGGTGCTCCTCGAGCACCTGCTTCGCCCGTTCCGGCGAGTGCTCGGAGTGCAGCCGCGCGACGCGAAGCTGGACATGCAGATCGTTGCCATACCTTGCCAGATAGGGGTTTTGGCAGATCTCGAGGATCGTGATGTGAAAGTCGTTGGTCAACTCCAACAGACGATTGTTGGAATCCCCACTGTGCGCATCGCCGGACTGAATAATCTCATCCACCTGCGCGACCTGGCGTTCAAGATCGGCGATCTGGGCGGCGGTCGCAACTCGAGCGGCACGCTGAGCGGCGGCACTTTCCAGAGCTTCACGGACTTCGTAGATCAGCCCAACATCATCCACCGCGATCTCACGAACGAACGCGCCACGGTTTCCCCTGAGCTCGACTAAGCCTTCCGCACCGACCCGTTGAATGGCCTCGCGCAGCGGGCCTCTGCTGATACCCAGCTCCTCGGCCAGCTCAGCCTCGTTGATCCGAGCCCCCGCCGGGAGCGCACCACTTATTACCATCTCCCGCAGGGCCTCTACCGCTTGATCCCGCAGGGATACGCGCGCTAGCTTTTTCGGTCGGCCACCAGCGACTGCTGACGTCATCCGTTCTCCAATCCCTCTGTGGCTGTCATCGCTCGGCCGCGTAGGCTGCGGTTGATTGTCATCTGTCAGCAGTCTATCAATGGCGACGTTCTGAGCTGCGCCGACACACACTGCTGCATCCGTGCGTGCACGTTGCGCCGGCCAAACGGCCTCTGCCCGACAGCGGCGCAGCTTCGAACCGTGCACGTCGCGCCGGAGGGATCTCCGACTCCCGCACAGTTGACGACAGCTGGCAGCCGACTGTTGACAACTTTCGGAGACATAAATAGGCTCTAAGTGACTTGGACCACTCAGTGGGCCCCGCGAAGGAGAGCAATGGATACAACTGCCAGCCACTATCCAACCCTGGGCCCGACCGGTCTCGACGGTGAAGTGACCTCTGAGGTCTCAGACGTCCAGCGTGAAGCTCGCCGCTTCGCGCGAGACGTGATGCGGCCACTCGCGGCCGAACTGGACAAGATGTCGGCAGCTGACGTTGTTCGGCAGGGTTCACCCATCCACGACTTCTTCGCCGAAGTGAAGAAAGCCGGGCTCGTCGACATGGGGGATCTGGCACAACTGGAACCGAGCGCTCAAGCGGTGATGATGCCAGTCATCATGGAGGAGTTGGGCTGGGGCGACGCGGGATTGGCGATGTTGTCGATGGCGCGCGATTTCGCGAAGTTCGCCGCCTACTCCACGGGAACCCCGGAGGTGATTCAACGGGTCGCAGACGGGTTCGGCTGCTTCGTGTGTACTCAACCCGACCGGGGTAGCGATGCGATCGACCACCTCGGACTCGATGCGTATCCCGGGGTTTGCCCGCCGATCGGCAATCTCACGGTGCGGCGCAGCGGCTCGGACTACGTCGTGCACGGCCAATCCTCGGAGTGGATTTCCGGTTCACCGATTGCCAGCTGCGCGATCGCCTATGCGGCCTGTGACGACGGCGACGGCTTCTACGGAGACGACGGCCGGTTGAACTACATCGGTCTGGTCATCCCCTTCGACGAACCCGGCGTCTCCAAGGGCCGACCGCTCGACAAGTTCGGTCAACGGTCATTGCCGCAGGGCGCGGTGTATTTCGACTCGGTCCGCCTCCCCGAGTACTTCGTGGTCGCCAAACTCGACCAGGCCCACCATGAACTCGCCAGCGCACTCACATTCGCAAAATCGATCGTTGCCACCGCGTTCGTCGGTGTGGGGCGCGCCGCCTTCGATCACGCCTTCGCTTACGTCCACGATCGTGAACAAGGCGGCGTGCCCTTGATCCGCCACCAGGCCGTGCGTGCCCGCATCTTCCAGATGTGGCGCAAACTCGAGGCCTCGCGCGGCCTGGTGCAGCGCGCTTTGACCTACCATTTCGGGCCGTACGGCCCCAATCCGGTCGGTGGAATCACTGCCAAGGTGCACTCGACCGAGACAGCCTACGAACTGGCGCAAGAAGCGATGCGACTGTTCGGCGGCAATGGTCTGACCCCTGAGTATCCGATCGAGAAACTGCTGCGCGACTGCCAAGCATCGCTGATCGAAGACGGCGAGAACAACATCCTGGGACTCAACGCGGTCGGGCTACTGAGCCAGAGCTACACCAGCACCACTGGCCGGACCCTGGCCGGGGCTGCGCACTAGGAACCTGTTCCGCCCCAGGGCTACTCGAGTTGTGTGCCGCCCGTCTCTGAGGGGACTTGTCGAGACGCCCGATACACATGTCGACAGGAGACGTCTGGAAATGGTACGCAACCTGGAAACCGCGATTCCGTTCGATCACCACCGATCGACACCGCTGGCGGGGATCAAGCCGTTCGTGCGTGGTCTGCAGGCCGCCGATGTCGACTATCTGTGGCTGTTCGACGAATTCTCTGGTTGGTTTCCCGCCGAGCTGTGGACGGCAGCGAATACGCCCGCGGCCGCGTTGATGGACCCCAACTCGACCTATGACCCCTTCGTCGTGGGCGGCTACGCAGCGGCCCACGCGCCCACCGTAGGGTTGCGGCTGACCACCGACGCGGTGCGCGCAGCGCCTGCGGAGCTGTTGCGCAAGATGATGTCGCTGGCCAACGCCACGAGCGGCAAGACGGCGATCGCGATCGGCGCCGGTGAGCTCCGTCAGGCAAAGCCGTTCGGGCACAAGCGCTCCGAAGGCCTGGCGCGCATGGAGGACCTCTTCCAGCTGATGCATCTGCTCTACGAGCGCGACGAGCCGGTCAGCTTCGAAGGCAATCATTGGACGTTCAAGAATGCCTCGCTGGGAACGTCGCGGCCACAAACCCGGCCGCAGTTTTGGGCGTTAGGCGGCGGGCCGCGTCTACTCGACATCGCCGCTCGCTACGCCGATGGTCTGGAAGCCGCTGTGCCGCAAGCCATCATGACTCCCGAACGGTACGCCGACACCGTGAAACTCATGCGACAGAAGGTGGAACACGTCGGCCGTGACCCCGAGACGTTCGGGTTCGGTATTTGGCTGATCTGCATCATCCACGAGGACGACGCAGTGATCGATCGCATCGTCGACAACCCGCTGATGAAGTACTTTGCCGCGCAGTTCGGCAGGTTCAACACCGACGACTGGACGGCCGAAGGCGAACAGTCGGTGATGCCGCCTGACTACCACTACGCGCTACATTGGGAGCCGTTCGGGCAGAGCCGCGAGGAGATTCACAGAATCACCGCCAGCGTTCCACATTCCATGGCGCGCAAGGCATTCGCGACCGGCGGCCCTGCAGAAATCTCGAGCATGCTCGGCGCCTACTGCGACGCCGGCGCGAACTTCGTCGGCATCATCGACCTGGCACCGCTGGTTGAGGGCCCGGTGACCGCACAGGACTCGTTTCAGCGGGCCGCAGACGTACTCAGGAGCCTCAAGAGCGTGGCCGCGCTCCCCTAGCTCGGGCGTACCCGTCGACATCGTGCGGGTCACCCGGCCCTCAATCCGGGCCGAGCATGGCCTCTGCGGCTGAGGCGGCCGGCTCGATCTGCGAAAGAGCAAACCAGGCCCCGAAGTCGTCGCCGAACACGTTGGTCAATTTGATCTCACGAAACGTCTTGAAAAGCTTCAGCCATGGCTCGGTTCCGGTCAATGGCAGTTCGTACTCGGCTGGAGCGCCGTGCTGGGCCGCCACTGCTTGCGATTCGTCGATATCGCGGACGCCGAAGATCACCACCACGGTGCCCTCGCCCTTCTCTTGCAAACGGTCCCAGAATGGGCCTTCATCGTTTAACGGAGCAAGAAGCTCCAAACCTGCCTCCCAAGAATGGACCGCTATTGCTCCCGCGTGCACAATCTCTACCGGCTCCCCGAACTCGATGTTGAGAATCCCGCTGAGCTGCTCAACGTAGGTGCCCAGATTCCGCCGATGGACCAGTATCCCGACGTGGTCGAGGCGATTGACCGCCTGCTGCATGTGCCTGCCGTCCTTTCATTGTCCGTTCCGACTACCAAACGACCGATTCGTGGTTGAAAACGCGTTGCTAGTCAGCCTGTTCCGAAGCTGTGCAACACCGCGCATCGGGTGTCGTGACCGCGGGGTGGTCGGGGGCGTTCAGTTCGACCAGTAGATCCAACGCGGTCACCCCGTCCGGACTCACTCTGAGGGGGTTGATCTCTACTTCGATCAAGCCGTCGGCGGCGGCGGTTGCGAATTCGGACAGGACGCACATCGCGTCGATGAGGCCGGCAAGGTCGATAGCGGGGCCGCCTCTGAAACCGTTGAGAAGGGGCCAGCCGCGCAGCCCCTTCAGCATGTCGAGTGCGGCGTCGCGACGCAGTGGTGCGAGATCGCAAACGAAGTCGCGGGTCAGCTCAGCGGTCACACCGCCAAAGCCGACAGTAACGATGGGCGGGTAGCCGTCTCGACTGCCGGTCACCGACAGGATCAGCTCCAGGCCGGGCGGGGCCATCTCCTGAACGAGGATTCCGTCGATCGTATCGGCTGCCTTTCCCGATTCCAGGATCGCAGCGTAGGTGTCGGTGACCTGGTCGAGGGGCACGCCGACCGCGACGCCACCGATGTCGCTTTTGTGCAGAATCTGCGGTGATTGAATCTTCATGACGACCTCATCGCCCAGCTGTGCCGCGACGGCGGCCGCCTCGTCGGGCGACGAAACCAGCACCCCGCGTGGTCGACCGATGGTGAGCGCGTCCAACAGGGCGCCACCATCCACCTCAGTCACTACGCCGGTGCGGCCCGCCACAACCGTGAGTGCGTGCGTTACCGCTGCCGAGCGCGTTGATGGCTGGGGCCGGCGGAGGCGATGAGAACCGGCGTCGAGGTTCTTGAGCAGTTCAAGTTGAGGCCGGATCGCGGAGCCGGTCGGTATTCCTGCGCCGTGCAGTACTTTTCGCGCCTGTTGCGTCTGATCCTGCGGAGCGACCCAGACGACGAAGGCGTGTTTGGTCTGCGTGCCGACGACCCGCGCTATCGAGGATGCGAGTTGTGTTGCGGCGTCGCCCACGATCGTGGTCAACAGGATCGCCAAGGAGTCAACGTTGGGATCCGACATGATGCTGGCGCAGACGTGTTCGAATCCTGTGCCGTCGCCGTTGAAGAGTTGTGCGGTGACGTCAACGGGATTCTGTGTCGAGCCGTAGTCGGGGATGAGTGCCGAAATGTCGGCTCGAGTTGCTTCGGACAACTCGGCGAGCGGCAGACCGGCGTGTTCGAGGGCATCGGCCATCATGGTGCCCAGCCCGCCCGAACTGGTGACGACCCCGACGCGTGTGCCCGGGCGTGCACGCCGGAAGTCAAGTGCCTCAAGGACGTCAATCAACGCCGTGACATCGTCGACCGTGATGACGCCGAGTTGGCGGTTGATGAGGTCGAAGGCGACGTCGCCGCGCACCATGGCACCGGTGTGTGACGCTGCGGCGCGCTGTCCGGCCTGCGATCGCCCGCTGCGCAGCAGCACCACGCGCTTGTCGTGCTGCGCCGCAAATTTGACTAGGTCAAGCCAACGACGCCCGTCGGGTACGGATTCAAGGTAGAGCGCCACCGTTTCGATGTCGGGGCGCTGCACCATTCCACAGGCAATGTCGACGCTGGTTAGATCCACCTCATTACCGGCGGTGCACCACGCCGACAGACCAATTCCGCGCTCGCGGCACAACCCCAGCACGGCGCCGCCGATCGCGCCGCTTTGTCCGACGTAGGCCACCCCGCTGCCGGGAAGCAGCTCGATGTCGACGGCTTGGCTGAATGTGGCGACCAGCCCGATTCCCTGCGTCACGACGCCCATGCAGTTGGGCCCGACGATGCGCATCCCGGTTTCGCCTGCGATGGAGGCGATTTCGTCCTGCCGCGTGCGTCCCTGCTCTCCGGCTTCGGCGAAGCCGGATGCCGCCACCGAGGCCACCGTGACGCCGGCCGCCGCGCAGTCCCGCAACGCCGTCACCACGTGCTGTGATGCGACCATGACGATCGCCAGGTCGACTGGACGGGGCACCGCTGCGATCGTCGAGTAACACCTCTTACCGGCAACGGTCGATCGGCGCGGATTGACCAGAAATACCTCTCCGGTGTACTGGTGCAGTTCGAGGTTGTTCACCAGGCGTCTGGAGAAGCCGCTGGAATCGCTTGCGCCGATGATTGCTACCGTGCGCGGCGCAAGCAGCGCGTCCACTGCGGCGCTCACCGTGTCGTGTTGGAGATCAGTCATTGCCCATTTCCGTTGTGGCTCCCGTTAATCGATGAGTCGCCGGCCGACGACGCGGCACGGAGGTGCGGTGGCGGCGCCCACTGACCGTCACCGCCGCAAATCGGCGCGAGGAACCGCTCGCCGTCTCTATTTGGCTGCACCACAGCGCATGGTGTCAGGTAGTGGCCCGGTGCAGGATTCCGTTCACGCGCCTCGTCACGTTCCACGGATTGCCCGGTTGGGCGGCGCGCGGCAGCCATTGGTCTGCCGCAGACTGAAAGGCGATGGGGCGGACAAAACGATCAAGCGCGGCCGCGCCGATCGAGGTTCCACTGGCGTTGGAGGTTGCGGGCCACGGCCCGCCGTGATTTTGCGCCCATCCATGCGGGGCCCCGGTGGTCCAGCCGTTGAAGACCACGCGGCCGACTTTGCCTTCCAGGACATCCACGACTGCGGCAACGTCGGGATCGGAGGTGTCCGCGCCGGTGAAAATGGCCGCGACAAGTGACGCTTGAAGAGTCCGTAGCGCCGCACACACCTCCTCAACGGTGCGGTAGGTGCACACCACGGCAACCGCACCGAAGCACTCCTCCAGCAACCTGCTCCCCGGCGCGATGTCACTGAGGGACACCTCAAGGACAGCGGCGGGGGCGCCATAACCGATGTCGGCGTAGGTGCTCTCCTCGATCAAAGTGGCGCCCGCGGCTTGCATTTCGGCGAGGCCAGTGTGCACCGATCGCGCGATCGAGGCGGTCAGCATCACCGGTGACGGGGCCGCGGCGCGGAAGGCCGCCAATACCCGATCGAGTGCCTCTGACCCCTCGGGGGCCAACAGCAGGCCCGGTTTGGTGCAGTATTGTCCGGCGCTGGAGGTGAATGTCGCGACGAAGCCGCGCGCGACCTCATCCATCGCTGCTGCGCCGTGTGGGGTCACGATGACCGGATTGATGGTGCCCATTTCTGCGTACACGGGGATGGGTATGGGTCGCTCGTTGGCGATCGTCCACAGCGCAAGTCCACCGGATTGGGACCCGGTGAACGCGACCGCGGCCACCTGCGGGGCGCGCACGAGCTCGACCCCGGCGTCATGCCCGAAGACGATGTCAAATACGCCATCGGGTGCCCCAGCGTCATTCATCGCCGAGCCCGCCAACTCCGCGAGTCGCAGGCTCAATCCCAGGTGCGCGCGATGCGCTTTGGCGATGACGGGGCAGCCAGCGGCGATAGCGGCGGCGGTGTCGTGGCCGAGGGCGCCGAGAACGAAGGGAAAGTTACTGGCACCGAAAACGGCCACTGTCCCGATCGGCTGGCACATGCGTACCATCGCCGGTGTGGTGTCGGTCGCGTCATCGACCGCCAGGCTCAGATAGGACCCCTCGGCGGCAACGTCGCCGTAGAAGCGGGTTTGTGCAATGGTCTTCGACAACTCGCTGTCCAGGCGCGCAGGCCCCAGAGCGGTCTCGTCGTCGGCGACGGCGACGAGGTTGGCACGGTCTTTGTCCAGGACGTCGGCCAGGGCGTTGAGCCACCCGCGCCGTTCGGCTGGGGAGGTGTCCCGCAGAGTCGCCGCCGCCTGCGCCGCCCGAGCGCAGGTTGACACAAGGTCGCTCGACGATGTCTCCGACGCGCTGGTGACCTCATGGCCCGTACGCGGATTGAAGGAAGTTATCTGCATCCGAAGCCCTCGTCTCTGCCCGTGGTGTTGGAGCGGCCCGCAAGGGAATTGAGTCCGCGTGCCTCATCGATCAGTAGACCCAGCGAGGTGGTCGCCGGTGAACCTGCCGTCACGGTTGGGTCGAATCCTCACCGTGAGGTGCGCGCGCGACGACCTCGCTTTGGAAGGCAGTCCAGCACCCGGGGCAGTAGTACTGCCGGAACACGACGTCGGCGTCGACGTATGCTTCGGGATTGGCGCAGACGTGCGGACCGGCCGCCGATGGTGCCGCTTCACGACGGGGAAGCTGCGCCAGCACCGTCGATGCTGTTCCGGGAAGTTCGGTGAGGCAATGAGCGCAGACCAGGACTCCGTCTGGGCGTTGGCGGATGTTGGCGTTCACGCGTACTGAAGGCGCCGACATTAGTTGACCTCCTGATTGCGCGCCAATTCGTGCCGGCTGGACCGGATGTCGGCGCGCTGCGCCTCGGTAGCGGCTTCGTCGACGGCGAGGTCGCGCAGCACCACCCCGTAGATGTCGCGGGCACTGGTTTGAGATACGCGCATCTCGACAACGTCGGTCGCGACTTTGTCGGGGCTGCGCAACAGCGGATCACCGTAGCCTCCGCCGCCCTGCCAGAACATGATGTGAGCGTCGTTGGGCCCCAACACGGCCTCTTCTTCGCAGCTAAGTATCTCCTGTACGCCGCCCATTTCCTCGATCGAGGACGGGATCGTGCCGGCCGCTAGTAATCGACGTACCTCGGCGCCGCGCACCGCCACGTCGAGTTGGCTGTTGCCCGGATATCCGCCGACGGCGCCGATGTTCTGTGAGACCGCTTTGCCGGCACCGGAAATCACCTGGGCCATAGGCACTTCGGTGCCATGTGGGACCAGCGCCAGCGAGGCGGTCACACCGCCCCGGAACTTGCCCGGACCCCCGGAGTCGGGTTCCTCACGTCGCCACAGGTAAAGCAACGGAGCACTGAATTCGGTCATCTCAACATCGGGCATGCGGCCCATCGGCATGCCGAGGATGCCGCCGGTGTCCACCCCGTCGCGGTTCATCGCGGCTCCGCATCCAGCGCCCATCGCGTCGGTGAGCATTGTCGTGAAGGGGTTGCCGTGCTGATCGAGTCCGGAAAGCACACACAGGTCCCACGTTCCGCAACCGTTGGCGTAGGTGTGGTCCTGCAGCGCATCTGAGCTGTCGGCCATTTGGGAGAGACACTGTTCGACCGCATTGATCGTGCTGAAGCCCGAGGCGACAGAGGCCTTGCCCACTGCGGAGGGGAAATCAGCGTTGTTCAAAGTGCCGGGTTGACTTGTCACCGAGATGCACCGCCACAAACCTCCAGTGGCCCAAGGGATGTCGGGACAGAGATTGAGGATGACGCCGGCGATGAGACCGCCGTGCAGTCCGGAGTACGGGCAGTTGATCATCCCGGCCTGCGGCGAGGTCCCAGTGAAGTCGAAGTGCAGGTCACTGCCCGTCTTGGTCAGGGTCACTGTGATGGTGTGTATGCCCCGGTCACCGGTATGTGACTGTTCCTGGTCGCAGCGACCGGTCCACCGCCCGTCTGCGACGCGCTCCAGCTTGGCACGCAGCTTCGATTCGGCGTCATCCATCTGCCGATACATTGCGGCTTTCACCGACTCGGCACCGTATTTGGCCAGCAGTTCCTCAAGCCGCTCGTGACCAACCTTGTTGGCGCCGATCTTGGCCCGGAGGTCTAACGCAACGATCTTGGGCACCCTGGACCGCCGCAGGTACAGATCGGCGACGTCGTCTTGGATCTCAAAGTTGCGCACGATGCGAACCGGAGGCGTCGGAAGCGACTCCATAAAGACGTCTTGTGCCTGTGGGCTCCAGCTACCCGGTGATGCGCCGCCGAGGTCGATCTGATGCGCCATTGCCGCGGTCCATGCGAACAGCTGTCCGTCGTGGAAGAGCGGGGCGATGATCGCGACGTCGTTCTGGTGTGCGGCCCCGCCGACCCACGGATCGTTGCAGAGAAACATGTCGCCGGCACGAATCTCGTTGCGGTGTGTGAGAATCCATTTGATCGCCAGGTCTACGGAGGTGGCCAGCGTCAACGCGTAGGGCCCGATCTGGACGATGTCACCGACCTCGTCGGTGATCGCGACACCGATGTCGTTGCAGTCGGTCACCACCAGCGATCCAGACATCCGGTTGAGAGCTTGACCCATACGCTCGGTCGTGGCCCACAACCGGTGGCGAATCACCTCATAGGTCAGCGCATCCAGGTCGTCGACAGCGTTGTGCCGCAATTCATGCAAGGCCAGTTCGTCGGGTAGCGCCGACACGATGTCAACTCGCGGCGCAATTCCTTTGGAAGCGAACACCTCTGAGCCGGGTACCGGGAAGAATGCCATGACAGTACTCCTAGGTGTAGTTCAAAACGAGGTTGCCCAGCCGGTCCACGGTCGCCCTCCCGCCCTGCGGGACAACCACGGTCGTGGTGGGAGCTTCCACGATGGCGGGGCCGTCAAAGGTGTGACCGGCTGCTAGCACGGCGTAGTTGTAAATGGCGACGTCCTGCCAGCCCGCGCGAACGTCGAGGAGGGCGCGACGCCGGTTCTGAATCGGCGGATTCGGCGTTGTCGCGTGCGCGACCGTGGGAAGCACCGGCTTGAACGGCAATTCGCCGAGCCCGTAGACACGGTAGGTGATGGCTTGCAGCCCGGCCTCGCGAAAGCCGGTTCCCTTGCCGTAGAGCGCGGCATAGCGGTCCTCGAATGCCGTCATCACTGCCTCGACGACATCGGCGTTGATTGGGCCGGGCGGGACGGGCGTGGAAACCTCGAACATCTGCATGGTGTATCGCACGTCGATCTCGCGGACCAGGCGGGTGTCGCGGTAGGAGAGCCCCTGCTGCCCTAGTCGATCGCGCATTTCCTGCTCGAGCGCTGCGAAGTTCTTCTCGATGATCATCGGAGACACCGGTAGTGGCGTCGGGTCCGACACTTCGGCGGACAGTGTGACGTCGGCGGCGGCCAGCCCGAACGCCGAGAAGGTGGCGCTCGTCGACCCGAGCGGAACCAGGATCCCCTGGACATGGAGGTCCTTGCCGTAGGCCGCGCAGTGGATCGGACCTGCGCCACCGAACGCGTACATCATGAAGTCGCGGGGATCAAAGCCGGCGCCCACTACCTCGTTGCGCACCAAGTCAGCAGTCTGCGCGTTCTGGATTTCATACACAGCTGCGGCCGCATCCTCGACCGACAGCCCCAGCGGATTGCCGATGTGGGCGGCAAGTGCTTCGCGCGCCAGTTCGACATCGAGCTTCTTGGTGCCCGCCAGGAAGTAGTCGGGATTGAGAATGCCCAAAACGAGATTCGCATCCGTCACGGTCGGTTCGGTTCCGCCCAGGGCAAAGCAAGCCGGTCCGGGTCTGGCGCCCGCGCTTCGGGGACCGACCCGCAGGTTGTTCGCCTCGTCGAGCCAGGCGATCGCGCCTCCGCCGCTGCCGATGGTGGCGACCTTGGCCATCGGAGTGCTGAGGCGGTACTGGTTGATCACCGTGGTGGATTCCATCACCGGTCGACCGTCGACCACCATGCCGACCAGGAAGGTGGTTCCGCCGACGTCGGTGGAGATGATGTTGTCGTGCCCGAGCTGTTTGCCCAGGTTGCGCGCGCCCGTGACGCCTCCGGTCAACACACCGCCGATGGTGGTGATCGCGCGCCGTGGCGCTTCCTTGGCGGCCTCGGTACCACCGGAGCCCTGCATCACCAGCAGCGGTCCCTCGAAGCCGCGGGCGGTGAGCTCAGCGGTCAGCGGAGCCAGGTAGTCGCGAAGTGTCGGTCCCACTTGGGCGTTCATCAACGTCGTGACGTTGCGTGGGTATTCGCGGATCCGCGGGCTGACCTCCGAGGAGAGCACCACGAAGGTGTCGGGCGACAGTTTGCGGATCAGTTCGCGAATCCGCTGCTCGTGCACGGGGTTTCGGAATGACCACAGCAGAGAGATAGCGATCGATTCGACACCCTGATCGAGCAGCTCTTGGATATCGGCGCGCATCGCCTCCTCATCGAGGGCTACCACCACCGACCCCTTGTAGTCGATACGTTCGATGGCTTCCTTGACCCTGCGCTTGGACACCAGGGCCGCCGGCTTTCGGGTGTGTTTGATCGCCTGGATCTGTTCGGCACCCACGCCGGCGTATCGGCCTTCCAGGTTCATGATGAAGATGGAGTCGCGGTGCCCCTTGGTGGTGATGAACCCGGTGGGTGCCACGGCGCCGGTAACCACAGCGTTGAGGGTCGAGGTGGTGCCGTGAGCGATGTAGGCGGTGTCGGCGAGCAGATCGCGGGCGTCCATATTCATGTGCGATGCCACCACCTCGATCGAGGCGAGCACGCCTTCTGCGAAGTTGGGCGGTGTCGAAGGGCTTTTGCCCGAGAAGATATGCCCGTCGGCGTCGGCCGCCACACAGTCGGTGAACGTCCCGCCGACGTCGATACCGAGTACGTACTTCATCGACACCTCTCTCATGCACCTGGGTGGACTCAGCGCATCTCATCACGGGCGAACTCGGTGCCGTGACGTAGGCGAGCTACGGCGCCGGGTTAGTCAGTGTTAGGTACAGCACAGTCTTTCCTACGCCCTATACATTGTCAACTGTGTGCAATCGATTTGTCGCCTGTCAACTTTGCGCCAAGTCTGCTCGCCGAGCTGGCTTGCGTCGGTAGGGGCGCGCCGGTCACAGGTATGCGCGGCGGTCGCCACCGGCACTCGATGGTGGTGTCGGCATGGCAGTTAGCGACTAGTGCGGCGCGCGCGGATCCCGCTTGCTCGGCGCGCTCGTCACCCGCCGCTGGCTGTCGCACTCAGCGATGCGAGCAGCTCGTCGATGCGGATGACACGTGCTTGGCGGGGAAAGATGTGATCGAGCAGGAACGCGTGCACATCGTCGTCGGGGTCGGCGCACGCGTCGGCCAGGACCGTCACGTCGTAGTCGAGGTCGTGGGCTTCGCGCACCGTCGTGAGCATTGCTCCGCTGGTATGCACCCCGGCCAGAAACACGGTGTCAATGTCCGAGTCCTTCAGGGCAGCATGCAAGTTCGTCGTCGAGAAGGATCCCACTCGGGTCTTTCGAATGACGATGTCACCATCGGCGATGACGAGCCCGCCATGCAAGGCCGCCGTCGGGGAATCGGCGTCGAGGCCGGGGCGATTGCCCCGGACCCGCTGCCCCATGAGGCTGCGTGGCGGAAACTGCTCGTAGTCGGCGTCGGTGAAGGCGACTCGCACGAAGACGACCGTTCCGCCGGCCGCCCGCAGCGCATCGGCGGCGGATTGGGCCGCGGCCACGAACGCATCCGAATCGGCAAGAAAGCCCAGTGTGGCCGGTTGATAGTCCATGATCAGAAGCGCGGTTGTGGTGGGATCGGCAATGGTGGTCATCGGTTGGATCCTTGTCGTCGTCGTTGTCGTTGATGGTCATCACCGGCTCGTGGGCCGGCGCTGCTGGTCCCGCGCGCTCAACGCCCGCTGATGACGCCGAGGAAGTCGTCGCAGTCGGTGGGAAGCGCGTTGCCCCTCCAGGCCACATGGCCATCGGGGCGGACCACAGTGAACCGCGTCGGGTAGAGGGGCTCGAGGGAGTCGGGCAGGATTTCTTTGCTCATGGGAATATCGCGGTTGCCGGCGGCCTCGAACAGGCCGCGGTGGTCGTTGGTCTCGGTACCGCGTTGCAGCAGCACGAAGCCGTCACCGAAGAGGTCGAGCGTGGACTTGTTTTCCGCGAGCCAGGCATGGGGGGCGCGGTGGCCGGCCCGGTTGGTCGGACAGTAGACGCGGTAATCGTCGGGCGGTGCGGCCGAACCGTCCTGGACGCAGATGGGTGAGTTTTCGTAGCGGTAGCCCAGGATGACTCCCTTGGATTCCCATTCTGCGCGTGTTCCTGCGAGTAGTTCTTCTCCGACGCGCTGGCGGAACTGATCTGCTTCGGGGCTTGAATCCAGTAGTCCCGACAGGTCGGATTTGCTGTACCAGCCGTTGAAGTTTCGGGTGGCCGCCGCGCTGTTGCGGATCGCGATGGGTCGACGCTCGGCCTCATAGGAATCCAACAAGCGTTCGCCGCCCCAGCCTCGCAGCACCGCATCCAGCTTCCAGCCCAGATCGACGGCCTCCCCAATGCCGGTATTGGAACCGAATCCTCCGGTGGGCGACATGGTATGAGCGGAGTCGCCGACGAGGAAGATCCGTCCCTGTCGGTACCGGTCAGCGACGAGCTGCGAGCGCCGCCACGGGGCGATGGACAGGATGTCGAACTTCGCGTTGTCGCCCAGGACGCGACTCATGATGGCTTCGATGTTCTCGGTGTCCAGGCCGATCCGTTCTTTGCCGGCGATGAAGGTAAACCGCCACAGTTCGCGCCCGTCGACCACGGTGAGATTGCCGATTGGGCCGGTCGGGGAAACGAAGATGAATCGCGCTGCCGGCGCCTGGCCGGCTGCTTCTAGCAGCCCTGGGGATCGGAAGAACACTCCCATGGAGTAGTTCAGCAGCGGGATGCCCGACATCGCGATGCCCAGTGCGGTGCGCACGGGGCTTGTCGCGCCGTCACACGCGACGACGAATCGCGCCGTGCACACGGCGGTTTCCTGACTGCGCACGTCGGTGGTGTGCACGGTGACGACATCGGATAGCTCCTCGACACGGTCCACCCGAGTGTTTAGGTGCACGCGCACGTTGGGCAGTCGGGTGGCAGCGCGCATGAGGATCGGGTCGAACCACATCTGCGGACAGCGTTGCCGACGTTCCGGGCTCTCCTCGGGTACTGGCATCTCCCCCAACGACGGATAGGGCTCGCGGATCAGCTCATAGCCGTCAAGTCCGGTGGAAAAGACGATGTCGAGCGGATAGTCCATCGGAAACCCGCAGTTACGGACCTCGTCGAGGACGCCCCACCGGCGGCAGAACTCCATGGTCCTGATCGATAGCCCACCCGCGCGAGGGTGATCTACCCGGCCATCCCCGCTTTCGAAGACGACGACCTCGTGGCCGCGCAGGCCGAGCTCGAGCGCCATCGCCAGGCCTACTGGCCCGCCCCCGATAACAACCACAGCAGCGTCCGTCACACCGCGCCTCCAAATGTCAACAGTTCACTGTTGCCTGAGGCTACAGGTTGACCGGCCAGCGAGGCAATCAATTGTCGCTCGTTGACAGCAAATTGCTATCTGTTTACAGTTAGACGGAGTCGATCGCAACCAGTGAGCCAGCGACAACGCCGACGAGCGGGCCGCCGTCAGCACTGACGTCTCGCGCCGGGCGTGGGATTCGCGCGGCGGTCGGCCCGCAAAGCGCACAGGACAGCGATCGGGTGAGTGCGCACAGGACCGCGAGAGGATCTGAGGTGCCACGACTCCGGCAGGTCAAGCCCTCAGAACTTATTTCGCCCCGCGTGATCGACACCTATCGCCAACGGTTCGGTGACCGCGACCCAGTCGAGCAGCAGGCAGCGTCGGGCGCAGCCGCGGGCAGCTGGTGGACGGTGTTCGCACTCGACGAAGCGTTGTTCGAACACATGCTGGACCGCCACGCCTGGCAATTCAGCAGCGAGCGCAAACTGCCGGCCCCGCTGCGCGAACTTGCGCTCGCCCGAACGGGGTGGGTCGCGGAGTCAGCATTCGTATTCGCCCAACATTGCAAGTTGCTGAAGCGCCTCGGCACCGCAGAGGACAAAATCGCCGCGATACCGTCGTGGTCGATTCGGTCCTGCTGGACCGACATCGAACGAGCCGTCCTGGCTTACACCGACGGACTCGCCGGCGCTCGGGGACGTCTCGACGACGCGACCTTCGCTGCAGTGCGCGCACATTTCACTGACGTCGAGATTCTCGAGTTGACGTTCATGGTGTGTACGTACATTTCCTCAGCCACGCTGTGCCGCGCGCTGCGCCTGGAACTCGATGACCGAGGCGACCCGGTCGCCGGCGCCTACCCCGGATCGTCCACTGAAACCCGATGATTGGAGCGAGATAGTGGCAACAGAAACGCCATTCGAGTTCAAAGGCCTTGACCATGTGGCGCTGATCGTCCGCGATATGGCCGAGACCGTGGACTTCTACCACCACAAACTGGGAATGCCCGTCCTGCACACCCTGGAGTACTTCGACGAAAACGGCGAAATCGAGGGCCAGCATTGGTTTTTCGGTGTCGGCGACCCCGCTAATCCTGATGCGCATCTGGCGATGTTCTGGTGGAAAGACGGCTATCAGGACCTGCCCGAGGAGGCCGTGCAGCCGACCGCGAAGCCGCGGAATCGTCGCGCGGCACCGATCGGTTCGATGCTGCACCTAAACCTGCGAGTCGACGCCGACCGCATCGAGGAATACTGCCAGCGGCTCAACGACATGGGGATCCCCTTCCGTCACGCAGTGCGCTACTTCGATCCCGAACGGCCGGCCGTGATGCGCGCGGTCAACAACTTTGACGAATACGTCGCACCCGAACCGGGCGCGTTGATGACGTCGGTTTACATCAACGATCCCAGCGGCAACCAGATCGAGTTCAACAGCTGGCTGCCCGGCTGGGAGAAATGGCCGAATGACGCAGTCCCCCTGGCCAATGCGCGTGTCTGACCCCGACGCCCGCAGCGCCTTCCGGCGACACGTTGAATCCGGGGCGACCCTGGTGGTACCGGGCGCCTCCAGCGCGTTGATCGCTCGGCTCATTGAGGAGGCTGGCTACCCCGCGACATACGTCACGGGCGCCGGCATCGCCAACACCTATCTAGGCATGCCCGACATCGGCCTGCTTTCCCTGACCGAGTTGAGCGCGCACGTCGCTGCGATGCGCAACGTCGTGGATACCCCGCTGATCGTCGACGCCGACACCGGTTTCGGCGACGCCGTCAACACCTGGCACACCGTTCGCGTCCTGGAACGTGCCGGCGCCAGCGCCGTGCAGATCGAGGACCAAACCTTTCCCAAGCGCTGCGGGCACTTCGCCGGCAAGTCGACAATCCCCAGCGAGGAGATGATCGAGAAGGTGCGTGCGGCCGTTGACGCTCGAACCGATCCCAACCTGCTCATCGTCGCGCGCACCGACGCGCGCGCCGAGCAGGGTCTGGCCGAGGCCTGCCGACGCGCGCGTGCCTATCGCGATGCAGGGGCCGACGTCACCTTCGTGGAGGCGCCTGAGTCTGAGGAAGAGATCGCCGTCATCGCCGCCGAAGTACCCGGGCCCAAGGTCCTCAACATCGTGGCGGGTGGGCGCACACCCCAGCTGCGCCCAGACCGGATCGCCGAACTCGGATACGCGATCGCGCTGTATGCCAACCTCCCCCTGGTCGTCAGCATGCACGCTGTCCGGGAGCTACTCGACGTCTTGCGCTCCGGCGATCCGGGCGCCACGCCACCGTCGGTGACATGGGAGCAGCGACAAGCCGCCGTGCGCAAACCGTTCTTCGATGAGCTCGGCGACCGGTACTCGCCGACCGTGCTGGCCGAAACACCGGGCCGATGAGGACATCCCGGCAAGACGAACCATCCGTTGGGAACCGAGGCGCGGTCCGGTGGAACTGACGATTGCTGCCCGTGGCGACCAACTGAAGGCGCTGAGCGATCTGCGCCTCGAGGTCCGCCGATACCTGGAGTCGGAGATCGACGACGGTGGGTTCGTTCCGCAGGCCGACGCATGGCTCTCGGGAATCGACCCATCATTTAGCCGCCGTCTGGCTCAACGCGGTTGGGTCGGCATGACGGTACCCGCCGAATACCGGGGGCCCGGTCGTTCCGAGCTGGAGCGTTTCGTCGTCACCGAGGAGCTGCTGGCCGCCGGTGCGCCGGTTGCTGCTCACTGGATCGCCGATCGCCAGATGGTGCCGGGCATCCTGCGCAACGGCAGCGAACAACAGCGCCGCAAATACCTCCCAGGGATCGTGGAAGGCCGCCGATTCTTCGGAATCGGAATGAGTGAACCTGAGTCCGGATCAGACCTGGCGTCGGTGCGGACCCGAGCGCGTGAGGTCGCTGACGGATGGGTGGTCACGGGAACCAAGCTGTGGACGAGCAGTGCCCACGTCGCAACGAATCTCGTCGTGTTGGCCCGCACAGACGATACCGAGGATCGCCACGGCGGACTGTCGCAGTTCGTCGTCGACCTTCCCCACCCCCAGGTTCAGGTGCTACCGATCATCACAATCGATGGCGGCCATCACTTCAACGAAATTGTCCTCGACGATGCGCTCCTGCCCGCCGCGGCGCTCCTCGGCCAGCGCGGGCAGGGCTGGAGACAAGTCGTTGGCGAACTGGCCAACGAGCGGTCAGGACCTGAAAGGATCCTCAGCACCCTGCCGCTGCTTCGGGCGTGGGCGGCGCGGACCGACACTTGGACCGATCCCGCCGCGCGCCTGGCGTTGGGCCGCCTGGTAGCCCGGATGGCGATGCTGCGGCAGATGTCGCTGGGCATCGCTGTGCAGTTGTCTGGTGGGCAGGACCCCTCCGTCACGGCGGCGATGGTCAAGGATTTGGGCACGGTCTTCGAGAGCGAAGTCGTTGAGACCGTCCGCGCCTTTGCGCACGTCGAACCCGACGTCAGCGGCGACCAGTTCGACCGGTTGCTGGCCAACGCGGTCCTTCACACCCCGGCGTTCACGTTGCGCGGCGGAACCAATGAGGTGCTGCGGTCCGTGGTCGCGAAGGCCGCGCAGGCGTGACCGGCCATCTGGACGCGGTCCGCTCGGCCGTGCAGGATGTCCTGGCGCGGGTGGGTGGCCGCGACGTTGTCGACGGTGTCGTCGATCTGGCGGTCTGGCACGCGCTCGACGAACTGGGCTTTACCACCTTGACGGTGCCCGCCGAGCTCGGCGGAAGCGGCGGCGACATCTGCGATGCGGCGGCCGCGCTCGGCGCCGCAGCGCTGGCCAACATCCCGCTTGGGGAAGCCCTGCTCCTGGCAGGTCCGCTGCTCAGCGCCGCAGGTCTGCAATGGCCGGCAACCGTGGTCACCGCATCGATCGGTTCGGAAGTGGCCGTCGACCCCGGCGCCAAGCGCATGTTGTCGGGTCTCGTCCCGCGGGTACCGTGGCTGCGCGGCGCGGACCAGGTGGTCCTGCTGGTCAACGACAACGGCCGACCCGCGGTCGCCAGCATCGGTACCGATTGCCCCGGAGTGTCGCTGAGAGCAGGCAGCAACGTCGCGGGGGAAACCCGAGATGACTTGGTGCTCAACGGCGTTGTGCCCCGCATTGTTGCCGCCCTTCCCGGCGGTTGGGACGCGATGCGCGTCACTCAGCTCGGGGCGGTGTGCCGTACCAGTCAGATGGCCGGTGCGTCTCGGCAGGCGCTGCTGCTTACCGCCCGCCACGTCGCGCAGCGGACGCAATTCGGACGGCCGTTGATCAAATTTCAGGCGGTCCAGCAGATGCTGGCCAGTCTGGCCGCAGATGTTGCGACTGTGCAGATGTGCGCCGACACCGCCGCGATCGCGATGCGCGATCGCCCGGCGACTGCCGATGCCACGATCGCGGCGGCCAAGGCGGAATCCTCGTCTTTGGCGCGCCGCATAGCTGCGATCAGCCATCAGCTTCACGGCGCCATCGGGTTCAGCAAGGAACACGCGCTGGGAGAGTGCACACGGCGGTTGTGGTCCTGGCGCGAAGAGTTCGGCAACGAATTGGTTTGGCAGCAACGATTGGCCGACTACATCGCTGACGCTTCAGGTGAGGTTTGGTCCGTGCTCACCGACACCACATCAGCGCCGCACCCGTGCGCGCGATGTGCCCGGCCCCACCCACGACGAGCGACAACGCGGACGACCAGTGACCCCGCCGGGCACGCGTAAGGGCGGCGCCGGCTGGCAGTCCCGCGCTCCTGACTCGCATGACAGTGCACCACGACGCCTCGCCGTCGGCCCCTTCGGGCGATTGGCTCGAGCCGCGGGCCTGATCGCTGGCCCTTCGCCTCGTCCTATGGTCGGCCGGCTCGAATTGGTAAACTGACTTTAGACTGTCAACAAATGGCAGCAGACTGTTCGCCATTGAAAGGGACGGCATGGCGGAGAACGGTTCGATCGCAGCTCCGGAGCCCAGCCGAGCGCGGAAGCTGTCCCGAATCTCCCTGCGCGATCAGGCGGTGCACGCGTTACGCACGATGATTGTCAATGGTGCGATGGCCGGCGGTGAACGAATCAACGAAGCCGAGCTGGCGGCGACTCTTGGCATCAGCCGCGGGCCCTTGCGCGAGGCCATTCAGCGCGTGGGCGCCGAGGGTCTAATCGAATTCCAACGCAACCGGGGGGCGTTCGTCCGCGAGATCGCACTTGAGGACATTGAAGACATGTACGAGGCCCGAGTCATCATCGAAAGTATGGCGGCGCGGCGCGCAGCACGATGGGCCAGCGAGGACCAGATCGCCGAACTCAGTAGCCAGATCGACGGTGTGGACACATTCCTTCGCCTCAGTCCTGCAGCGGCCTATCCCGCTGACTCGGATTTTCACCTGCGCATCTTGGAACTTTCACACAATCCCTATCTGCAACGCGCAGGCAGTGACCTTCATGTCCAACTGCGTATCGCGCGGCTTCGATCCGGCAGCTCGCCTGCGCGTGCACAAGAAGCACTCAATGAACATCGGGCGATACTGTCCAGCATCGCCGCGCGCAGTGAGGTTGGCGCTGGCGAGGCGATGGCACGACATCTACGGTGCTCTCTGGCGGGTCTGCAAGGTGAGCCGAATCCTCCGGCATCCGCCTGCGGTGTCAGGTAGCCCGATCTGCGGTCGAGACCGCTTGCCGGGCGTTCTGCTCGTGAGAGCTGATGGCGCTGTGCGCCAGGCGCTCAGTGCGCCAACGACGTGAATACCGCTTTGACTTCCAGATATGGGTCGATGGCGGCCGGCCCGTTCTCGCGTCCCCACCCGGATTGTTTGTAGCCTCCGCCGGGCATCGAAAAGTCGGTGATCGCATGGACATTGATGCCAACCCGTCCTGCGCGCAGGCGCCCAGCGACCCAATGTGCCAGGCCGACGTCTCGTGTGAAGACGCTAGCGGCCAGACCATAGGTGGTGTCGTTGGCCATCGCGATCGCCTCGTCGGGTTCGTCGAAGGGGAGCACGCTCAGTACAGGTCCGAAGATCTCTTCGCGGTTGACCGCCATCGCGGGGCGGACTCCGGCGAGAACGGTGGGGCGGTAGAAGAAGCCCTCCGCCGGGAGAGGCTGATCGCCGGCGACGACATCTGCCCCATCGACGCGGGCGCCGTCGACGTAGGAGCTGACCTTGTCCAGCTGGGTCTGCGAAATCAGCGGCCCGAGGTCGACATCATCAGTGCGGTATCCCAGCCGTAGCCGTGAGCCGACCGCGGCGATTCCCTCAACGACACGATCGTGCACAGATCGATGGACCAGCAGTCGAGACGCGGCGCTGCACACCTGCCCGGAATTTCCGAAGATCGACATCGCCGCGGAGGGAATGGCTGCATGCAGGTCCGCGTCGCCGAACAGGATCAGCGGCGACTTTCCGCCCAGCTCCAGGGTGAGCTTTTTCAAGTTGCCCGCCGAGGCCGCAACGATTAAACGCCCAACCTCCGTCGATCCGGTGAAGGACACTTTGTCGACATCATCGTGTGCACACAGCGCCGCGCCGACCGGAACGCCTTCACCGGTCACGACGTTGAATACCCCGGCCGGCACACCCGCCGCCGCAATCACTTCGGCGAGCTTGAGTGCCGATAGCGACGTTTCCTCGGCGGGCTTGAGGATCACCGAGCATCCGGCCGCCAGGGCCGGCGCTACTTTGTACACCGTCTGCCGCAACGGCGCGTTCCACGGGACGATCAGGGCGGCCACCCCTATTGGTTCCTTGACGGTGTAGCCCAGGAATTCCTGTCCTTGCGCCTGGATCTGGCTGGTGTGCCCGAAGATCTTGTCGGCAAGGCCGGCGAAGTAGCGGAAGCATTGGATCGCGTTGCTGACGTGCATTGCCGCAGCGGTTACCGGCATACCGTTGTCCAGCGCCTCGACTTCAGCGAATTCCTGTGCGCGCGCCGCGATTCCGTCCGCGATCGCCCACAGGGTCTGCGAGCGATTCGAGGGCGCTGCGTGCGACCAGGCGCCGGCTTCGAAGCTCGCCCTCGCTGCGCGCACGGCGTGGTCGACGTCGGCTGTGGCGCTGGCGGCCACCGTGCCGAGTTCGCTACCACGACCCGGATCGACCACTGCTAGTGTCGCGCCGCTCGCCGCGGCGACCCACGCTCCGTTGATGAAGTTCTGGTGGTGGTCTTGGGCGTATTTCTCAGCGTTCGTGCGTGTTTCGCTGATGACTTGAAGTGCCACGTTGCTCATCTCTCATCCCTAGCTTTTGGCTTTTGCGGTTAGCCCTGTCGTGCACAGAACCGACCGGATCACCTCGCCGCTGGTCATCAGGTCGAACGCGGTATTAACGTCGGCGATCGTCAACGTCTTGGACACCATCGCGGCAAGATCCAGCCGCTTGGACTCGGCCAGGGCGACGAGCCTCGGGATATCCCGCCGTACCTGCGCGGAGCCGTAGCCGCAGCCCAGCAGGCGCTTCTCGCGGTGAAGTGAGAAGAGATCGAAGGTGACGGTGTCGCCGGGCTTACCCGCACCGATGAGCACCGTGGTTCCGCCGAGGCGTGTCGCCGCGGTGGCCTGCAGGACTGTCGAGGGTTGACCGACGGCCTCGAATGCGTAGTCAACGCCGCGGCCATCGGTGAGGTCGTGAATTCGATCGACGACATCGCCGGTGGACGGATCGATACCGTCGGTGGCGCCGACTCGCAGCGCTGATTGGCGTTTGAAGCCAACGGGATCCACGGCAACGATTCGGGCGGCCCCCGCGATGGCAGCTCCCTGAATGGTCGCGATACCGACTCCGCCGCAGCCGAACACCGCCACCGTGCTGCCGGCCTTCACCGAGGCAGTGTTGAGTGCCGCGCAGACTCCGGTGGTCACCCCGCAGCCGATGAGCGCCAGCTGTTCGTCGGGCAGGTCAGTGCGCACGGCCACCACACTGGCCTCGTGCACGATGATCTGCTCGGCGAAGGTGCCCAGGTTGGCGAAAGCCCGCGCCGCACCATTTTTGGTGAGAAACCGGCCGATGTCTTGAGCGTGCAGGGTGGCGCTGAGTTCGCACAGGTTGGACTGGTCTCGTACGCAGTAAAAGCACTCACCGCAGGCCGGGATGAAGGTCGTTATCACGCGATCGCCGACGCGCACACGTGTGACGGCGCTGCCGGTTTCGACGACAGTTCCAGCGCCTTCGTGACCCATGACCGTCGGATTGTGCAGCGGCCCGAATGTGCCGTGCAGCGCCGAGAGGTCGCTGTGACAGACGCCGGTGGCGCCTAGGTCGACACGTATGTCGCGTGGACCGAGGCTATCGATGGCGAGGTCGACGTCGGCGACGGTGACACCGTCGGTTGCCCCGTCGTAGAACGCGGCAAGCATCAGACTGCCTCCAGATGCGAATCGATGGCCATCGACTCCGCCAGCCAGCCGGCATCGTCGTAGGGCTCAATTCGGCCCGCTTCTTTACTGCGTATGAAGGACGGGACCAGGCCGCGCAGGTTGGCCACTAGTTGCAGGGCCAGAAGTTCGCTCGTCTTGCGGGCGTCCATGATGCCGCCGTAGACCATCCACAGGTGCGGCTGTCCGGTAGGTCGGCACATGTTGCGCGGCTCGCCGTCAGCGCCGATGCCGCCGATGAGTCCGACCCGGTCGGCTACCTCTGCGCCCAGCAGTTTCTCGATGACGCTGCGCATGTTCTTGTACCCGGTCGAGAGGATGACGGCGTCGAACGGCCGGGTCGAGCCGTCGGCGAGTCGGACACCGTCGGCATCGAAACCGGTGACGTCGCTCAGTGGCAGCATCTTGATCCCGCCGTCGATGATGACCTGTGAGGCCCCGACGTCAAGGTAGTACCCGCTGAACGTCTTGTGCAGTTTCATGAGCCATCCGGTGCGGTCGTCTCCAATTGTCAATGTCATGCCCGCTCTGCGGAGGCCGTCGAAAATCTCGGCGTACTCGGCCTCGGTGCGTTCGGTCTCTTGCTGAAGCTTTTCGACGATGAGTGGATAGACGAAGTTGGAGTTGCGGCGCTGATCGATTTCCTCCACCGACAACCCCGGTTCGAGGTACTCGGCGTTGTAGCGTTCGGCCTCCAGGATGGGGACGATGCAGGCAGGCCCACGCTGTCCCAGAGACACCTCGGCGCCGTGGTTGTACAGATCCAACGCGATGTCGTGTCCGCTCGTGGCCGTCCCGACGACGAGGACTTTCTTGCCGCGGTAGGGTTCTGCCGAGCTGAACGCCGAGGAGTGTTTCACTTCCCCGTTGAACGTGTCCAGGCCGGGGAATTCAGGAATGACGGGCTCGATGCCGGTGAAGCCGAGGGCCATGATCACGTGTTTGGGGCGCATGTCCTGCACCGCCCCGCCGGGGCGACGAAGGCGGACATCCCACGTCATGGCATCGGGATCGAAGCTGCCAGTGACGAATTCGGTCTCGGTCCAGACGTTGAGGTCCATGGTCGTGGCGTAGGAATCGACCCAATTGGCCCATTGGTCCTTGGACATGAACGCCGGGTAGGTGGACGGCTGCAGGCTGAATGGCAGATTGTTCGCCCATGTCGGGGTGTGCAGGGCCAGTGCGTCGTAGCGTTTGCGCCAGCTGTCGCCGGGGTTCGCATTGCTGTCGACCGCGACGTAGGAGACGCCGAGCCGTTCCAGGTGCGCGGCGATGCTCAGGCCTGATTGACCGGCGCCAACGATCAGCACGTCGGGGTCGCGCCCGTCGAGGCTGCGGACCCGCCGGCGGTGCTCGATCCAGCTCTCTCCCGGATGCCCCGGCTCGTAGCCTTTTCGGGTGATCGGTGCCGCTGGGTTGCAGTGCAGGCCCGTTATCGTGGTCGCAGCCAATCGTGCTCGCATGCCCCATTTGGCCGTTTCTTCGGGGATGAGCACGACGAAGGCGCTGCCGGTTCCGACGTTCGTTTCGAATACGAAGTAGATCTCGATGCGCGGGGACGGCGTCGTGACCAATCGCGGACCCGACCGGTTGGTCTGCGGTTGGAAATTCCTCGGCGCCATCACCCGTGCCCGTTCGAACCACTCTTCTCGCAGCGTTTCGCGGCCCCAGAACTGCTGGGTATCCCACGTGAACGCGACAAGGTCGCGCCAGTAGGAGTCAGCCAGGAAGAGCTCATCAAAGAGCGCCGTGTCTTGGCGTTTCAGCGCCTCTTCGAGGTCGGCCATCCAGCCCTGAGACCTGTCGAGCAGGCTGTCCTCGGCGTTCACGGATTCTGTCACGCGGCGTCTCCCTCTTGAATCGGGCCGTATCTGACTCCCAGACAACCGCTCCAGGCTCGTCGGCCACCTGCCAGTATTGTTCGCCAGCAGATAACTGTCAACAGGTGACTGCTGACGAATTGGAGCGCTTGTCGTATCGCACCGTGCGGTGCGCCCTTCGGCCGGCCTCCGGGCCGGCGCTCGCCGTGCCGGACACGCGCCGCTACCTGTCCTCAGCAGCTCGTCGGTAGGGGTCTTCGAAATTCGGTAATCGCGGGCGGCGTCAACTCGACTCAGTTCCACGTCAATCGAAGTGCTTTCGGCGCACGTTGCAACGCGCTCGGCGCGAATTGGAGCGGTCCCCCTTGCGCACGTCGCAGTGACGGAAGCCGCTGCGAGAGGATTTCCAGCGCTATGCGCACTTCCATCCTGGCCAGGTTGGAGCCGGCGCAGCTGTGAATGCCGCGCCCGAATGCGATGTGTTTTCTGGTGTTATCGCGGTCTAAGTCGAACGCCGCAGCATCCTCGAACATGGCGTCATCACGGTTTCCCGAGGCGGTGAGGGCCGAAATGCGCGCACCTGCCGGAATGTCGACACCGGCCAGCGCGCTGTCGTGCGTCGTCGTTCGCCACAGCGATTGGACTGGCCCGTTGAGGCGCAACGACTCCTCGATCACCGAGGGAATCCTTGACGGGTCAGCGACGATGGTTTCCCAGATAGCGCGGTCGGTGAGGAACGCGTCCATCGACAGGGTCAGAAAGTTGGCGGTGGTTTCGTGCCCAGCCGACATCAGGGTGGAGATCTGACCCACAAGTTCGGTTTCGGTGAGCGGATCGTCGCTTTGCTTGCTGTGCGCGACCAGCGCGGCGACGAAACTGTCGTCGTCGTCGTCGCGCCGGGCCGAGACGAACTCGGCGAGATACTCGAAGTACTCTTTGCGTCCTTCGGCCGCTGCCAGCTGGGCTGCAGGATCAAGCCGACCCCACTTCAGGGAAAGGCTGCACTCGACCCAGTGCTTAATTCTGGGCAGATCCTGCGCTGGTATCCCGACCAGACTCGTCACCACCGATAGCGGGTAGAGGTATGCGAAGTCGCGGTAGAAGTCGCAATGGCCCTGCGGCTCGATTGTGTCGATGAGCTCATTGGCGATCGTGCGGATCCGAGGCTCCAGATCAGCGATGCGCTTGGGTAGAAATGACAACTGAATGAACCGCCGCATTTTTGTGTGGCGCGGCGGGTCGGTGGGGACGACGTCGGTCTGCGATGGCGGCGGTACGGTCGCGAGCACGGCCTGCGCTTCCGGGGTCAGCTCGCTGAATCCGCGGCTTGCCCCGACACTGGAGAACGTCTGATAGTCGCCGAGCACCTCGACGACATCGTCATAACGGGTGACGACCCACGCGCCGAGTTGTTCGCTGTAAAAGACCGGGCATTGTTGGCGGGCCTGCTCCCAAATGGCGAACGGTTCGCTCAATTGCGGTTCTGCGAACGGATTGTACTCGACGGCGAGATTGCCTACGGGACAACGACGTTCGGTATCGGTCATCTTCTTCTACCTTCGAGTGAGCGGTTTGGCAGAGGCGTCCCGGCCATGGAACCGAGCGCAAACCATCGCTGATCGGAGTGTTTGGCGCGCATCACATGTAGACCCCGCCGTTGACATGAATGACTTGGCCGGTGATCCACGAGCTGCGTTCGGTGAGAAGGAATTCAATGGCCTCTGCGATGTCCTGCGGCTCTCCGACGCGCCCCAACGGCGACTTGGACCACGTCTTCGCGACGGCCTCGCCGACAGTTTCGCGAAAGAGCGGGGTGTCCACGGCACCTGGTGCCACACAGTTCACCCGGATCCCGTTGGCGCCCAGTTCGATGGCAAGCGTCTTGGTCAGACCGATCACACCGGCTTTAGACGCCGCGTAGTGGGCAAATCCAGGCCTGCCTCCACTGGCTCCCATCGTTGACGACACCGTGACAATCGAGCCGCCGGTTCCCTGGCCGACCATGATCCGGGCTGCCTCCTGGGCGGCGATGAATGTACCAGTCAGGTTGACGTCCAAAACGAGATCCCAGCGGTCTTTGGTCATTTCGAGCAGCGGCGCCGCTGGGCTGACGCCGCCGGAACAGACGAGGCCGGCCAGGCCGTTGGCCTGCGCGGCGGCCTTCTGGACGAACTCGCGCACACTGTTCTCGCTTCTGAGCTCCAACTCGCTGGTGCGAATGCAAAGATGTTCTGCCTCGGCGTCTGAACGCAGACGAGCCAGCGCCTCGCTGTCACGATCGCCGACAATCACCTCAGAGCCTGTGCGTGCCATGACCAGCGCTGCCTGTCGACCGATCCCGCTGCCGCCCCCGGTGATCGCCACGCCGCCAACCGGCGATTCGACTTTGCTCAAAGCTCCTCCTTCGTGCGGTGATCGCCGTCACGGCTTCGGGGTAGTCAACTCTCACTCCCCTTAATTGTCAACAGTTATCTGTCATCTGCACGCTATCTATCTGCGCCTTCGGTCGTCACGGTGATGGCGAACGCTGGGCAGTACTCGGCCGCGTCTCGCGCTGCGTTGTGGAGATATGGAGCTGGGCGCCCATCCAACACCACCACTTTGCCGTCCGAATCGCGTTGATCGAAGACCTCAGGGGCTGTAGCCACACAGACCCCGGCAGCTACGCACAGCCTTTGATCAGCGGATACCTGCATGAATTGCCTCCTGCGCACCGCCCCACTACTGAGGCAATAATTGTCAACAGCTCACTGCCAATTGCTGGCAGTAAGCATACGGCCTTCAGCCCGACAGTGACAACCGTCACTCCCCCGGGGCCGCTGAATTCCTCCGGTTCATTGTTTACTGTCAACAATGTTGAGAGAGCATGGGCCAGCCTGTCGCGGCGGGACCCCGCTTACACACGCGAGAAAGTTTGCTCACGTCAGAGGTTTCCGGGGTCCGGGGTTACCCTGACCGTGGCCAACTGCTAGGCCAGCGCCGAAGGCGTCGTGGTGCTCGAACTGCGATCCCCTACCGGCGCGCGGCTGCCCAGTTGGCAACCCGGCACCCACATCGATCTGCTTCTGCCCGGCGGCCTGATACGGCAGTACTCGCTGTGCGGAGACCGCGGCGATCACGGCGCATACACGATCGCGGTGCTACGTGAAGACAACGGCCGAGGGGGGTGGTGCCGACTCGCGCGCTGTTGTGATTCTGCTCACCGGATCCCCCGGTGTGACCTGCAATGACCTGCCGCTTTGACGACCTCACGGCGACCGCACGCGCGGTGATAGGTCGAGTTGATACGGGCGTAACCGTCGTCTAGGAGCGTCGAAATAAGGCGGCGCCAGCATGGGGGCCGATCGACGGGTGACGGGAAGGTGCATGGAGACGGTCGCCACGGTGTGCGGTTACTGCGGCGTGGGCTGCGGCATGGAATTGCACGTGGCCGACGGCGTGGTGAAAAAGGCGACCGGCCGGGCTGATCACCCCGCTAACCGAGGTCGACTGTGCACCAAGGGCGCCACCACCGCGGACTTGCTGCGCGCCGGCGGGCGCCTGGTGACGGCCCTGGTCCGTCCGGAACGCCGCGCCGAGGCCGCGCCGACCGCCGTGGACGCCGCCGTGGAGATGGTGGCCGACCGACTGTCGGCGATCCGCGACGAGCACGGGGCTGACGCGATCGCCCTTTACGTATCGGGGCAGATGTCGATCGAGGCGCAGTATCTGGCCAACAAGCTCGCCAAGGGCTACCTGCGGACCCAGTGGATCGAGTCCAACTCACGGTTGTGCATGGCCAGCGCCGGCACCGGCTACAAGCAGTCGCTCGGTGCGGATGGTCCGCCCGGCAGCTATGACGATCTGGACACCGCCGATCTGTTTCTGGTGCTGGGCGCGAACATGGCCGACTGCCATCCGATCCTGTACCTACGCATGATGGACCGAGTCCGTGACGGCGCGAAGCTGGTGGTCGTCGATCCCCGTCGTACCGCCACCGCGGCCAAGGCGGACTTCTTTCTGCCGGTGCGGCCGGGCACCGACCTGGCGCTGCTGAACGGACTGCTGCGGTTGGTGCGCGACGCGGGCGGCGTGGACACCGATTTCGTGGCGGCCTACACCGAGGGCTGGGAGCCGCTGAATGCCCTGCTCGACGAGTATCCGGCGGATCTCGTCGCCGACATCACCGGCCTCCACGAGGCCGATCTGCGCGCCGTCGCCGAGTTGATCTGCGGCACGAAGAACTGGGTGAGCCTGTGGACGATGGGCCTCAACCAGTCCATCCACGGCACCTGGAACACCAACGCCCTGTGCAACCTGCACCTCGCGACCGGGACGATCTGTCACCCGGGCGCGGGCCCGTTCTCGTTGACCGGCCAGCCGAATGCGATGGGCGGGCGAGAGATGGGATACATGGGTCCGGGCCTGCCCGGGCAGCGGTCGGCCCTGGATCCCGCCGACCGGGCCTTCGTCGAGGACCGCTGGGGGCTCGAGCCCAGCACCATCCGCGCCGAGGCCGGCACCGGCACCGTCGACATGTACCGGCGGATGGCCGACGGCGAGATCCGGGCGGCGTGGATCATCTGCACCAATCCTGTTGCCTCGGTG
>Ga0210396_10000794_pt1 | contig 37068 bp, 37 predicted proteins | sample IncBWH17OmetaG_FD_155466 | JGI IMG/M metagenome (GOLD analysis project Ga0210396, IMG submission 155466) | Forest soil microbial communities from Barre Woods Harvard Forest LTER site, Petersham, Massachusetts, United States - Inc-BW-H-17-O ...
GAGCCGGGTGAGCACCGCCGTCTGCGACGGTGTCAGATCGCCATCAATCGCGAGACCCCGCAACTGACGTCGCAGCCGGCTGAACACTACCCGCAGATCGCGGGCCGCCGCTGCGGCCGATTCGGCGATACCCTCCACGCCACCAGTCTAAACTAGACAGCTAAAACTGTCCAGTTTGAACTGATTAAATTGGGATCAGGCGGATGCGGCTTGTTTTCTTTGATTGCTCGTTGTGTACCCAGACCTCCAGGAACCCGGTGACCAGCAGCCATCCGATGGCAACCGCGGGAATCGCCCGGGCGCGACGGACGCGCAGCGCGGTGTGGCATTGCGTGACGAGGTGGTGGCGGTCGGTCTGGGCGGGCTGGCTGAGGTCAGAACTCAAGCCGTTGCCGCAGCTGACCTCGGCGTCGTATTGATCCAGGTAAATCGGATATACCAGCGCCGCCAGTCCAATGACCGCCGGCAGCAGGCCGGCGATGTACATCTGACGAGGCCTCCCAGCTTCTCCAAAAATGTTAATCGCCGATTCGGCGGCTCAGCACTCAAGTCATGCAGACGTTCGCGAACAACAGGACCGGCCACGACACGATCGAACCCAGGAACGACACCGCCAGATCGATTCCGTGCATCTGGTGCAAATGCTCGGTGTGTGCTGTCGACCAGATGGTTCCCACCAGCAGATAAGGTGTGCCGACGATCAACCCGATGGCGAGCAGTTGGCCGATGGTGAGCCGGAAGTCGAGCACCTTGCGAAGTGTCTCCAACACATGCGTCAGCATATGCGTCCTTCGGCAATCTTCCCCAGAGCGCTGGCGTGTGTGCGAAAGCTGATGGAGCTTACCTTGTTTGGCGCGCCGGTGATCCAAGCAGACGCAGTGCCGCGTCAACCGCCAAGCCGGCGACGTCGAGGGTCTTCGAGCCCAGGTCGTGCCGCGCGCCGGTGATCTCGACGAGCTCGGTAGGCCCGGCGATCAGCGCCGCCGCGTCGCGTACCTCCGCCGGCGTGCCGAACGGATCCGACGTTCCGTGGGTAAACACCGTCGGCACCGCGATGTCGGGCAGGTGCTCGGTGCGGGGCCGCTCCGGCTTACCCGGCGGGTGCACCGGATAGGAGAACAGCGTCAGCACGTCGACCTTGATCGGGTGTGTTTCGTTGGCTGCGACCACCATCGACGTCTGCCGACCGCCGTAGGAGTGGCCGCCGGCGATCAGCGGGCCGTCGGCGAGGCCGCGGCACAACGCGATCGCCTCGACGATCCCCGCGCGGTCGGTTGCCGCCGACCCGGACGGCGGACCCTTGGGCCGGCGCCGACGATACGGCAGGTTGTACCGCACCGCCAACCAGCCACGCCGTGCCCATTCGTCGCAAACCTGTTGCAACAGCTTGGATTCCCTGCTGCCGCCGGCGCCGTGCGTCAGCACCGCTATCCCTTTTGGGCGCCCGTTCGGGTCGCCGGTGGGTTCGTGCGCGACGCCGGCGATCTGATCGAGGTTCATGACAGCCTGAACAGTGGGGAGACGGGGCCGTGGCCATGGCCCAGCGGATAGGCGGCGCGCAGGCATTCGGTCACCCATCGCTTGCCGAAGCCGACCGCATCGGGCACGGTGAACCCGTGCGCCAGCGCGCAGGCCACTGCGGCGGCCAGCGTGTCACCGCCGCCGTGGTCGTTGCCGGTGGGGATCCGCGGCGCGTCGAACTCGTAGAAGTCGGCGCCGTCGTAGAGCAGGTCGCAGCTGCTGTCCGACGACCGCAGATGTCCGCCCTTGACCAGCGCCCACCGTGGGCCCAGCGCATGCAGGGCCTTGGCCGCCGCGCGTTGTGAAGTCGAGTCGATGACCTCGATATCTACCAGTAGGCGCACCTCATCGAGGTTTGGTGTCACCAGCGTGGCCAACGGAAACAGTTGATTGCGAAGCGAATCCAGGGCGGACGGTGCCAGCAGCGCGTCACCGTGCATGGATGCGCAGACCGGGTCGACCACGAGCGGAATTGTCAGCTCGAGCCGGCGCCACGTCGTGGCCACCGCCGCGATGATGGCTGACGACGCCAGCATCCCGGTCTTGGCGGCCTGGATGCCGATATCGGTGACCACGGCTTGCATCTGGCCGGCCACGACATCGTCGGGCACCTCGTGAAAGCTCTTGACTCCCAATGTGTTCTGCACGGTGACCGCGGTAACCGCGATACATGCGTGCACACCCACCAGCGCTATGGTGCGCATGTCGGCCTGGATGCCCGCCCCGCCGCCCGAGTCCGATCCTGCGATGGACAGCACCCGCAGCGGCGTCTCGCCGGGCGGCGCCAGCGGCAGGTAATTCACTGCGTGATCGGAAGATACACGTGGTTGCCGTGTTCGGCGAACTCGCGCGACTTCTCGGCCATCCCAGAAGCGAGGGCAGACTCGATGTCTTCTTCGGTCTCCAGTCCGTGTTCTGCCGCGTACGCCCGCACATCAGCGGTTATGCGCATCGAGCAGAACTTCGGCCCGCACATCGAGCAGAAATGCGCGGTCTTAGCCGGCTCGGCCGGCAGCGTCTCGTCGTGGAACTCGCGCGCGGTGTCGGGATCCAGGGACAGCGCGAACTGGTCATGCCAGCGGAACTCGAAACGTGCCGTCGACAGTGCGTCGTCACGCTCTTGCGCTCGGGGGTGACCCTTGGCCAGGTCCGCCGAGTGCGCTGCGATCTTGTAGGCGATCACCCCGTCCTTGACGTCCTTGCGGTCCGGCAGCCCGAGATGCTCCTTCGGGGTCACGTAGCACAGCATCGCGGTGCCGGCCTGCGCAATGATGGCCGCGCCGATCGCCGAGGTGATGTGGTCGTACGCCGGCGCGATGTCGGTGGCCAGCGGGCCCAGCGTGTAGAACGGGGCCTCCTCGCACAGCTCCTCTTCCAGCCGCACGTTCTCGACGATCTTGTGCATCGGGATGTGTCCCGGCCCCTCGATCATCACCTGTGCGCCATGGGCTTTCGCGATCTTGGTCAGCTCGCCCAGGGTGCGCAGCTCAGCGAACTGCGCTGCGTCGTTGGCGTCGGCGATCGACCCCGGCCGCAGCCCGTCGCCGAGGGAGAAGGTGACGTCGTAGCGCGCGAACATGTCGCAGAGTTCGGCAAAGTTGGTGTACAGGAACGACTCCCGATGATGCGCCAGGCACCAGGCAGCCATGATCGACCCACCGCGGCTTACGATGCCGGTGACCCGCTTGGCCGTCAACGGCACATACCGCAGCAGCACGCCGGCGTGCACGGTCATGTAGTCCACACCCTGCTCGCACTGCTCGAGCACCGTGTCGCGGTAGATCTCCCAGGTCAGCTCCGTCGGATCGCCCTTGACCTTTTCCAGCGCCTGGTAGATCGGCACCGTGCCGACCGGCACCGGCGAATTGCGCAGGATCCACTCTCGGGTTTCGTGAATGTTCTTGCCGGTGGACAGGTCCATGATGGTGTCGGCGCCCCAGCGGGTGGCCCACACCATCTTGTCGACCTCCTCGGCGATCGACGACGTCACCGCCGAATTGCCGATGTTGGCGTTGACCTTGACCGCGAACGCCTTGCCGATGATCATCGGTTCGCTCTCGGGATGGTTGTGGTTGGCCGGGATCACCGCGCGGCCGCGGGCGACCTCGTCGCGCACCAGCTCGGCGGGCATGTCCTCGCGGGCGGCGATGAAAGCCATCTCCGCGGTGATCTCGCCGGCAAGGGCCCGCTGCAGCTGAGTGCCGCGGTCGCGGACCACGCCGGGTCGCGGCGGCAGTCCAGCCTTCAGGTCGATCACCGCGTCCGAATCGGTGTACGGCCCGGAGGTGTCGTAGAGGTCGAAGTGGTCTCCGGTGGACAGGTTCACCCGCCGGAACGGCACCCGGGCGCCGGGCGCCCCATCGATTTCGCGGTAAGCCTTGCTGCTGCCCGCGATCGGCCCGGTGGTGACGGACGGTTCGACTGTAACGGTCATTTTCATCTCCCTACGCCGGCATTACCCGGTCAGGTTCCTACGGTCGACGGCCCCAAGCCGTCCTCTCAGCGCAGTCGGCGTGCGCTCCCGCGTGTATTCAGGACGGTGTTCGATTGCCGCGCTCCTCCTCGAACCGCTGCGCGGTACGCGTCGTCGCCGGCTGTGTCCACGCTAGCGCAGCCAGGCCGCGAAGTCCCGCCCGGACTGGCGGGGTGCTGTCGGCGATGGAATGATTTTTGGGGTGCACGACACTGCCCCGACCCACCACGACATCGGCGACATCGGCGCTGACATGCGGCCGGTGGTCGACGGCGCCGGCAAGAACGTCAACGTAGGCACCTTCCGCTTCTGGTTCGTCGGTCAGCGCTGGGAATGGTCCGACGAGGTGGCCCGTATGCACGGCTACGAACCGGGCTCGGTAGTGCCGACGACGGAATTGCTGCTTTCGCACAAACATCCGGACGACCGGGCCCATGTCCAAGATCTACTCGATCGCGCCCTGCATTCCCGGAGATCGTTCTCCAGCCGTCACCGGTTCATCGACACCGCCGGAGTCGTGCACGACGCGATCGTGGTGGCTGACCGCATGTTGGACGAGACGGGTGCGGTGGTGGGGACAGCCGGTTACTACATCGACCTCACCAACACCTTCGACGAGAACCGGCGGGAGGTCATCGACGAGGCCCTGCCGGACCTCGTGGAGGCGCGCGCGGTGATTGAGCAGGCCAAAGGTGTGCTGATGGCCGTTTACCGGGTCAGCGCCGATCAGGCCTTCGGAGTGCTGCGGTGGAGATCGCAGGAGACCAACATCAAACTGCGCGAGCTGGCCAAGCAATTGGTCGCCGAAATACCGGCGCTGCCAGCACCGGCGGCGGATGTGCAAAGCGCGTTCGATCACCTTCTGCTGACGGTGCACCAACGCATCCTCGCGGTGTCTGAAGCAGAAAACGGCGATCACGTTAAGCTCGGTACACTTTAGACGACGGGTCGGCCGGAAACGGCGGGTCGACACCGCGTTTCGGCTTACGGTCGACTCCGCTGCGGCGGTCCACGGCCGGACGTATCGAAGCGGGTGAGCATGGAATCGTTGGTAGTCGACTGTGAGGTCCGCTCGGAGGCGGTCGTTGTCAGCGCCAAGGGCGAAGTGGACTCCAACACCGCCGAACAGCTCGTCTCCCAACTCAACGCCGCGCTGTGCCAGGCCGCGGCCCACGCGAAGCGGCTGCTCATCATCGATCTGGACGAGCTGGCGTATTTCGGCAGTGCCGGCTTGAACGCTGTGCTCGAATGCCACCAGCAGGGGCTCGAAGCCGGGACGCCGGTGCGGCTGATCGCCAGCAACCGCATAGTGGTCAACCCGATCGAAGTGACGAAGCTGGACAAGACGCTGGCGGTCTACCGGACGTATCCGGACGCGCTGCAAGGCCGCGGAGATCCATGACCGAAGACCATCGCGCGGGCCGGCCCAGCGACCCACCGGATTTGCCCCCCGACCTCATTGCAGCGGTCGCATTGGGCGATGAAATGGGACAGCTTTTCGCCGAATTCGACTGGGCCGCACATCCGTTGGGGCCGCCGGCGAACTGGCCGGCCGAGATGCGGACGACGGTGGCGACGACGCTCACGTCGCGGTTTCCGATCATCCTGTGGTTGAGCCCGCAGGATCTGTTCACGATGTACAACGAGGCCTACATTCCGATCCTCGGCAACAGGCACCCGTCGGCGTTAGGACGGCGTGGCGAGGAGGTGTGGTGGGACATCTGGGACGACATCGGCCCGATGATCGCCAGCGTGATCGACACCGGCAAGGCGGTCTGGGTTGATGACCTGTTGCTGCCGGTGATCACCGGCGGCCGACGGCAGGAACGGTATTTCACCTTCAGTTACAGCCCGCTGTTCGGCGACAGCGGAGTCGTGTACGGAGTCGTCGCGACGGTCGCCGAGACCACGGATCGGGTGTTCAGTGAGCGCCGCCTGCACGTGCTCAATGCGGTGGCCTCCGCCACGATGGAAACCCGCACCGTCGATGATGCGGTGAGTGCCGCCGTCTCGGCGTGCGCCCAGCAGCCCGCGGATCTGCCGTTTGTCGCCGTCTACGTCGGTGACGGCGAGGGTGATGGAGCGGCCGCTGAGATCACCTTGCGTGGAGCCACAGCATCGGTGCTGCCGCTGCTGCCGCGCACGCTGGGGGAATTGACCGACTGGGTTCCCACTCAGCGGTCACGTGCGGAGACACGGCTCATCGCGGACGTCGTCTCGGTAATACCGGGCATCGACGAAGTGCTGCAGGACGATCACCCGGACCGGGCGCTGGTGTTGCCGCTGGGCGAGGTTTCGACGACCGGCGCGCTGGTGGTGGGAACCAATCCGCGTTGCCCTCTCAATGCGCAATATCGGGGCTTTTGCCAGTTGCTCGCCGACCAGTTGTCCTCCGCGCTGGCCTCGGCGGTCTCATACGAGCAGGAGCGGCGACGCGGGGATGCGCTCGTCGAACTGGACCGCGCGAAGACGGCGTTTTTGACCAATGTCAGCCACGAGTTCCGCACTCCGCTGACGCTGCTCCTGGGCCCGCTCGACGATGCGCTGTCAGAGGCCGGCTCGGACGCGGCGCTGACGGATCGGTTGAGCACGGCGCGGCGTAATGCACAACGCCTGCAACGGTTGGTCGACTCCCTGCTCGATTTCTCGCGGATAGAAGCGGGGCGCGCGACCGCGAAGTTCGTGTGTACCGATTTGGGCGCGTTGACGTCGCATGTCGCGTCCTCGTTCAGCGAATTGTGCGAGCGCGCGGGACTCGAATTGATCCTCGACTGCGATCGCGTGTTGGCCGACGTGGATCCCGGCATGTGGGAAACCGTCATGCTCAACCTGCTGTCGAACGCGGTCAAGTTCACTATGCGGGGATCGATCACCATTGAGGTACACAGCGAATCCGCGGAATGTCGCGTCGCCGTCCGCGACACCGGCGTCGGTGTTGCGCAGGCGGACCTCAGACGGCTGGGTGAGCGGTTCTTTCGTGGCGAGAACGCGCGCGGCCGCAGCGTCGAGGGGACTGGAATCGGCTTGTCGCTGGTGCACGGCCTGGTGGAGCTGCAGCACGGAACCGTGCAGATCGCCAGCGAACTCGACCACGGCACCACCATCACGATCCGGCTGCCGAGATCAGTCGACGGCACACCGGTCGAGCTTCGACCCGCCGGTTTGGAAGACAGTCCCTACGTCGTCGAGGCAGATCAGTGGTTAGCGTCACCGACCGCCGCCGCGTGGAGTGACGACAAGCGGGAGTTGGTGCTGGTCGCCGACGACAACGCCGACATGCGGGCCCACCTGGAGCGAGTTTTGTCGGCGCACTGGAGAACGGTCCTGGTTGCCGACGGCGAGGCGGCGCTGCGCACCACCCGAGAGCTTCGCCCAGACGCCATCGTGACCGACGTGATGATGCCGCGGCTCGACGGCTTCAGCCTCGTCGCGGCCATCCGCGCCGATCCCGACTTGGCGGCCACACCGATCCTCATGCTGTCCGCCCGTGCCGGCGTGGAGGCCGTCAGTGAAGGCTTCGCCGGCGGGGCCGATGACTACCTGCCTAAACCGTTTCGGTCGCACGAGCTGGTCGAGCGGGTGTCGGCACGATTGTCGGCGGCTGCCCGGGAACGTGAGAGCCGACGGTCAAGCGACGCCGAAGCCCAGGTTGCTACCGCGTTTGTGCAACTCGATACCGCCTTGCAGGCCGCCGACTCCGTTACCGGAATTGTGGAGGCGCTGTTCGATTCTCCGGTCGGCTCATGTGGCGCCAACGCCATCGCGATCGGCGTGCTGGACGCCGAAACGAACAATGTCCGGTTCGACTACGCCGGAGCGGTGCCCGGCGAAATGCGAGACCGCTATCACCTGGTCTCGTTGGACACGCCGCTGATACCGGTCGACGTCATCAAGACCGGTGAGCCGAGGATCATCACCGACACTTTCAGCCTCGCCCCGCGCTACGAGCACGTGGTACGGGAAACGACCGACAGCGTCCGGGCATGCGTCAGTCAGCCGTTGCGGGGCCAGGACGGAAGCGTCATAGGTTCGCTTGGCCTGTTGTGGTCCACACCGCGCGAGTTCGACCCCGATGAGCTGGAAATATTCGCTCGAACTGCTGTCATGACCCAGTCCGCGCTGGACCGCGTTCGCATCATGCAACGCGAGCACCGGATCGCCGTCGACTTCCAGGAGCATCTGCTCGACTTGGACCGCGCTTCGACCGCCGCCGTCGTGGCGGCGTCCTATCAACCGGCGGGGAAGGCGATGCGTGTCGGCGGTGACTGGTATCTGGTGGTGCCGCTCGACATTCCGGGAAGGATCGCGATATCGGTCGGCGACGTGGTCGGCCACGGCCTGCCCGCGGCAACCGTGATGAGCAGGCTCCGCGCCGCGGTGGCCGCCACCGCCCTGACCGACCCGGATCCCGCAGCGGTGCTCGCCACGCTGGACAGGTACGCGGCGACAATGCCCGGCGCGCGCTGCGCGACCGTGAGCTACGGCGTGATCGACACTGGCTCGCAGACGGAGACCGGCGACGGCACCGCGAGCATCAGTTACACCTGCGCGGGCCATCCGTACCCGTTGATTGTGGCTCCCGATGGGACGCCGGCTTTCCTGCGGGCCGGGCGGCGTCCGCCGCTGGCGGCGTGGGAAGACGACGGCGAGCACAACACCGCCGAACACCCGCTGCCGCCGGGCAGTTTGGTTCTGTTTTATACCGATGGACTGATCGAAAGGCCTGGCGAGACCCTCGATCAAGGATTCGCGCGGCTGCAGGCCGCGGCTGCGCGCTGCGTTGACCTGCCGGTCGGGGATACCTGTGACGAGCTGATCGACAGAATGGCCCCGCCCGGGGGCTACACCGATGACGTCGTCATCTTGGCGTTGCGTCCCAGCCACACCACGGCGCACAGTTTCGCCGACGCCCTGCCGGCCGCGCCGGCCCATATCGCCGACGCGCGGCACCGGCTGCGGCGCTGGCTGAGAGGAATCGGCGCCGAGCCGCCGCGGGAAGTCGACATCCTGCTGGCGACAGGGGAAGCGCTCAGCAATGCGATCGAGCACGGCAACCGTGGCGCGTCCGGCCAGTCAGTTTTCGTCGAGGCCTTCGTGCGCGGTAGCGCCGTCACGACGACAGTCACCGATGCCGGCCGGTGGTCGGGTGATTCGTCCGGTAGTCGGCGCGGTGGCCAGCGCGGACGCGGGCTGACCCTGATCAACGGGCTGGCCGACTGCGTCGAGACCGTGCGCACCACGCAGGGCACCCGCGTCACGCTGCGTTTCGACCACGCACTCGCCACCGATTCCAGTCTGGCCGATTGGGGGAAACAGTGAACCGCGCGGTGTTCACGCTGCGCAACGTCGGTGGTCGGCCGACACCCGAGGTCACCGTCACCGGCGAGATCGACGTCAGCAACGCCGACGACTTCGCGCAATCGGTGGCGGCGTTACCGGGCGGCCGGCCGATCATCCTGGAATTGAGCCGGCTGCAATACCTGGACAGCGCGGGTTTCGCCGCTCTGGATCGTCTACTTGCGCAGGGCACCGCCGTCGTCGTCATCTCACCGGAAAGCCTCGTGCACAAGGCGGCCGAGTTGATAAACCTGCCTTTTCACCACGATGCCGAGACCGCGCGCCAACTGCTGCAGCAGGGCTGAAGCTAGACCTCTTCCATCGCGTCGCCGAGTTCCTCGAGGAGCCGGTTGTGATGGTTGCTGGCCAATAGGTGGCCGGCGGCGATGACCAAAGCGACCGGCCAATCAATGAGTTCGAGAGCTGCCAGGGCGGCCAGACCGCCGTAGTACGCCAGTTGTTCGGGCCGCGGAATCTCGGTCTGGCCCAACAGCGGCAGGTTTACCACGAAGGTTTCGCCTTCGCGGACCTTCTCCACGGCCTCACGCTGAGACGTTGCCCGGCGAGCCTTCTTTTCCGCCATCATTTGCCTTTCAGTAACGGAGGGTTTGCCAGCGAGCCGGATGGTGCGGTCACCGTCGGACGTATGGCGACGTCCGAGGCCCTGGCGGACCCCCTAGCTTCGACGTTCATTTGGGTATTGACCCGGCCGCTGCGGGAGCTTTATGCGCTGCTGTGGCGTGTCGGGGTGGTGGAAATCGTGGAGACCGAGCGGGCGCCTCGCCGTTCGTCGAGGGCATATTCGGCTCTGGTGGCTCCGTGTCCGATGTGCCCCAACGCTCCAAAACAGCGTTCAGAACCGCTATCGCAACGGTCGCAGCACCCGCGGCTCCCAGAGCCTGCGCCCACCCAACGGGGTCAAGCGGGACGCAGCCAAGCAGTTGGCTGACGACCGGAATACTGATCAACGTCCCCATCACCGCAAGCGAGCCTACCGCCGTGAGCACAACCAGCGGGGCGTGAGACTCCAGCAGTGTTTGGCCTAATTCGGCGCCCACCAGTGCGACCAGTGCCGTGGTGGATGCGCGCTGCGGAAGCGGAGGCCCGGTGACGCCCGCCATCACCCACGCTCCGGTCGCCGCGGCGGCCGTGGTCGCGCCGCGGATCGCGACAGCACGCCACAGCGCAGGCTGATCTGCGCCGCGCACGCCTGGGTCGGCCGGCCCCCTTGGCTTGCTGACCGCGAGGGCGGCAGCCGGCAGCGCATCGGTCATCATGTTGACCAGCAGCAGCTGCCGGGTGTTCAGCGGCGAGGTCCCGGTGATCGCACTGCCGATGATGGCGAACAGGACCTCGCCGGCATTGCCGCCGAGCAGCACGGACACCGCCGCCTGCACCCGCCGCCAGAGTTGGCGTCCTTCCTCGATGGCGTGCACGAGCCCCTCGATGCGAGCGTCGACCAGCACCACGTCGGCGGCCATATGAGCCGGGTCGCTACCTCCCGCGACCACCCCGATGCCGACGGTGGCCGCCCGGATGGCGGCGGCGTCATTCGAGCCGTCGCCGACCATCGCGCACAGCACTCCGGCGGCCTCGAGCGTCTGGACGACCTGGACCTTGTTCTCCGGAGTCATCCGGGCGAAGATCACCCGCTCGGTCACAACGCGCTCTTGGTCTTTGCGCGACAGCGAGTCCCACTCGGAACCGCTGATGACCTGCTCGGCGGTCACCGACAGTCCCAGCTCCGCGGCGATCGCCTTGGCGGTGATCGGATGATCGCCGGTGATCAGCTTGACGCCCACCCCTTGCTGCCGCAGATTTGCCAGCAGGCCGGCGGCTTCGGCGCGCGGGGTATCCGACAAACCGAGGAACCCAAGCAGTGCCAACCCGTCTTTGCAGAATTCGGCGATGGCATCGGGATCTTGCTGTAGCGCCTGGGCCTGCTTTGGCGTCAGCCGGCGGCGCGCCACCGCAATCACCCGCAACCCGTCGGCGGCCAGTTGAGCGACCGTGTGCTCCGGGGTCGAACCGACGTCCCCGCAGGCGGCCAACACCACTTCGGGCGCGCCCTTGACGGTCAGCTCCCTGCCGGTGACCGAGGCCGAGAACGACCTTCCGGAGCGGAACGGGAGGTGAGCAGTGGGAGCTACGGGGTTCGAGCCGTCGGCGGCCCCGTTGTTCTCCATAGCCGCCTCGACAATCGCGACGTCGGTGGCGTGCACGTGTGGGCCGCCGTTCGACACTGGCGCCGCATGCGCGGCGCAGTGCAGCACCTGCTCGCGCGAGTACCCCGGCGCCGCGTGGACCTGTGCCACCCGCAGGCGGTTCTGGCTGAGTGTTCCGGTCTTGTCGAAGCAGACCACGTCGATACGGCCGAGCGCCTCCACCGACCGCGGAACCCGGACCAGCGCACCGAACTTCGTCAGGCGTCGCGCCGACGCCGACTGCGCGAGGGTTGCCACCAACGGCATCCCTTCGGGGACCGCGGCGACGGCAATGGCGATGCCGCTGGCCACCGCCTGGTGTAAGCCGGTGCGGCGCAACAGCCCGAGCGCGCCGACCAGCGCACCGCCGGTCACGCTGACGGGAAACGCCTGATTGGTCAGCTGGCTGAGCTGGTGCTGCAGGCCGATCTCGGATGACAGGTCGGCGGACACGAGCTCGGCGGCGCGCCGCTCCTGGGTGTCGGCCCCGACGGCGGTCACCAGCGCGACGGCGGTACCTGCCACCACGGTCGTCCCGGCGTACAGCATGCAGCGCCGCTCGGCGAGGTCCGCGCCCGGCGTGGCCTCGACCTGCTTCTCCACCGATAGCGACTCACCGGTGAGCGTGGACTCGTCGACCTCGAGATCGACCTCTTCGATGAGTCGGGCGTCGGCGGGCACCACCTCGTGGGTCCGCACCTCGATGACGTCGCCGGGCCGCAGTTGCGCCGCGATGACGTCGGTGTACAGCCGCTCGCCGCCCGGACCGGTCGAGACCACCCTGGCCGGCGGAATCTGCTGAGCCAGCAATCGGTTCAGCCGGCTCTCGGCGCGCAGCCGCTGACTGGCCGCCAGTACGGAGTTCCCGGCCAGCACCGAAAAGACCAATACCGCGTCGACGGGCGAACCGAGCACCGCACTGGCCGCCGAGCCGAGCGCCAGGATGGGTGTCAGCGGGTCGGACAGCTCGGCGCGCACGGCCTTGGCGAGCTGCCACAGCGTGATGGCGGGCGACGCGGCCAGTTCCGCGACTCGATGGGTCGCTTCGGGGGCGCTTGCCTCGGAGTCCGGCGGCGGCAATATCTTTCGGGCCTGCTCGACCGACATCGCGTGCCATTCGTGCACGGCCGCCGGGCGCGGCGTGTCCGCGTTCATGACCCCGCGTGCCAGCAGGTATCCGGAGACCAGGCCGGCCGCCGCACCCAGGTTCACCGGCCCGGGCCCGATGCCACGGACGGTCGGGATCATCAGCAGCGATCCCATGGCGGTGGCGCCGGCCGCCAACAGGGTGCCTCGCTCGGTGGCGGTCCTGGCCGCCGGCAGCGCGTGCAGCAACCGCCAGGCGGCGGCCAGATCGGGCAGCAGCAGATCGGCATACCACAGGGGCGCGCCGGTGTAGTGGGCCGGCATCACGGCCAGCGCCAAGTCGGCTGACGAAATCGCTTGTGCGCCAGACGATGACAACACCGCGACGGTGTGGCCCGCCTCCTTCAGGTCGGTTACCGCGCGGGCGAGTGCGTCGTCGATGGAGCCGTCGAGGGGCCGGATGTCGTCGAACGCCGTTCGTAACTCGCCCAGCGAGTCGTCATCGACCGAGATCAGATCCGCCCCGCTGCGGTGCGCCTCGGCAACTACTGCCGAGGCCAACGGATCGTGTGCGGGGCGGAAAAGCGCCTGCACTTTCGAATTGGGGCGGCTGCCCGATATCCCGGGCACCCGGTGCCAGCCCGGGCGCAGGCTGTTTTTCTCCAGCATGAGCTGGGCGCGGTTCCACCCCGCGGACAGCTCGCTGTCATCGGCGCCGCGGATGCGTGCCACGCGCAGGGTGTCGGCACACAAGACCCGGGGGTCGATGACGATCGCGTCGACTCTTTGCAGGCGGCGCAGGCTCGCCGGCCGCAGCGCCAACACTGCATGCCGATCGGCCAATTCCCTTCCCAGCGTGGAAGCGAACGCCTCGGGTGTGCTCCGGGTGGCCTTAGGGGTGGTCACCTGTACCGCGGTGGCGGCCATGTTGACGTTGCGGGTGCCGATGCCGAGCAGTCCGGCACTCAGGGCCTGCAGGAGCGCGAAACGCTCGACGTTGGTATCCGGGGACTTCCCTGCCGTGGGTCGGGGTGCCACCGACATGGGTGGTTGGTCGGCGTGCAACGCCAACTGGGGTTCGTGGGCTCGCCAGACGAGTGCCTGGGCGTGTGCCTCACCGGCTTTCAGCGCTTGCAGCGTCAGCCCCAGCGCCAATGACGTCGGCGACTGGCCGAGGGTCTGCGTCGCCGCCATGACGAGCGTCATGACGGTGTCGGCGGCGGGCGCGCCGATGGCGTCGTCGAGCAGACGGCGCAGCCGGGGCTGGTAGTCGAAGAAGGTCACGCTCGCGACGACAGGGTTCGGCAGTCGGCCCCAGCGCAGCATTCGGCCGGTGAGGGCGATGCCCAGCCCCGCCGCGGTGGCGGCGACGGTGACCGCGCGGGTCGCCAGTACCACGCCGTCGCCCGGCAGGCTTGCCGGTGATGACGTCGGCGCTTCGGGTTCTTGGGATGGACTGCAACACTTTTCGGCGTCGTCCAGCACGCGGCAAAGCTCACTCAGCGATGTGTTCTGATCGCTGATTTCCACGACCACGCGCGACAAGGGGTAGTTCAGTTTGGCCGACGTGACACCGGGGTGGGCCCGGACCGCATCGAGCACGATGGGCCCGAGTTCACCGCCGCCGGCGCCGTCGAGTCCGCGCACCTCGATCCAGGCGCGGTTCTCGCCACGCCAACAATGCCGGCTCAGTGTCTCGCGGGAGAGGTCGCCGGAAAGGGCCCTGGCTCCTTCTCGCAGCGGCATAGTGGCGATGTTGAAACCCGCCTCAGCGACCGAGCCCGCGGTCTTGCCCAGGGTTCCCGCGACAGCTGCCGCGGTGCTTACCGATGCACTGGTTACGGCATTGGTTGCCTGAAGACCTGTTATGGCGGCGCGCATCGGCAGGGATCGCCGTATGGATGCGCCGATGTTCAAAAGATTACTCAACGGTGCCGATCAGTTGGTGCTGCGCAACTCCGCGGTGCCCGCCCGCCGGCCGGCGGTCTTCTTGGCCGCCGGTTTGCGTGTGGCCTTCTGCGGCGGGGGTTTTTCTGGCGCCGGTTCGCTGGGTACTGGTTTGAGGTTCGCCTTCGGCGCCGGTGCCTCTGGTTTGCGGCTCATCCTACGCAACAACAGCGCACCGCCGCCAACGGCCAACAGCACCGGCCATTCGACCAGGCCTGCGACGCCGAGCGCACCCAAGGCCAAGGCGGCGGCCGGGGTCGAGTGACTGCCCGTGCTGACACCGCGCTTAATGCCTTGCGCGGCTCCCGTCACGCCGCCGACAACCCCATTCACCGCCGCGCCACCCACAGCGCCCGCGGCCTCCGTAGTCACCGTCGCCGCACGACTCACCGTTTTACCAACGCCGCGGACTGCTCCGCCGACGACACTCATGATGACTCCCTGGCTTTCATTCGCTCTCGTTGCAAACCGCGTTGACAACGCCTGTATACCCGTTGAATGCAAAGTTAACAGCTACAACGAAATAGTTCTCGGCATCTAACAAGCGAAAGCCTGCCACGTTACAAACCCGCAGACAACGAGCAGCCGTATACAATTTCCGCCGCTTAACCTGCGGGTGGGCGATCTTAACGTCGGCGAACCGTCGTTTAGGTGATTCAGTCGCGCCTTACATCGATCAGTACCGGTGCGTGATCACTGGGGGCCTTGCCTTTGCGCTCCTCTCGGACGATCTGTGCATCGGTCACCCGTCCGGCCAACGCCGGTGAGGCCAGGATGAAGTCGATACGCATGCCCTGTCTCTTCGGGAACCGCAGCTGCGTGTAGTCCCAGTAGGTGTAGACGCCCGGTCCCGGGGTGAAAGGCCTTACCACATCAGTGAATTGCGCGTTGACGATCGCGTCGAATGCCTGACGTTCCGGCTCGGAGACGTGCGTGCAGCCGGCATAGAATTCGGTGCTCCAGACGTCTTCGTCGGTCGGGGCGATGTTCCAGTCGCCGACCAGAGCAATCTTTGCTGTGGGGTCGTCATGTAACCAGCCATCGGCCGTACCACGCAGTGCGGCAAGCCAATCCAGCTTGTAATTGTAGTGGGGGTCGTCCAGGGTGCGCCCATTGGGGACGTACAGACTCCACACCCGCACGCCACCGCAGGTGGCGCCCAACGCGCGGGCTTCCGCCGTAGCGGCCACCTCTGGCTTGCTGCTCCAGCTGGGTTGGCCGTCGAAGCCGATCTGCACATCGTCGAGGCCGACCCGGGAGGCGATGGCTACGCCGTTCCACTGATTAAAGCCGACATGTGCGACCTCGTAGCCGAGTTCGAAAAGCGGCAGCGTCGGGAATTGATTATCGGAGCATTTGGTCTCCTGCATGGCCAGCACGTCGACGTCGGCGCGGGCAAGCCAGTCGGTGACGCGGTCCAGTCGGGTGCGGATCGAATTCACATTCCAGGTGGCCAGCCGCAGCGTGCCGTCGGGCATGGCTAGACGGTATCCCAAGTGCCTGCCGGGACCGGAAAGTAGCGGGTCCGGTGGTGCAGCCGGAACCGCAGGGACTCGGCAAGGGCGTTCGCGTTCGTGTCGTGCTCACCGACCCGCATGTAGCCGCGGGTCGCGCCGCGACACGCGCCCCAAGCCAGAAGCGCCTCGCAGTCCCGGCTTGCGCCGCGGTGGTCGTCCGCCGCGCGGATCTCGGACAGGCCGACCCACCGGCTGCCGTCGGGCGCGTCGGTCACCGCCGCGCGGGCGAACTCGCCGAATGTCACGCCGGCATCGCGTTCGTTGTCGAGGGCCACGCCAGGGTGACCCTCGGGCGCGTCGCGCACCAGGATTTTCTCGGTGTGCTCGCTCTCCAAGCCCACCGGCGGCCGCAGCAAGCGGTCGGGGATGGCCAGCCGCGGCGTGAGCTCGCGGTGCGCATACCACGCGACGATTGCCGGGATCGCGTAAGGCCGAGCTGAAATATCCAGCGGGACAGCTGAATTGGCTTCGAGTGTGGCCCCTTGCGCGGCCCGGAGCAGCCAGCCGTCCAGCCAGGCCCGCTCGACGGCGGGGCTGGCCGCGGCGGCCGCATGTTCCAGGGCGCGGATCTGATCGGTGCGCACCGGAGCATCGGTCAATTCCCGCAGCGCCACCACGTCGGCGGCCGCGCACTCGACCACAGCGCCCGTCTTCGTCCGCACCCGAACCACCGGATCGACAGCCAACAGGTGGCCTACGGCATCGGTCAGCGGCGGGACCGACCCGGCGGGACGGCGGTAGCGAACCGTCACCCGTGTTCCGAGGTCCGGCCACGAGACCATCAGTGGCCGAACGGGTCGGGCCCTTCGCCCGGCATCCACGAGAGCCCGGGAACTCCCCAGCCGTGTGACTTGACCGCGCGTTTCGCGGCGCGGGCGTGCCGGCCGACCAGACGGTCCAGGTACAGAAGTCCATCCAGGTGCCCGGTTTCGTGCTGCAGCATGCGGGCGAACAGGCCGGTGCCCTCGATAGCGACCGGGTTGCCGTCGGCGTCGAGCCCGGTGACCCGTGCCCACTTGGCCCGCCCGGTGGGGAACGATTCGCCGGGAACCGACAAGCATCCTTCGTCGTCATCGCCCGGGTCGGGCATGGTTTCGGGTATTTCGGAAGTTTCCAGGACCGGGTTGATGACGACGCCGCGGCGCCGGTCCGTCAGTCCGCGGTCCTCGGAACAGTCGTACACGAACAACCGCAGTCCGTACCCGATCTGGTTGGCGGCCAGACCCACCCCGTGCGCGGCGTCCATGGTGTCGTACATGGTGGAGATCAACGCGGCCAGATCAGCCGGGAGCGAACCGTCGGGGCCGACCTGCACCGGCATCGTAGGAGTGCGCAAGACCGGATCTCCCACGATGCGAATGGGTAGGACTGCCATGGTCGGCTAGCTTAAGCCTGGTGACTCTGCAATCCTGCGGCCGTTGGCGATTTGTCGCTGCGGGGCGGGCAACAACTGTGATCAATGCGACCCAGTCGGCAATCCAACTAAGTCGGCCGACTCGCGGGTCTAGATGACAGCTTGAGGGTTGGGGGCGTGGTTCAATATTCGCCGAAACACCCCCCTATGTAAGTCAAGTCATTCAAGCAATTTGAGAATTCGCCGGAAGGGTCCAGGGGAAGCGATATGGACAGCGCCATGGCGCGGGCAAATCGAGCGGGGGACGACTCTGAGATCGCCGATGGGCTCACCCGCCGCGAACACGACATCCTGGCATTCGAACGGCAGTGGTGGAAATTTGCCGGTGTCAAGGAAGAAGCCATCAAAGAGTTGTTCTCAATGTCGGCGACGCGCTACTACCAAGTGCTCAATACGCTGGTCGACCGGCCCGAGGCGCTGGCCGCCGATCCCATGCTGGTGAAGCGACTGCGACGATTGCGCGCCAGCCGCCAGAAGGCGCGGGCGGCGCGGCGCCTCGGCTTCGAGGTGACCTGACGCCCGTTCGTCCTTGTAAAGCGCCTTTGCAGGTTCTGGGCCCTTCCTGGCTACAGTGGGCTCGATGAATGAGCGCGTCCCCGACTCTTCGGGGCTTCCCCTGCGGGCCATGGTGATGGTGCTGCTGTTCCTTGGCATCATTTTCCTGCTGCTCGGGTGGCAGGCTTTGGGCTCCTCCGGGAACTCCGATGACGACTCGGCGTCGCCGGGGTCGAGCGTGACCTCCAGCACCGGCACCCCGTCCTCGACGAGCGCCAAGCCCGCCCCGAACCAGGCCGAGGTACGCGTGTACAACATCTCCTCGAAAGAGGGCGTTGCCGCGCGGACGAGGGACCAGCTCGCAGCCGCCGGTTTCAAGGTCAGCGAAGTCGGGAACCTGCCGATGCCGGATATCTCGGCCACCACGGTGTACTACACGGATGCGGACGACGAGCACGCCACCGCGGATGCGGTGGGCCAGAAGCTGGGTGCACCGGTCGAGGCGCGAATTCCCGCACTGACCAACCAGCCTCCCGGCGTCATCGTCCTCGTCGCGGGCTGACTCCCCGACTCTCCCCCCCGCAAGTCGTTTCGGACCGCATGTCGCCGGGATAGGCTCACGCTATGCCTAAACTCGCCGGTCACCGCAATGTCGCTGCCTCCACCATGTCTGCGCTGTCCCCGTTGTTTTTGGCCGGCTGCGTCGCGCTGGTAAGCGCGTGCTCGTCGCCCCAACACGCCTCGACCATCCCGGGTACCACGCCCCCGATCTGGACCGGATCACCCGCGCAGTCAGCGAAAACCCCGGCCGCCGAGGCCGCGCCGGCGGCGTCACGGAGCATGACGACCCATCTGAAGGCACCCGACGGCGCCCAGGTCGCGACTGCGAAATTCGAGTTCAACAACGGCTACGCCACTATCACGATCGAGACGACCGGTGTTGGTCAGCTGACGCCCGGCTTCCACGGAGTACACATCCACAAGGTGGGAAAGTGTGAGCCCAACTCGGTCGGCCCGACCGGCGGCGCGCCCGGCGACTTTCTGTCGGCCGGCGGGCACCTCCAAGTGCCCGGGCACGCGGCCATGCCTGCCAGTGGTGACCTGACCTCGCTACAGGTGCGCAGAGACGGTACCGCGATGCTGGTGACCACCACAGACGCCTTCACCATGGACGACCTGTTAACCGGCGAGAAGACCGCAATCGTCATTCACGCCGGTGCCGACAACTTTGGCAACATTCCGCCGGATCGCTACAACCAGGTCAACGGGACACCGGGTCCCGACGAGACGACGATGAGCACCGGCGACGCTGGCAAGCGGGTGGCGTGCGGTGTCATCGGTGCCGGCTAGCGCGTCGGGCAACACGGCAGGCGCCCATATCGACTTCGCCGGCTCTCCCCGGCCGACGATCGGGGTGGAATGGGAATTCGCGCTCGTCGACGCGCAGACCCGCGACCTGAGCAACGAAGCCACCGCGGTCATCGCCGAGATCGGCGAAAACCCGCGCGTGCACAAGGAATTGCTGCGCAACACCGTCGAAGTGGTCAGCGGCATCTGCGAATGCACCGCAGAGGCGATGGAGGATCTTCGTGAAACCCTTGGCCCCGCCCGCCGGATCGTCCGGGACCGCGGCATGGAACTGTTCTGCGCCGGCACCCACCCGTTCGCGCGGTGGTCGACCCAGAAGCTCACTGACGCGCCGCGCTACGCCGAGCTGATCAAGCGCACCCAGTGGTGGGGCAGGCAGATGTTGATCTGGGGCGTACACGTACACGTGGGGATCTCGTCGGCCGCCAAAGTCATGCCGATCATGACGTCACTGCTCAACTACTACCCGCATCTGTTGGCGCTGTCGGCGTCCTCGCCGTGGTGGGGCGGCGAGGACACCGGGTACGCCAGCAATCGGGCGATGATGTTTCAGCAATTGCCCACTGCCGGGTTGCCATTTCACTTTCAGACCTGGGCGGAGTTCGAAGGCTTCGTCTACGACCAGAAGAAGACCGGCATCATCGACCATATGGACGAAATCCGTTGGGACATCAGGCCGTCGCCACATCTGGGAACCCTCGAGGTGCGGATTTGCGACGGGGTGTCCAACCTACGCGAGCTGAGCGCGCTGGTCGCATTGACACACTGTCTGGTTGTCGACCTGGACCGTCGGCTGGACGCCGGCGAGACGCTGCCGACCATGCCGCCCTGGCACGTCCAGGAGAACAAGTGGCGCGCCGCTCGCTACGGCTTGGACGCGGTGATCATCCTGGACGCCGACAGCAACGAGCGCCTGGTCACCGACGACCTGCCCGATTTGCTCACCCAACTGGAGCCGGTCGCGAAGTCGCTGCACTGTGCGGAGGAACTCGCCGCGGTGTCCGACATTTACCGCGAAGGTGCGTCATACCAGCGGCAGCGGCGGGTCGCCGAGGAGCACGACGGCGACCTCCGCGCGGTCGTCGACGCGCTGGTTGCTGAGTTGGATATCTAGTGTTCACCCGGCTGGCCATGTTCCCGCTCGAGTCGGCGCTGCTGCCCGACGAGGATCTGCCGCTGCGCATCTTCGAGCCGCGCTACGGCGCGCTGGTGCGGGACTGCGTTGGCAATGGCGATCCTTTCGGTGTTGTGCTGATCTCCCGCGGCCGCGAAGTCGGTGGTGGCGACTCGCGATGCGATGTCGGCGTTCTGGCCCGCATCACCGAACACGCCGATCTCGGCTCGGGCCGGTATGTGCTGCAGTGCCGGACGGGTGAGCGAATTCGAGTAAACGAGTGGCTACCGGACGATCCCTACCCGCGAGCGTCCGTGCGGATCTGGCCCGACGAACCCGCGGATCCGGTGACCCCGGCGCAGTTCCTTGATGTCGAAGACCGGGTGATGGCCTTGTTCGAGCGGGTCGCGGCCGCCCGAGGTGCTCAGTTACCCGGCCGCGATGTGTTGCTGGGCAGCGGTCGGTCCGACGCACCCGATGCCGGAGAGCGGCTGTACGCGTTGGCATCTCGTATACCGATCGGCACGGCCGACCGCTATGCCGTGCTGTCGGCACCGTCGGCCGCCGATCGGCTGGCCGCGCTGCGCGAGGCCGTGGACTCTGTTACCGAGATGGTGAAGTTTCAGCTGTCCGAATAGCCGAGTTCATGTTCCGACAGCGACTTCAACGTGAGCAGCTGCTTTCGCATCATCACCAGGTCACCCAGCGCGAGAACACGACCAGTTAGCCGAGGCCCGCCGAACAACACGCGTGCGTGCAACCGTGAACCCGCTCCTTCGGGCCGAACCAGATACGTCACGGCCACGCCTTTGGACCGCAATGTGATCTGCTCGCCGTCAACGAAGGACTGCAGCACGAACAGGGTCATGAACCGCTGCCCGACTTCGAGGTGAACGAGTTCGGTGTCGCGTTTCCGGGGGCTGCGGCGGCCGAGATTGTCGATGAGGTCGTAGCTGTACGGCGCGACGCGTAGCTGGCACAACCAGGAGTACACGATCGGTGGCGGCGCGTCGATGCTGATCGCGCGGTCCGCCCGCACGCCGGCGCGCGGACAAAGCCCGTCGCATGGTAGCAACGCCGTTCGTTCCGACTGCGTTGCTCCCCAATTCAGCCCGGGTATCACGACACCGCTGCTCCGCGTGGACGTGCTTGTGCCGCAATCCGTTTGAGTATCAATCTTACCGCGACGCGGTGTCCGCCGGTGCCGATGACGAGCGCGCGATAGACCTTGCCGTGTATGCCAGGAAAGTCTGCCCAGGTCAGCGCGCGCACTCGGGTCCGTGCCGGGTCGCCTGGCCCGGTTGCCAATTCGAAGACCAACCGGTAGACCGCGAACGGGTGGCGGCCTTTCAGCGCGAACCGCTGGGGTGGTCGCGCCTCGTCCAGGACGAAACCAATCGGCACCGTGGCGGGGTCGTGCGGGTCGCGGCACATCACGCGCAGCAGTGCCGACCATGTTTCTTCGCGATTCGCGGCAATGGTTGTGGCATGCTCATCGATATAGGGCAATCGCTCCATATAGAAGGAATGTACTAGATCGTGGCACCCCCGCGGAAGCACGAAACCCATGTGATCCTCGACGCCGCGCGAGCGCTGGTCCTTGCCGGCGGACCCCGCGCGGCGAGCGTGGCGGCGATCGCGACATCCAGCGGGGCGCCCGCCGGCACGCTGTATCACCGCTTCGGCAACCGCGACGGCATCTTGGCCGCAGCGTGGCTGCGCGCGCTTGAACGCTTCCAGGCGCGGGCGATGGCGGCCGAAGCCGATACGCCGGCCGAAACCGCTGTCGCCATGGCCGTGGCCGGCATCAACTTCGCGCGCAAACTGCCCCAGGACGCCCGGCTGCTGCTGACGATCCGGCCGGCTGACCTGCTCGACGGCGAGCCCGACGCGTCATTCCAAAAGACCCTTGCCGCGATGAACGCGCCGCTCATCAAGCGGATCCGCGAGTTGGCCCGGCAGCTGTATGGAAGCAGCGACGCCCGATGCATCGACGCCGTCGCGCGAGCGGTTTCCGACCTGCCCTATGCCGTTGTCCGGCGCCACGCCCACGACGAGCCGATGCCGTCCTGGCTCGAAGCCGATGTCGCAGCGTCGGCGCGGGCGGTGCTAGAGAGATTTGGTGAACGCCCGTAGCGACTCAACCTGAACGGGATCCAGCGAGGGGCGCACGTTTTTGCGGGCCGCCGCGAGGTCGAAGGCGGTGACGTCGGCGGCGTCGATGGAACGCCGCATCGCAGTGAGCGCCGCCTCGCGTAGCAGGGCCACACAGTCGGCGGCGCTGTAGCCGTCGAGTCCGGCGGCCACCTTTTCCAGGTCGACATCGGCGCTGAGCGGAATCGATTTGCCTGCGGTGCGCAGGATTTCGAGGCGCGCCGCGGCGTCGGGCGGTTCGATGAACACCAGCCGCTCCAGCCGGCCCGGCCGCAGCAGCGCCGGGTCGATCAGATCGGGCCGGTTAGTGGCGCCCAGCACCACGACGTCGCGCAGCGGGTCGATGCCGTCGAGCTCGGTCAGCAGCGCGGCCACCACCCGATCGGTCACGCCCGAGTCGAAGCTCTGCCCGCGCCGGGGCGCCAACGCGTCCACCTCGTCGAGAAACACCAGCGACGGCGCCGAATCACGGGCCCGCCGGAACAGCTCGCGGACCGCCTTCTCCGAGGCGCCCACCCACTTGTCCATCAGCTCGGAGCCTTTGACCGCGTGCACGCTCAGCTGCCCGGTGCTGGCCAGCGCGCGCACCACGAAGGTCTTGCCGCAGCCGGGCGGGCCGTACAGCAGCACCCCGCGCGGCGGATCGACGCCCAACCGGGCGAACGTGTCGGGGTGCTGCAACGGCCACAGCACCGCTTCGGTCAGGGCCTGTTTGGCCTCGGCCATGTCGCCGACATCGTCGAACGTGACGTTCCCGACGGTCAGCTCCTCGCTGGCCGAGCGGGACAGCGGCCGGATGACGCCGAGCGCACCGACCAGATCGTCCTGGTTGAGCTTCGGTGGTTGGCCGTCGGAGCTGGCCCGCGACGCCGCCCGCAGCGCCGCCTCACGCACCAGCGCCGCCAGGTCGGCAGCGACGAAACCCGGTGTGCGGCCGGCGATCTCGTCGAGATTCAGATCGCCGGCGGGCACCGCCTTCAGCAGCGTCTCCAGCAGTGCCTTGCGGGTGGTGGCGTCGGGTAGCGGCAGGCCCAGCTCCCGGTCGCACAGCTCGGGCGCGCGCAGCCTCGGGTCGAGCTGGTAGGGTCGCGCGGACGTGGCGATCAGCGCGACGCCGTCGGAGGCCACCGCGGTGCGCAGCTCGGCGAGGATCAATGCGGACACCGGCTCAGCGGTTTCCGGCAGCAGGGCGTCGACATCGGTGATCAGCAGCACGCCGCCGCCGTCGCGCAGCGCCGTCACCGCCGAGGCCACGGTTTTGAGCCGGTCTTCGGCGGCCAGCGCGCCGACTTCCGGGCCGTCGAGCTGCAGCAGCCTGCGGCCGGCGCACACGGCGCGCACCAGCGTCGTCTTGCCGACGCCGGCCGGGCCCGACACCAGCACACCGAGGTTGGTGCCCGCACCCAAGGTTTTCAGCAGGTGCGGTTCGTCGAGCGCGAGCTTGAGCCACTCGGTGAGCTTGGCGGCCTGCGCCTGCGAGCCCTTCAAGTCGTCGACCTGAATCTCCGGTTTCGCGACGCTGACCGATTCGTGCCTGGATGTCGTGGCGCTGTGTGGGATCCCCGTGCCCCAGGTGACCATCGAGTTGGGCTGCACGCTTACTGGTCCGTCGGGGTCGACGCCGGTGACGGTCAGCAGTTCCGAGGTCCAGCTGATCCCGACCGCCGACGCCAGTGCACGGCTGGCGGCCGACGTCGATGTGCCGGGGCCGAGGTCGCGGGGCAGCAGCGAAACCGCGTCGCCCACGGTCATCACCTTCCCGAGCAAGGCCTGCCGCAGGGTGAGCGGCGAAAGCGACTGGGTGGCAAGCCCCGAGCCGCTCAGCGTCACCGTCCGCGCACCGTAAACGATGACCGCGCTGACGATCACCTCGGTGCCCTCCCGCAGCCCGGCGTTGGACAGCGTCACGTCGTCGAGCAGAACTGTGCCGACCGGGGCGTCCTGGCTGGCTAATCCCGCCACCGCCGCCGTGGTCCGCGATCCGGTCAGCGATATCGCATCCCACTCCCGGATACCAAGGGCCGCAACGGCATTCGGGTGCAACCGGACCACACCGCGACGGGAATCCACCGCCGAGGTGTTCAGCCGGGCGGTGAGAGTGAGTTGGCCGGTCCCTGAACCGGAAGTCATTACAATCGCCCGCCCGGCTTGCGCAGTCCCAGCCGTGCCATCGAACGCCCGCCCGGCTTCCCCAGCCCGAGCCGCCCTATCGGCCGGCGGTTCGGCTGGGCCCGGCGGTTGGCCCGCCGCGCGGCGCGCCGTTGCGCGGGTTTTTCGTCCCACGCCTCGGGGTGCTTGGCGAGCCAGCGCTGGTTGCGGACCGCGAACGGGACGTGGCACAGGTAGGCGATGATGATCACCCAGATCAAGATGTAGGGGGCCAGCACCGCCGCCGCCGCGCAGATCGCCAGGATTGCCAGCAGCGGGGCCGCCCAGTTTGGTGGTACCGCCACCGCGTGCATCTTCCGCATCGGGATCTTGCTGACCATCAGAATCGACGTCCCCGCTATCCAGATGCACAGGAACACGGTCGACGTCCACCAGCCCTCGCCGAACTGCAGCTTGAGCCCGATGAGACCGATCATCGAGACCGCGCCCGCCGGCGCGGGCATCCCGACGAAGAATTCGTGCGCATAGGCGGGCTGGGTTCCGTCGTCTTGCAGCGCGTTGTACCGCGCCAGCCGCAACACGACGCACACCGCGTAGAGCAGCACCACCATCCAACCCGCCGGTGACGTCGACAGCAGCGTCACGTAGAGCACGATCGCGGGTGTCACCCCGAAGTTCACCGCGTCGGCCAGCGAGTCGATTTCCTCGCCTAACCGTGACTGGGCGTCCAGGATGCGCGCCACGCGGCCGTCCAGTCCGTCCAGGATCGCGGCCGCGGCGATCAGTGCCATCGCGGCCTTGGGCTGATGCTCCAGGGCGAATTTGATCGCGGTCAATCCCGCGCAGATGGACAGCACGGTCATCGCGCTGGGCAGGATCTGTAGGTTGACCGCGCGCCTGTTCCGGGGCTTGTTGATCATGCGAGCTCGGCCAGCACAGTCTCGCCGGCGACCGCGCGCTGCCCCACCTTGACGATCGGCTCCGCGCCCGGCGGCAGATAGGTATCCAGCCGGGAGCCAAACCGGATCAAGCCGTAGGTGTCACCGATCGACAGCTTGTCCCCGACATGTGCATCGCACACGATGCGGCGCGCCACCAGCCCCGCGATCTGGACGACGACCACCTCGGCACCTCCGGGCGTTCGGATCCGCACACTGGTGCGCTCGTTCTCGGTGCTCGCCGAGGCGAGATCGGCCGACCCGAAGCGGCCCGGCCGGTGTTGCACGGCGATCACCTCCCCGCTGACCGGGGAGCGCTGCACGTGGGCGTCCAATATTGACAGGAAGATACTCACCCGCCGCAGCGGTGCTCCTCCCGTCTCTGAGCCCATGCTGAGTTCGGCGGGCGGGGCCGCGGAGTCGATCACGCAGATCACGCCGTCGGCGGGCGCGACGATGGCGCCGGCCCGAGTCGGTGGCACCCGCGGGGGGTGACGGAAGAAGCCCGCGCACGCACCCGCAGCCAGCAGACCCGCACCACGCAGCCACCGAAAGTCGTGCCCGGTGAGCGCCCCGCCCAACGCCCCGGCGGTGGCCACTGCCAGGCCGGCGGAGATGAACGGCCGCCCGGCGGGATGCACCGGCGGAATGGTGGAACGCACCAAGTCCAATACGTGCTGCGGGCCTTCTAGGCGGGGGCGTCTTGCCACGCGGTCATCTTACGGAGCTGGGGCTTAGGTGAGATCCCAGACCTGCAGCTGGGTTCCGGCCGACACCTCCACGACGTCCTCTGGGATGTCCAGCAGCCCGTTCGCCGAAGCCAGCCAGCGCAAGTGGTGTGACGCCGGCGGGCCGTAACTGACGACGGTGCCCACCCCGCCTTCCCCGCTTTCGGGCGGATTGAATATCGCGCGCCGGAACTGCCGCTTGCCGTCCGGCGAGGTCAGCGTCTCGGTGAGCACCGCGCTCCGCAGCGGGCGATCTGGATCCGGTAGGCCCATGGCGGCCCGCAGCGCGGGACGGATGAACACCTCGAAGGACACCAGGGCGCTTACCGGGTTGCCGGGCAGCGTGACGATCGTGGTGTCGGCTCCATTTGTCCGCAAGCGGCCTATGCCCTGCGGCATTCCCGGCTGCATCGCCACCTTGACGAACTCCACTCCTTGCTCGCCGGCACGGCCGAATGCGTCTTTGACGACCTCGTAGGCGCCGGCGCTGACTCCCCCGCTGGTGATGATCAGGTCAGCGTCGGCGGCGTATCGGTCAAGGATCGAACTGAACTGCGCGACGTCGTCTCCGGCGGTCGCAGTGGCGACCACGGCTGCGCCCGCGTCGCGAACGGCCCCGGCCAGCATGATCGCGTTGGATTCATAGATCTGCCCCGGCAGCAGCGGGCCACCCGGCGACACCAGCTCCGACCCGGTGGATATCACCAGCACCCGCTGGCGCGGGATCACCGGGAGCTCGGCCATACCCAGCGCGGCGGCCAGGCCCAGCATCGCCGGCGTCACGAGTTGGCCGTTGCGGAGCACGGTGGTGCCTGCGGCAACGTCTTCACCGGCGCGCCGGATGTGCTTGCCGGGCTGGGGGGCCTCCCGGATCGCCACCGATGCCCCGCCGTTTTCCGAGCCGCCGTCGGTGGCTTCGACCGGCACGATGGCTGTCGCCCCGGCCGGTACCGGCGCGCCGGTCATGATCCGGTGCGCGGTACCGGGTTGCAGCGTCAATTCGTCGGTGCGCCCGGCGGGAATGTCCTCGGCGACCGGCAATCTCACCGGGTGTTCCGGTGTGGCATCCACGGTGTCCTCGGCGCGCACCGCGTACCCGTCCATCGCGGAGTTGTCGAACACCGGCAACGAGAGCCGTGCGACCACATCGTCGGCCAGGACCAGCCCTTGGGCCTCCGTCAGCGAAACCGTGGCCGCCGGGCGGGCACGGATCATCTCCGCTACGACACGCTGATGTTCTTTGACGGACCGCACCCTGCCATTATCCGGCCGGCGGCGGGGCGTCAAACAGGGAACGTGACTCCGGTGAGTTCTTCGGAGACGGCCCACAGCCGGCGTTGCAGGTCCTCGTCGTGCGACTGCGCGCTGGAGTTGACCAACTTCGGGTGGCCGCGCTGCTCGGCGAAACCGTCGGGGCCGTAGTACTGCCCGCCCCGCACGGCCGGATCGGTGGCGGCCCGCAGCGTCGGCAGGGCACCCATGTGTGAGCTCTGGAACAGGATCGGCCCGAGCAGGCTGGCGGCGGGCCTGATGATTGCCGGCAGGTTGCGGGTCAGCTCGGTGTTGGAGGTGCCGGGGTGTGCGGCGACGGCGATGGTGGACTTGTCCGCACCGGGCCGCGCGCTCAGCCGGCGCTGCAGTTCATAGGTGAACAGCAGGTTGGCCAGCTTGGACTGCCCGTAGGCGGCGATCCGGTCGTAGTGACGTTCCCACTGCAGGTCGTCGAAGTGGATCGAGGCGCGGATCCGGTGGCCCATGCTGCTGACGGTCACCACCCGCGACCCGCGCACCGGCAGCAGGTGGTCGAGTAGCAGCCCGGTCAGGGCGAAATGACCGAGATGGTTTGTGCCGAACTGCATTTCGAAGCCATCCTGGGTGATCTGTTTCGGCGTATACATCACCCCGGCGTTGTTGATCAGCAAGTCGATGCGTGGGTAGGCCGACCGCAACGCATCGGCGGCGGTGCGCACCGAGTCCAGCGAGCTCAGGTCGAGTGCCTGGAGTGTGACGTCGGCGCGCGGGCTGGCCGCGACGATGCGCGCCAGGGCGGTGTTGCCTTTCTCGAGGTTGCGCACCGCAAGCACGACATGCGCACCGCGGTAGGCGAGCACGGCCGCAGTGTGGTAGCCGATGCCGGTGTTGGCGCCGGTAACGACGACGACGCGACCGCTCTGATCCGGGACATCGGCTTCCACCCACTTGCGGGTCTCGACGTTTGAATTCATGGCCACAACATACTCATCGCCGCCCCGATCGGCATCGGCGCGTAGTCAGGCTTGAGTAAGGTTGAGAACGTGATTACCGGGTTGGCCCACAGCGGGGTGTGCGTTCCCGACTGTGAGGCCGCGGTGGCGTTCTACCGCGATGTGTTAGGCCTGCGTGTGCTCTCGCCGCCGTATGTCATGGCCGGTAACGCCATTCGCAACGACATGGGTGAGCTGGTGTCGGATCCCACCATGAAGGCGGCCATCGTCGGATTCGGGGACGACGGCGACCGCGTCCTCGAGGTGATCGAGTATCTCAACGTCGAAGGTGCTGGCGCTGAAGGCCGGGCCCTGACCGATCACGGACTCTCGCACGTCGGGCTGATCTGTGAGGACATCGACGCCACCCGGGCGGAACTCGAGAGCAAGGGAGTGCGCTTCCTGGTCAGCGGGATCGCGGACGTCGCGTGCGTTCGCACGACTTGGTTCGTCGATCCCTGGGGCTTGGTTTTCATCCTGGTGGAGAAGAGCAAGCCCGAGCGACCCTACTTTTCGCAATCGGGGGCGTGATGCCCCGAAAAATCACTGTCGGCGTCATCGGTGCGGGCGCCGGCGGCATCGCGATGGGAATCCAGCTGGCCGACGGCGGATATGACTTCACCATCTTCGACCGCGCCGACGGCTTCGGCGGGACCTGGCGCCACAACACGTTCCCTGGTGCGGCCTGCGATGTCCCGTCGCATCTGTACTCGTACTCTTTCGCGCTCAACCCGCGGTGGAGCAAGACCTATGCCAACCAGCCCGAGATCCTGGCCTACCTCGAGCAGGTGGCCGCCGACCACGGGCTTGGCGCACACTTGCGGCCCAACACCGCGATCACCGCGGTGCGGTGGTCGGACAGCCGGCGGCGCTGGACGCTTGGCACCGGCGACGGCCGGGAGCACGAGTTCGACGTGGTGGTGAGCGCGGTCGGGATGCTCGATGTGCCCCATATTCCGGATATCCCTGGGGCGCAACGGTTTCAGGGCCGCCGATTCCATTCGGCGCGCTGGGACCACAGCAAGTCGACGGCGGGGGAGCGGGTCGCGTCGATCGGCACGGGCGCCAGCGCGGTTCAATACGTTCCCGCGATTGCCCCAAAGGCGGCGCGTCTCACCGTGTTTCAGCGCACCCCGATTTGGATTTCGCCCCGCTTCGACTTCCCGTTCACCCCCCAGCAGCACGAGGAGTTCGAACGCGACCCGGCGCTGGCGCAAAAGCTGCGCGACGAAGCCTTCGATGCCTACGAGTCATCCAGCTTCGACGTCGACGCGACGCAGACCCGCGAGGCGACGGAACTGGCCCGCAGCTACCTCATGCGCAAGGTGGCCGACCCCGAGTTGCGCGCAAAGCTGACGCCGGACTATCCGGTCGGCTGCAAGCGGCCGCTCATGTCGCGCGAGTGGTACCCCACTTTCGGGTTGCCGCATGTCAGGCTGGAGACAACCGCTATCGCCGAGCTGACCGAGCGGGGGGTGCGCACGGTTGACGGCGTCGAACACTGCGTCGACACCATCATCTACGGCACCGGGTTCAAGGCCGCCGACTACCTGTCCAGCATCGACGTGTACGGAGCCGGCGACCGTCACCTTCGCGACGACTGGAGCGACGGCGCGGAGGCCTACCTCGGCACGCTGGTGGCCGGGTACCCGAACTTCTTCATGCTCTACGGCCCCAACACAAACGGGGTCAACTCAATCATCTACATCCATGAGGCGCAGACGACCTTCATCCGTCACATTCTCGACGTGATGGCTAGCGGCGGGGCGCGCAGCATCGAGGTGACTGCCGCGGCGCAGCGGCGCTACAACGACGAGATCCAGACAGCCATGGCGGGCAAAGTTTGGCTTGCCAACTGCAACAATTACTTTCGCCATCCCAGTGGCAAGGTGGTGACCCAATTGCCGTACAGCGGCCGGACATTCTTCGAACGCACCCGCGCGTTGATACCGGATGATTACGCCCTGCGCTAAGGGTCGCGTCTGCTCGCGGTGCGCTGCTATGGTGCGCCGGCGCTGCGTATGTGACTGAGCAGGTCCCGGATTGCGCCGGCCGGTGGAGTGCGCCCGCCCGCCCAGATCGCCCTCAGCTCGCGGCGCAGGTTCAGCTCCGGCACTTCGACAGCGCGTAGCCGTCCGACGGCCAGGTCGTCGGCCACGGTCAATCTGCTCATCACCGCCGGCCCCGCACCCGCCAGGACAGCGCCGCGCACCGCCGCCGCAGACGATAATTCCAGCGCCGGGCTTGCTTGTTCGACCGCATCGCCCAGGACGCTCCGTAGCGCCGCATTCAGGCAATCGCGTGTACCTGAACCCAGTTCACGTGTGACAAGCGGTGTCTGGCTGAGTTCATATGCGGTCACAGGTTTCGAGCGGCGGGCCCACTTGTGGTCGGGCGGCACGATCGCCACGAGTTCGTCGCGCGCAACAACTGAGCTACGCAGCCCGCTGGGCACGCCGGGGCTCTCGATGAATCCGAGGTCCGCAGCCCCGTCGCGGACCGCCGCGATTGCGTGGTCGCTGTTGGTGGCGGTAAGAATCACCTCCGGTGCGGTGCGGCCACTGCGGGTTGCCGCGGCTTGCAGTGACACCAGCCACCGGGGCATCAGCTGTTCGGCGATCGTCAGGCTCGCGACCACCTTGACGCGCTTGCGGCTTTCGGTCCGCAGCGAGGCCAGGCCGGCATCGACTTGCTGGGCGACATCCAGCAACCGGTCCGCCCACTGCGCGACGACGACCCCGGCGGGGGTCAGATGCGAGCCGCGCGCGGTACGCACCGCAAGCCGCACGCCGGTCTGCGCCTCGATCGAGGTCAGCCGCGCCGACACTGCCTGCTGGGTCAGTCCGAGTTCCCGGCCCGCGGCGCCGAGGCTGCCCGTCTTGGCAACCGTCAGAAAGACTTCGAACGCGGACAGTTCAGGCATGCGGGAGCTCAGCGCCATGATTTATGCAACCACAAGTCCGCCTTGTGGGTCCACAACCAAGACGTCTATAAATTCTACGGCAGCCGTGCCCGCAGCCAGGCGATGATCTTCGGCACCACCTCGGCGGCCTTGCTCATCGCGATGTGGCCGGTGCCGTCGATCAGGCGCACTTCGGTGTTCGGGCGGCCTTCGAAGACGAGCGTGTCCGACTGCGGGATGAAGTAATCGTCGGCGCCATTAATCACCAGCATCGCCGAATTGCGATGCTGGGCAAGAAGGTCCCGTCGGTTCAGCTGTCCGAGTCCGGCGCTGAGCTCGTCGAGGGTGGGCGAGTGGTCCCAGTGCATGGCGTTGCCGACGATGTCGTGCATGCCATAGGGCAGGTTCTTCACGTTCTCCGGTTCGAACGAATCGACGACCGGACCGCCGAGATCGACTGCGGCGTCCACGATCCCCGCCAGCCCCGACATCGCCGAGAAATTTCCGCCGAACGAAGCCCCGAAGTGAGCGACCCTGCCGTCGCCGAGTGACCGGGCGTAGTCGGCGATTCCGCGGATCACCTCGTCGGCGTGCTCGTCGAGCGGGATCGACGTTTCACCGGTGCCGGGGTGGTCGAAGGCCAAGGTGGTCACGCCGGCACCCTCGGTGAATCCGACCCACCACGGATGGATGTCCATCTTCCAGGTGTCCACCCCGCCGCTGGCGATCAGAACTGGCCGGGCCGCATAGTCGCCCTCGGTAGAGTACAGGTGGACCGGCACGTCGACGGTGCCGTCCCGGTAGGGCACGGTGATGATGCGGCGCTCGAAGGCCACCGGGAAATCCTTGGCCGCCAACAGGAATTGCTCGAGCTGGTTTTGCAAGGCGCGCACCCGGGCCTGGTCGGTCAGGCAAGGGAACTTCGCGCAGCCATAGGCCAGTGCCGCAATGCGGTGGTCGCCGCGGTCGGCGTATTCCTCGGCGACCTTCGACCATTCGTAAACCCAGCCGCCGGGCGCGTCTGCCCACATGTCGGTGGTGGCGGCCCGAACGCGCTCGATATCGTCGAGCGGGATGCCGAACTTCTCGAATTGGTGGCTGCGGTCCTCGAACATGTCCGCGGCGGAGACGTCGTAGGTGTACATGGCAGATCAGCCCCTACCCTTGGCGAAGTAGTCGGCGACCGTTCTGGTGTCGTCGAGGGAGGCGACGGCGCCGATGTAGCCGTCCGGACGGATCACGACGCGCCCACCGTTTTTGAGTCCGAATCGCTGTGCCACAACACCATTCGGATCTGCGATGACGGTGTCGTACCCGGCGACCGGGATGTCGTCAGCGGTCACCAGCACCTGCACCTGACCTTCCCCCGCGGCCGGGGCCACGTGGCCGGAGGCGACTGTGAGCAGGACGTGACCGGTGTTCTGAACGCCGCACACCACGGAGAGTTGCTTCTGCACCGCCGCATCGACCGCATGCGGAAGATGATCGCCGGCAGCTACTTTGGCGTGCCTCGGAGCTGAACCTACTGCGATCGGGCTGTTGCGGTAGTTGATGTTGACCTCTTCGGCCATGTTGGCCATGAATCGCCGCGCCGCAGGGACGTGCGACAGCATCCGAATCACGACGTCGCGGATCCGGCGCGGCGCACCGGACAGCGTGCCGGCCCTGGTGAGCCGATCGGTGAACGCGATGACGCTGTCGGCGACCGGGATGCGCTCGGCCTCGTAGCTGTCGAGCAGGGTGTCACCGGCTTGGCCGTTGACCACCGCCGCCAGCTTCCAGGCCAGGTTGAACGCGTCCTGCATGCCGGTGTTCATGCCCTGGCCACCGGCCGGGCTGTGGATGTGGGCGGCGTCGCCGGCCAAAAAGACCCGGCCCCAGCGGTAGGCCGGCACCCGCGCGTGGTGGATCTCGAAGCTGGTCAGCCAGTGCGAGCGCACCACCCGAATGCCACCAATGCGCCGGTCGAGGATCGCCTGCAGCTCGTCCTGCGTCGGGTGCATGTTCATCGGGGTACCGGGTGCGTCGTGCACCTCCGCGAGGAACCGCATCCGGCCGTCCAGCATTGGCAGCACCACCACCGGCCCGTCCGGGGCGAAGAAGGTGTGCATGCTGTCCAGGTCCAGCCCGTGCTCGGCGTCGACGTCACCGAGCAGGAAGCGTTCGCCCACGAACGACCCGGCGAGCTTGGTGCCGACCACTTTTCGCACGGTGCTGTGCGCGCCGTCGGCCCCGATCACCCAGGAAGTGCTGACCTGCTCGGTAGACCCGTCGTCGTGGCGCACGGTGAGTTCCGCGGCGCCGTCGTCCTGGGCCAGCGCGACCAGCTCGACACCGCGCTCGACGATGACGCCGAGCGACTGCAGGTGATCGCCCAGCACGCGCTCGGTTTCGGTCTGCGCCGTGGTCAAGGTGAAGGGGAACGCGCTGTCTACCCCACCGAGCGGGATGCGGAACAGCCTGCTGTGCCCGGCGTAGAGCTGCATCGCGGTGGCTTTGATCCCGGTGCTCACCATCTCATCGACGATGCCCATCCGGTCGAACATGTCCAGGCTGCGGGCGTGTACCGCGATCGCGCGGGACTGGTCGGTGGGTTGTGCCAACTTGTCGATCACCCGGACGCGGACGCCGCGGCGGGCGAGCTCGGCGGCGGCGACCAGGCCAGCGGGTCCGGCGCCGACGACTACGACATCGGGGTTTGGGTTGGTGTTCATCGCCATCTCCTTGATTTTTCACGCCTCGTTGAAATTATGAGTCTCACGCTACGTTGAATCTAGTTTCAACGCAAGAGGAAATTCACGCTATGATGAAACTCATGGCGAAGAGAGCGATAACTCCCGGTCCTCGAGATGAACGCGGGGTGCTGGCCGCGCGGATCCTTGCCGCCGCCCGCGACGAGTTCGCCCAGCATGGCTGGGCCGGAAGCACCATCCGGGCGGTCGCGCGCGCCGCCGACGTCGACCCCGCGCTGGTCTACCACTACTTCGGATCGAAGGAAGGCCTGCTGGACGCGGCGACGAACCCGCCGCAGAAATGGCTGGAAAGCGTCGCCAAGGTCTGGACCACGCCCGTCGACCAGCTGGGCGCCGCGCTGATCACGCTGCTGCTGGCCAGCTGGGCCGACGACGAGATCGGGCCGACGCTGCGCGCCATCCTGCAGACCGCCGCGCACGAACCCGCCACCCGCGAGAAGCTGCGGCGGGTCGTCGAGGGCAGCCTGATGGGGGTCTCGGGGCTCGGCACCGACGAACGAGAGCGCCTGGTCCGCAGCGGGCTCATCTCGTCACAGATGATGGGCTTCGCGCTGATGCGCTACGTCTGGAAGATCGAGCCCATGGCGTCGATGAGCGACGACGAGGCGATCGCCGCGGTCAGCCCCAACCTGCAGCACTACGTCGATGGCGATCTGACTACTGGATCGTGAGCAGACGCAGAATCGCACAATTCGCCGCGTAGGGATGCCATTCTCTGTCTGCTCGCGAAGGGTGAATTACTCGATGAAGAAGTTGTCGTGGCGCACGAGCCACTCCCGGCGTTCGTCGTCGGTCATGTCAGCCAGGGCACCGAAACCCTCGAAGTAGGCCTCGCGCGGCGAGCCCGGGGCGAAGAGCATCAGCATCGATGCGGGTTCGTCTGCCTCATTGCGGAAGCCGTGAATCCCGCCGGGCGGGACATAGAGGAAGTCGCCTTGACGGCCGTCGGTCCAGTCGTTGCCGTCGTAGAGCTTGATCGTCCCGGACAGCACGAAGAACGCCTCGGACATGGTGCGGTGGAAGTGTGCCGGAGGTCCGCCGCCGGCCGGGGCGATGTCGACCCGGTACAGGCCGTAGTCGCCGTCGGTGTCCTGCTGATTGGCCAGGTAGTGATGGTTGACGCCGGGCGTCTGGTGATCGGGCGGCTGGTCCGCTCGCTTGAACCAGGCGCTGACTTCGGGTTCGTCTCCGGTGTAACGGGGCGGCGGATACGGCGGCACGACGAGTGACATCAACCCAGTCTGCCGAACTTGCCTGCGCCGACCGGCACCCCGCAGGATTTCGAATTCTCGTACCCGGCGGCATTCCCGTCGGTCATATCGGTCGCCGTCCCTGAGGGTGCGATGGCATTGGTGGCGATGCCCCGCTCGGCGAGTTCGGGGGCCCGAGGGTGAGCACCATCGCCGAACGGTGGCCCAGCTTGGCGTCGACGACGACGACCGCCGGATGCGCAGCGGGCTGGTTTCGACCCAGATGATCGGATTCGCGCTGATGCGTTACGTGTGGAAGATCGAGCCGGTGGCCTCGATGACCGAGGACCAGGTACTGGCCGCCGTCGCGCCGAACGTGCAGCGCCACATCGACGGGGAATTGTCAGAACCGCCAACGGCGGGCTGAGCGACGCGGGCGACGCGTCGCAGTCGTAGCATCGCTGCTGTGGAGACGTCGGTCGCCGAGGAACGGGTAAGGGCGCAAAAGCTTCTCGACGCCCAGGACAAGGCGGCGCGACTGTTCGACGAGATCGAGCGGCGCGCCATGATCCGCGCCGGAGTCGGTGAGCAGGAGTTGTCCGACGAGATCCGCGACCTGGCCGCGGACATGTTCGGAGTGACCCGGCATTGGCATCGACGGATTGTGCGGGCCGGCGAGAACACTTTGCAGCCTTTCAAGGAACACCCGCCGGACCGGGTGATCGCCGACGACGACATCGTGTTTCTCGACCTCGGCCCGATATTTGAGGAGTGGGAGGCGGACTTCGGGCGCACGTTCGTCCTGGGCCCCGATCCCGACAAGGCGGCCGTCCTGGATGCGCTGACGCGTGTGTGGCAGGCGGGCCGTGAGCATTTCGAGCGCCACCCCGAGATCACCGGTGCCCAATTGTTCGACTACACCGTGGAGGTGGCCCGGGCCGAGGGTTTCGAGTGGGGCAGCCACATTGCGGGCCACCTCGTCGGAGAGTTCCCGCACAAGAAGATCGCCGGGACAGCTACCGAGTGGTACATCATGCCCGGTTCCGACAAGCCGATGCGGCGCGCGGATCCGAGCGGCCGTCGCTGTCACTGGATCCTTGAAGTCCATTTGATCGACCCAACCCGCGGCTTCGGCGGTTTCTACGAGCAACTGCTCGACCTGCCCTGAAGCCGGGCCCCGCTTTCTGCAGCCGCCTATCTCCACGGCTGGCCGGTCGGGCGGCGCTGGGTGTTCCTTGCACTCGGCATGGGCGAGTGCTAAGAATGACGTTGGCACTCGCGACCAGTGAGTGCTAGGTCGGGGCGGTGAGACCGAGCCCAGACAGCTGCGGTCGTCCGTCGCGGGCACTGCACCCGGCCCAAACGTGTCATCCCCAATCCGGAGGAATTACTTCGCAATGGCCAAGCAAATTGCGTACGACGAAGAGGCCCGTCGCGGCCTCGAGCGGGGTCTGAACGCCCTCGCCGACGCGGTAAAGGTGACGTTGGGTCCCAAGGGCCGCAACGTAGTCCTGGAGAAGAAGTGGGGCGCCCCCACGATCACCAACGATGGTGTGTCCATCGCCAAGGAGATCG
>Ga0210396_10000795_pt1 | contig 37064 bp, 34 predicted proteins | sample IncBWH17OmetaG_FD_155466 | JGI IMG/M metagenome (GOLD analysis project Ga0210396, IMG submission 155466) | Forest soil microbial communities from Barre Woods Harvard Forest LTER site, Petersham, Massachusetts, United States - Inc-BW-H-17-O ...
AAACCGCGTCGTAGCATGCACGCCTCCAGTCATGGGCAAGCCTTACGCCGAAACGATTGCTGCGATGGCCTTGGCGGGGGCGGACGAAATCTATGTGATGGGTGGAGTTCAAGCGATAGCTGCGTTGGCGTTGGGCACCGAGACGATCGAACCAGTGGACATGTTGGTGGGTCCCGGAAATGCGTTTGTCGCCGAAGCCAAGCGCCAGCTTTATGGCCAGGTCGGCATCGATTTGATCGCCGGCCCAACTGAGATCCTCGTCATCGCCGATGAGTCCGCAGACGTTGAGATGATTGCCGTTGATTTGCTAGGTCAGGCGGAACATGGTCCAACGTCACCCGCGGTATTAATCACTACCTCAGAAACGCTGGCATTGTCATTGCCAGCTGAGATCGAGCGTCAACTCCAATTCTTGCCAACAGCTGACGTTGCGCGAGTCGCCTGGCACGAGCAGGGACAAATCATCCTCGTGCGAGATCTCGACGAGGCCGTTCGCGAAGCAGATAACTTGGCGTATGAGCACGTCGAAGTCTTGACCAAGGAGCCTCGCTACTTCCTCGACCGGATGCGGAACTATGGCGCAATGTTTCTCGGTCCCGAAACAAATGTCGCTTATGGAGACAAAACCATTGGGACTAATCACATTCTTCCGACGAGACGCGCTGCACGCTACACAGGGGGATTATGGGTCGGGAAGTTCATAAAGACTGTTACCTATCAGGAATGCACGGCAGAAGCGAGCGTTTTGATCGGCGAGTATTGCTCCCGCTTGTGCGCGATTGAGCACTTCTGGGGCCATAAAGAACAGGCCGATCTTCGCCTCCGGCGTTATGGCGGCCGCAATGTAGGACTCGAAGCTAAGAGTGGAGGTGCCGCATAACTACTACTCCAAGAAAATTTAGTGCGGATTCAACGAGACAACTAGAAGGGCTGATAGCCCTTGTGACGGGTGCAGGCCGTGGACTAGGCGCGGAGACGGCAGTCGCCCTCAGCCGAGCCGGAGCCGAAGTGGTCTTAATGAGCCGAACAGGCCAAGAGCTGGAACAAATTGCAAGTCAAATTGATTCCAGCGGGGGCCATAGTAAATTGTTGGTCTGCGACGTTACCGATAGCCTCGACCTGCGCTCGCAAATTGCGCGCCTCAATAGGCTCGATATTCTGGTCAACAATGCTGGCACGAATATACCCGAACCCTTTGTCGAAGTTTCTGAAGCACACCTTGATCAACAACTCGCTCTAAACGTTCGGTCTGCGTTCCTTGTGGCGCAAGCAGCCGTACGCAAGATGCTGGAGGCCCCTGACCGGCGCGAGCGGGGCGGATCGGTTGTGAACATGTCGTCTCAGATGGGTCACGTGGGCGCCTCGCGGCGGGCAGTTTATTGTATGACCAAACACGCGCTTGAAGGCCTCACGAAAGCCATGGCGGTCGAACTCGCACCGCTTAATATTCGGGTGAACGCCATCGCACCAACTTTTCTGGATACTCCACTGACCGCTCCATTCTTTCGAAATCCGGAGTTCCGAGATTGGGTCACAAGCAGGATTCCTCTTGGACGGCTAGGACGAACGGAGGAAGTCGCCAGCGCGGTAGTTTTTCTTTCCTCACCCGGCGCCTCTCTGATTACCGGTGCGAGCTTGGCAGTTGACGGCGGGTGGACGGCTCAATAGCGATGATAAAGGACGTAAGGCAGGGCCGCACCCGAGGAGCAGACCGCGATTCCACGTCACCGTCGGAGTTGGGATGCCAGGCGTTTTATCAATCGTCTCTGGCACTCAACATTCCGCGAACCGGTCAGCAGGGTCTCTAGTTAGATGGCCACGAACAGTCGGTAGGAGGTGTAGATGGACTTCACACGTTTCAGTCCAACAATAGCCGCCGGACTCTCGACACTAGAAAGGGGACAAGCCGAGGCCGGACAGCAGAAGTCACGCCGTCATTTTTTGACAATCACTGCGGCTGCTTTTGGCGGACTCCTAATTTACTCGCCCGAAAAAGGATTCTTTCGACTTCGGGACGAGAAGAAAATTGTTCATGTTCCTCTCCATTTCTTTGAGGGTTCCGAAGCGCTGATCGTCACCGCGGCCGTTTCGCGAATTTTCCCGACCGATGATTCGGGCCCTGGCGCGAAAGAGACAGGCGTGGCCATATACATCGACCGTCATCTCGCGGGTCCCTACGGATCCGATCACCATCGCTACACTTCGGGACCGTTCGAAAGCGGCCGCCCGGAATTGGGATACCAAGATAAGGCAACTCCAAGGGAGATATATCGCGAAGGATTAAAGGGCCTCGCAGGCTTTCAGCACCTGCAAATCCCCGAGCGGGATCGTGCTCTCAAGGAAATAGAGTCTTCCCTGCTTTTCTCCCTGCTGCGCCAGCACACTTTGGAGGGCATGTTTTCAGATCCGATTCACGGTGGAAACCTTGCCATGCGCGGCTGGCAGCTGATTGGATTTCCTGGCCCGCAGATGAACAATTATGATGACGTCGATAAGCACTTTGGCGAAGCCTTCCGCCCCCCGCCCGTTAGCCTGAGCAGTGGCCGCCTTTCGAGCGAGGATGACGAATGAGGACCTTAGCGGCTGCGGATATTGTAATCGTAGGCGGTGGGTGGGCTGGCTTGTCGATGGCAAAGGAACTCGGCTCGCGCACAGGACTTTCCATACAGGTACTCGAGCGTGGCGGCCCCCGCAAGACCACCGACTACTTCAACACGATGGATGAGCTGGATAACTGGGTGCGTCACCGAATGGTACAGGATTTCTCACTGGAGACCGTTACCTTCCGCCATAGCGGTGGGGAGCGGGCCCTCCCCTTGCGGCAACCTGGATCTTTTCTACCAGGAGCGGGTATCGGCGGCGCAGGCGAACATTGGGGCGCAGTGTGCGACCGGATGTCCTCCGACTGTTTCGAGTTGTATTCGCAGACTGTAGAAAAGTACGGATCCAAGCGGTTGCCGGAGGGCCATTCCGTTCAGGATTGGGGGATTACTTACGACGAAATTGAGCCGTATTATGCGCGCGCTGAAAAGATGATTGGCGCCGGCGGCAAAGCAGGAAATCTCCGCGGAAAGCTAATCGAAGGCGGCAACATCTTCGAAGGCTGGCGCAGCTCCGAGTACCCCTTGCCTCCCACAAAAATTCCGTATTTCTCTACGCTATTTGATGTGGGAGCGAAATCGCTCGGATACCATCCCTATCCTTCGCCCGCCGCCACGATGAGCGCGCCGTACACAAATCCCGATGGTGTGGATCTCCCCGCCTGTACCTATTGTGGGTTTTGCGAGCGATTCGGCTGCATGATAGGCGCCAAGGCGCAGCCCACCAACGTCCTTTTGCCAGTGATCGCGCGGCACAAGAATGTATCCATTCGCACAGGGGCGTGGGTCCGTCGCATCGTGTTTGATGGTAGCGAGAGAGCTGGCAGAGCACGAGGCGTTGTATATGTAGATGGAACCGGCGAAGAGGTCTTGCAGCCAGCGGATTTGATAATTCTAGCCTCCTGGACTCTCAACAACACGAAACTTCTCCTCCTCTCTGGCATAGGGGAGCCTTATAACCCTTCGACCGGCAAGGGGACATTAGGGCGCAATCTCACTCACCAGGTCAGCCTTTCAACCGTCACCGCTTTCATGGAGAAGCCACTCAACAGGTTCATGGGATCCGGAGCTGCTGGCGTTCTTATAGGGGATTTCAGCGGTAACGTACTCGACCACACCAGGCTTCCCTTTATTCGCGGCGGAACTCTACAAGCGCCAAGTCACGGATATGGTCCGCTTGGTAACTTCGGCGTGGTCCCTCAGTCGATAAAATCCAAATGGGGCTCGGAGTGGAAAAAGGCGGCGATCCATTACTATGACCGCACAGGACGACTCGCCTTTCAGGGTGAGCACCTGGCATACAAAGACAACTACATGGATCTGGACCCCACCTACAAAGACAAATGTGGTGATCCACTCCTTCGCCTGACGCTTGACTGGCGAGACAACGAGCGCCGCATGGCGGAGTTCGCAATCGCCCGATCCATTGAAATCGTCCGGGCGATGGGTGCAAAGGAATTTAGTCCGTCGTCCGGCTTAGGGACGTATGACACCCGAACTTACCAATCCACTCATCTCCAAGGTGGCACGATCATGGGGAAGTCACCTCAGACGTCCGTGGTCAACTCTTTTTTACAGCACTGGCAAGTACCGAATCTTTTCGTAGTGGGCGGTTCGACCTTTCCGCAAAGTTCATCGGCCCGCCCAACGTTAGCCATCTTGGCACTTTGCAGTCGCACCGCCGATGCAATTGTCGAGCGATATTTAAAGTCGCCCGGACCATTGTGAATATCTCGAGGAAAGCCGGCGGCTGCAACGCATCCGAGTTCTAGGGTATGGGAAAATTCATACCTCACGACGCAAGCTGCTTGAACTTAACCTCTCGCTTTTCACCTGCGAACCTCCATTGACGGCAACCGCGCACCTAGCGCCCGAAAATCAGCAGGCGGGCGGTTCCTTTGATTGTTTTCCTGTCTCCTTTCGGTCCACTCGGTGGCGTAAAGTCCGAAGTAACAAAAATCAAATTCTGTGTTTTCAGATCCAGCCCCATAGTCTTGGCCCCGTATTCGGTACTGATTTCTTCCACCGGGGACAGTTTCTTTGCCGAGTCTTCGTGAAAAACGTGGAGCAGACCGGTGCGAGTGGAGATGAACAAAAAACCTGATGAAGGCTCATAGATGGCAGCATCCACTCCGTCGGATACTGGGAATGAATTAAGCACTTTTCCACTATCCGTATCGATCATCACCAGAATTGATGGATTCCTCCCCGCAGAGAATAGCCGATGGTGCTCCCGGTCCATTGCAATCGCCACGGGCTGGCCAGCCGGCTTGGTGGGCCACCGCGCCTTGACAGCTAACGCGTGGGTATCAAGCACAACCACGTCATTGGTTTCTCCATTGTTGTCGTAGATCGTTCCATTGCCATCAGCGACCGGTTGCTCCGGGCTACCAGCCATGTCGATTGTCATAACTACACTTTCCCGAACCGGATCGATCACGGACGAGTTCTTGCTCTCACCATTGAAGGTAAAAATGAGTTTCGACGATGGATCGTAAGTGAGTGAATCGGTGCCCGGAGGGGCATCGATCGCATTGGTGACTTTCAAAGTCTTCATCTCGAAGACCACGACTTTTGCCGCACCGCCGTCAGTAATGAACCCTTTGTTCAACTCGGGAACTAAAGCCACGCCGTGGCAATGCTTCAACCCAGTAATCGAGCCAACTACGGAAAAATTGTCTGCGTCGAGGATGTCGAGCTCCGTGCCTCGGGCTATATACACTCGCCGCCCAGCGGAATCGACAGTAACGTAATCGAAATACTCGGTGCCACCCGGCGCCTCTCTCAAAGGGACGATCTTTACCAGTCGATACCCGCTGTTAGGCGGACCTCCTAGGGCCACATTTCCGAGAAGCAGTAACGAAAGGCAGACTGGAAGAAAAGCCGCGTACCAGGTTTTCATCGATAAACCTCTCTTTAGCCTCTCAGCGTCGTTCGCTGATAGGGAATGTCGTGGCGGCATCAGCAATTTCGTCAAGACCCCTGCCTTCGCAGCTGTCTCAGAATTGGTGCCTGACTTAATTGCGTTCATAAACTTACAAAATAACCGGAGCAGAAGTCGAATCCTTGACCGTGACAGGTCGTCTTCACGGGTTCGACATACTCATGCTCGCCACTGTGAATAGAATGCCCGCCCAAAGCTAACTAGAAGATAAATTTGACCCAGGACTTAATCTTAGTTCTGAGGCACCTCACTGATCGTAACCCTCGAGAACTCACAGGCGACCTCGTTTAAGGGAGCGCGAGTTGGAAATTCTTTAGCTGATGACCGGCGGCTATTCCAGTCGAGAAATCGCTGAAGCCCTGGAGATATCCGACGAGACAGTGAAGAACCGCGTTTCAAATATCCTCGCGAAACTCGAGGTGTGTGATCGTACTCGGGCCGTACTGAAGGCCATTCAACACGGCTACCTGTAGTCGTAACCCTTCCCGAGATCTGGAAGGAACCTATCTGGCGCCCAGACAATGCTTTCTCATGGATGCAAAAACCTACCGGGACAAAGTCTACGCCGCTATGGCATCTGACGCCGTGAACTGGTACCGGCCTCACCTCGAAACATCGCTCGCTCTGATTGGGCGCGCCGCGTCCCTGCTTCAACACACGGGACGCTTGCAACCCGCTCACTCCACGCCTCTTGCGCGCATGTTCTACCGCGCCCCGGCGTCGCTCGGGGCTTAGAAGTTTCCTCAGTCACATCCTTCAAAATCTGCTTCTCCAACGATAGCTCCGCCACCAAACGCTTCAGCTTCGCGTTTTCCCATTCCAGATCCTTCATCGGTTTGGCTTGATCCAACTTCAGCCCGCTGAACTCTTTTCTCCCGCGGTAGTATGTCTGCACCGTGCGCTGCGCTTCTTTCCAGGCCTGCGGTGTGTTCTTCCCGTTCGCGTTCTCCACATCAATCTGGCGCAGCAGCGTCACGGTCTGCGCCGGCTTATACCTTTTCATCGGCATACCAGCGTTCCTCCAGAGTGAATTCTCTCTCACTCCCGCTGGTACAAAAAGCCCCGGTCACGTCAGTGCGCCTACATTTGACCAAACCGGGCAATGGAGAGTGATGCTGGCCTGACCCGTCCTCGGATTCGGTGCAGCCAGAATGTAGTACTCGAGGTCCCTGATCGATCCCCTTTCCTGCATCACTTCAGAAAAGCCAAGTGTTCGATTGACTAAATTCCCGGGGAGTAGGTCAGGCAACAGAATCACGCGAGAAACAAACTCTGGCACCCAGGAGCTGCGTGCTATCATTCACCAATGTCGATCAGACATCTGACATTTGCCTTTGGAATGGAGTAATCCAGGCACTCATGAATTCACCGCGGGCTGGCGAACAACTTCGCAAATTGCGCATCCGCCTGGGAATCACAACGCGTGATGTTGAGAGCATAAGTCAAAGAATTGCGGAAGAAGAGAAAAACCAGGAATTCCAGATTTCCAATGCCTGGCTTACCCAATTGGAAAACTCGGATTCCGTACCCAGCATTTTCAAAGTCTACTCGTTGGCCGCGATCTACCACGTCAAGTTCACGGACCTCCTCCTTTGTTTTGGCCTGGATCTGCAAAAGGTATCGCACCACCAAGTCCTGGCACCCTTGCCCAACACACACCTAACCACGTTGGAGGTTTACGACACGGAGAAGACGGTCTCTTTCCCTGTCCGATTCGATCGATCATTTGACCTCGACAATACGAATCTGTTGACTCGGATGGTCGAAACTTGGGGTGAAGTTCCGATTGCACTTCTACAGCACCTGGATCTAAGGCATAGCCTGTATGGCTACATCGGGCTCCAGGATTTCACCCTTCACCCGTTCCTGCGGCCCGGCTCGTTCGTTCAAGTGGATCAGGGCGTTCGCAAGATTCACCCACAACGCTGGAGGACGGAGTTCGATCGTCCCATCTATTTCGTGGAACTCCGCGATGGATATGCGTGTTCCTGGTGCGAATTACAGGATGGGCATCTGTTGCTCCTGCCGCATCCTCTTTCACCCTGCAGCGTGCGCCGTCTGGATTATGGAAGGGAAGCCGAAATCATCGGGCAGGTGACAGGGGTAGCGATGAGACTGGTTGACCCGCCTGACTCTGCTCCTGCTCCCGGCGGAATCGCAAGACTTCCAAGGCAAGCCTGACGTTGGACAGGAATAGCTGAACCATCGTGGCATCCGCTTCCATCGGGACCGCGACGCGGTACGGCTCCAGTTCCTGCCAGGCATGAATAAAATCATCTTGTGCCTCATGCGAAGCCCGAACATAGGTTTCCAGTTCAGTGACCAATCCCTCCAGCGGGAGAAATACCAGCTTGCAGAATATCTCCCGATGGGAAGTTTGCAATGCCTCGCGTGTCTGCTCCTGACCATACCGTGCTGCAAGCCCTTCGTGATGATAGATCGCAGTGTTGTAATCGCGCATGGAGGCAAGGTAGATCAGTCGCGCGAAGTCACAGGGAATGTGCGATAGCGTACGCCGCTGAAGGTCTTCAAAGGCGTTCCGCATCGTCAGGAGATAGGGGGGATTGTTCATTGAAATGTCACGGAACAGCATCCTCCGACGACGCAACGTTGCTCGCGGCTGTTGCATCCCGCATCGCCCGCCCAACCTGTTCATAGAGTTCACTGGTGTAGGAGGCCAGATCCACGAGTGCGTGTGGCCCGAAGAGTTGAATCAGGAATACCAAAACCCCGCAGAGAAATCGAAGTTCCAGGTATAGGCCAAAAAGCTTCGCCTCCGCTGCCACATTTACATTTTGACTATAGCGAGAATTCAAACGGTGACGCAGCATAATCGCGCTCACTTCACGCGAAGTCCTGCGAACCCAATGCAAGGCAACGTTGCGGCGGTCATCCTGGTAGAGGCGCTGCAATCGAGGCGAATGCGTGAGCCCGATGAATTCCCTGTCCTTCGGCGAAAAGATCCTGTGCGCCAATTCTGCAGGCTGAAGCACACCCTCTGACCCAAGCCGCTCCCTATTGCGCATCGTGGCGGATGCAAGACCTTTGTCTTTTTTGCTCCTGGTCCCCAACAAAAGTAGAACTATGAGGAGGACGCTAACGGCCACAAATGCGAACCCCTGCATCATGCTCGAGCCGCCCATCCGAGGCGCGCAAGTGTTTTCCGGAATTGTCCGCGCGTCGTGGCTACGAGAAACTTATAGTCGCTTTCAACTTGAACGTCGGGATTTACCTCCGGTGGAGGCGCAGCGGACCACAGGGTCCTTACCCATATTCCGATTACCAGGAGGTAGCAAAGTGGTTGCGCATAGGACCAGAATGGCTTGATCTGCTCCCAAGAATAGCGCCACAGTAGGAACTGAACGATGCTCAGCCCGATGAACAGGCTGTAGCCGAATAAAATTCCCTTCAAATTCCTTCCAAATGGGATCGCATACCAGAAGAAGAGCAAAACCAACGTCAGTATAGCCAGTGCTTGCACAATCCGTAGATTCCGTTCCAGCACGATAGAGGCTGCGGCGAGCCACGTAAACACTCCTCCCGACGCAATGGTTAACGCTTTCGCGAAAATTGCTCCAAATACGATCAGGAGCGCATAGCGTGTCATCCTTGCCGCTCCGCGAAATGGACGAAGTGCCACTCGATAGATTTCAAAGATGATCCCGGAACCGATGGCCAGGCTGAGAAACTGGGTAACCCAGTAGACTTGGAAAAAATGAATGGGGACCCAACGATAAACACCGATACGGACTAAGTCAACTAACGTTACAAACAGGAAGTACGCGTAAAAGATAGGAAACTTGCGGTACAACTTTTCCTGAAACCCACGCAGCAACAAGATGGTTTCGAGAAAAATCCCCACGCTCCAGATCATCACGTTAAGCATAACAATTGAATTTCCGTGTACCACACCAATCTAATAGGCAGATAGTAACACGAGGGAGGGGAGAGTAGAGCCACTCCCCCTCCTCTCACCGCAAAAAGCATTGGTGGAAAGTCTGTCAGGACTTACTTGAAGCGGTCGAGTTTGGCAGTTTGGGAGGCGGAGGAAGAGGAACAGGGCCAACCCCATCCGCCTGGAGTACCGAAGTCGCCCCCGATAGAGGGAGTGGTGCTCCCGTGGACCCTTTGGGATGGTCACCGGCAACGGAATGGCCAATAAGCAAAGAAGTGGTCAAAAGTACTGCAGGAACACTCAAACTCCAATTTATTTTTGAAGAATTCATAAGTTTCTCCTATGAGGGATTGGCCGGACACCAAGCAACACTTACTGCTTGAGTTCATTGGCACCGCGAAGTCTATGAGTTCGTAACTGATCATCAGAAAACGAGATAAAACTGCTTGGAATACCAAGCAGTTGGAAGTTCCTGGCCAGTGAATCATTGATCCGAGGCAGCTATTTCGCCGTTCAACCGCAATGAGGCTCCTCTAGTGTGGCCAGCGCACCACAAGCGTTGGCCTAACCCCGTCTCATCTCTTGACCATCTGGCTCGTCGGCGGAGAAAGGCATTCCGAGTCCCTGGATTCACCGAAGGTATTCTTTTAGCGATGTTTAGCAGCAGATGGTATGTGGCTGGTCATGAGGTGGACTAGTGTCGGAATGCCCTGAAATTCACTGTTGAACTTCCTTCTGTCCCCAAACACAAGGCGAGGGTTGGTATGTGCCTGAAGTTTTCTTGGTATGCGCCAGTTCGCCAGATCTGCTTGGGTTACAAAGCAAATGAGAACTTTCTGAAGAAATTCTCGTCGAAGCCACGGACACTACTGAGTGTTAATTGGATTCTGTCCAGTTTGGGCATTCGATGCTCACACTTGCGTCATCTCTTAGCTCACAGAACCCTTGCGAGACCGTATTTGGTCTGAGCGATGTTGGAGACTTTACTCATGGAGGGCGCGATAAAGTGGTTGACCGTAACTCAGAACTGGAGAACGTCCGACACGGAAAGAAATCTTCCCAACGCCCCAAATGCACTCGGATGTCTATATCTGAGCTTGCCCTGCTGATTCGTGGGAAAACACTCGGCCATGGAATGCAGCTCGGAGGCGGCGCGCTATTTGTCCCGGACGAAGTTCAACTTCTACTCGTCCTGGGCTACGTCGGAGATCTCAACTTTATCCGGCGGGCTGTTCGATCCCCAGCACGCCAGTTAGGACCATTCGCGACAATAAAGGGCGTGGGATGGGTCGAAATGCAATTCGTGGATGCGGAACGGGCTGGCCTGCCAGGCAACTTTCTTCTGCTCGACCTGAGAAACCGCCATCACGCGGAGTATGAGTTTTTAAAATCGATTGGGCATAACCACGAGCGCAACGAAAGCGTTCCACGCGTAATCCTCGCAACCTCGTCGGAGCAGATTCTCGGCTGGAACGCGGTCGATCCACAGCAATGCTGGCAACTTCCCACCTGTCCAACACCGGAGGATTTGTCGACGGCTCTTCACTCCTTCTTACACTTGTGCTCCATACTCGCAAATTGGCCGTCCGAGGAAAATTTCCCAACCAATCCTGCTTCTGCCCATGCGTTGAGCGGGAGGACTGGCAAGGAGTGAACACTTCATCTGTGCTTGCGCCAGGCCGCACCGATGTCCGCGCGGCTCTTTTCCAAGATCAAACGAGAATCCAATACAAATCGTCGGGGAGCAGACGCAAATGGAAAATACCATCACGTCCCTGAAGAATTTTCTCAAAGAACGTCACCTCACTAACACTAAGCCTCGCCTTCTTGTGCTTCGAGCTCGGCAACACCTTGAAAAATCAGAGTTCTTGAATACAATGCGTGAGATTTGTGCTTCAATTAACGCGCAAGCTGGAACTGTAGTCGTCGACGAGCATCAGTATCTTCCGCCGGAGCCTGTCCTCAGTAGCTTTGCTTTTTCGAAGGGCACTACGGAATATGTGATGCGTTTGGAGCTCCGGAACCAGGCGTCCTCACTGGTATTTGTCACGCGCAAATGGCGAGACGGTTCTGCAAATAGGTTTCTCCGCTGGGTTTACAAACTTGCCAAGGTGGAACCTCTCTCTGTTAAGTTCAGGTATTCTTGCGAGATTAAGGAAGACGGCGCTTCCCTTCAAGAGATCGCACAATGCTTCTACTTCCTTCTCTCAGGATTAAATCGGAGGTACAAGCCCTCCTTCCGGCTCTCCAACGACTCGAGCCGGAATAAGACTACGCCTTGACCGGCCATTCCATCAAACTCTTCATTTCTCTTTTTTGTTCGCCCCTCGTAGTTCCGCCCCGATCATATATGACCTAGCCGACACTAACGAACTCTTCGGTAAAAACCGAAGGGTTCGCTCATTTGGACAACTCGGCCGCGAGTTCTGGCAACGGTTTTATAGACCGTTGTAACCCTAAACTCTCCGCGATGAATCGCTACCGACTTCTATCCTATTAAGGTCGCGCTGCGGCATTTTTCTGCACGGCGCGCATCGCTCAGCCCGTGGCGGGTCCGTTTGCTCATCTTGACGAAATATAACACGCTTGTTATACTCCTAACCATGAAGCCTTCCGAATTCAAATCCGCGCGCATGGCCAAAGGTTGGACCCAGACACAAGCTGCCGCGCAACTGGGGATGACCCAAGCGTATTTGAACTTCCTCGAAAACGGCAAAAGGCGCCTCACACCAGAACTCGTTCGCCGGGCGACCTTCGTTTACGGATTATCCCCAGGAGTACTCCCGGTAGCTGATGTCTTCGTACCCACCGAGGCCGACGATCAACGGTTGACCGAGTTGCTCGGGAAACTGGGCTATCCGGGGTTTGCCTATCTCCGCACGCGCGCGCCGAGGAAGCATCCTTTTGAAGTCTTGTTGACAGCATTAGCACAGAACCGTCTCGATGCACGCGTCGCGGAGGCGTTACCTTGGGTTGCCTTGAAATATGCACAGCCGGAATCCTGGCTTGTCGAAAACGCCCGCAAGTTCAACCTCCAGAACCGGCTGGGGTTTGTCGTCAGCCTCGCAAGACAGGTGGCGGAAATGCGCCACGAGAGTGAGAGAGCGAAGGAGTTGAGCCAACTCGAAAATCTACTCGATGATAGCCGACTGGCGAAGGAAGATAGCTTCTACCGCCCGCCTAGGACAGAGAGTGAGCGGAATTGGCTGCGGACAAATCGCACAGAGGACGCCGTGCACTGGAACTTGCTGACCGACATGCGGTCTCAACACCTTCAATATGCCAGCTAAGAAGGAAACAGAGAGGCTCCCCTCACCCTGGAGAGAGTTTCTCGCTGAACTCGACGGGATGCTGCACGAATCCCTCGAACTGCACTGCATCGGCGGCTTCGTCTTCACGTATTTCTACGGCTTGCCCCGCACAACAGCCGATATCGACTACTACACCGCGATTCCCGCGAATCTCAACTTGGACGAGGTAGCAGGACGGGGCTCACCTCTGCGCACGAAACACGGGGTGTGGCTTCACCGCGTCGCCGTTGCAAATCTCCCAGAAGATTACGCAAGCAGGCTCACTGACATGGCTCCAGGTGAGTTCAAATCCCTGAAACTGCTTGTACCCGACCCATACGACTGCATCCTGTCGAAGCTCGAGCGCAATGCGGCGAAAGACAGGGACGATGCCGACTATCTATTTCGTTCCCGGAAACTCGACGCTCAGATACTCCGCGACCGATATAAGAACGAATTACGGCACAACGTCATAGGGAACGTGAAGTGGCACGATAAAACCTTGGAGCTCTGGATTGATATCTTCGAATCTTAACCAAAATATTGCTTGCCACACCGCGTAGAACCTTCGACCTCTACCCTGCCAAGGTAGCGTTCAAACGAGATTTGTGACGGTTTTTTAAACCGTTGCGGTATGTGGTGCCCCATTTCTTCCGCGCGTGCCAGAACCATCGATCAGGCATCACTCAATTTCTTGCGCCGGAAAACAAAGGACTCAATTTTCGATTTGCCAACTACTCACGAAGTATTCATGGTGCTTCCGCTGCTCGGCACAGCTCCGCCAAGCGGTCCTGCGTACCCTCGGGATCAGGGGCTTTCTCCGGAGCCACCCATTCGCGCGGCGAGCCGGCGGCAAGCAGCAAGCGCGCCACTTCAACATGATCTGCGCCGTTTTGCGACGCGTGTCGCCAGCCTTCACATGCCCACACCAGCGGTGTCGCGGCGAACATGCTATCTACGGCATTCACCGACGCGCCCTTCGCCAGCAGAACCTTCACTGCTTCCACGTGGCCGCCCATCGAGGCACGATGGAGTGCTTCCACTCCGTTGCTGTCCTTTACGTTTGGATCGAAGCCACATTGCAGCATTGTTTCGAGAGTTTGCGCATCGCCGCGTTCGGCCGGAGTGTGCATCATCAAGTGGTGCTCTGGGCGAAGCTCGTTGCGCAGATTCGGATGCTCCTTGAGCAGCGAGTCTGCTTGCGCCTTATTGCCGAAAGTACACGCCGCAACAAAACGGTCGATCCGCGAGAGTTCGTCTTTCGCGCCATGTCGCAACAACCAGGCCGCCACCTCGTCATTCCCGTGCAGCGCGGCGAGCGCATGCGCCGCACGTCCATCGGGCCGGCGCTTATTCACATCCGCTCCGTTGGAGACCAGCAACTCCACGGTCTCAACGTCCAATCGTTGTGCCGCAACTTGGAGCGGCGACTCGCCCGATTGCGCCCATGCCAAGTTCGGATCGGCTCCGTGCTCCAATAACCATTTCGCTCCGGAAATGTCGTCCGGCCTCATCCAACCCAGAATGTACGCAAGCGGCGGAACGCCTCCTGGAATTCCGTTAACATTGACGCCGAATCGATACAGCAATTCCAGCGCCGCAACATTTCCACTGCCCGCCGCAATGTGCGTGGAAACGCCGTCCGTCGGATTTGCGCCACTCTTGAGCAGCAACTCTGCAAGCTCAGGCTGCCCCGTAGCAATCAGCGCTCCCCAGAGCGCTGTCCGTGGCAGCTCCGGGTGCCAGTTCCAGTCATATTCGGCGTTTGGGTTCGAGCCCATCCGTAGTAGTTCCCGTGCAATTCTCACAAGCCCCTTCGCTCGCTCGGGCGAATCCTTCTGCAGAAATGTGTGGCAGACGTACAGCAGCGGCTCCCAATTCTGGACTCCGCCTCGTTGCCGAGCTATCGCTGGATTCGCCTTAAGCCGCGTTTCCACCGCGTCTGCATCGCCCAGCACCAGCTCCGTGTACAAATTGACATTTGCGATGCCGGCGTGCCTCGTGAGCAATCGCATCGCTCGTTCGGGCGCGCTTCCGGTAGCGCAGCGCACAAATTCATCCACTGCCGCTGCGAACGAAAGCGATCGCTCTTCCACTTCCTGCTTCAATGCAGTCCACGACTCAAAGCCATACTCACGCGCAAGCACAAATTGCGCGTCATGTAAGGCAATCGCGTCTGGTTTGAGGGATCGCCCGATTAAGACGGCTTCAAACCTCTGAATTGCGTTTGGCTCTTGGCTTCGGGCTGCGGCGAGCAACGACTTGGCTTGCTTTTTGAGCTGCTCTAAATTGGCGCGCTCGGGTAACTGCTGCAACGTCATAGTGACCTCCATGCTTTAGCCTGGGTTCGCAATCAGGCAGCACGGGATCTAGACGTGCGTTCAACCTTCGGATTGGCAGTGGGCTTGGCCCTTCGCGCGAACCTGCTGGCGCCTGGAGCGCACCCTCCGTAAATACCACGATGCTCACCAGCTTTCAAGGCCAAATGAATCCCTTCGAAATAAGTCACTGACGATCGCTAGCGAGTGTTAAACCGGTCTGACCGTATCACGGGCCATCCGGAGGTGCATGTACTCCAGCCCCTCTGCCCGCTCCTCGGCGCTCCACACATTTCAAGCCTTTGGGAATTCTGAAAAGCCCCCACGCAACAACGGCTTGCGGGGCGCCCTCGCGGTCGAGTGACCTCAACGGTCAGGGCCGCCCGCCCTTGCAAGGGGGAGAAGGATTAAACGTCGTATAATCTCGTTCGCGCAACGGGGAGCAGAACGTATGAACGTACAAGAACAAATCAAGAAGTATATTACCAGCCAACCGGAGCCAAAACGCAGGGACATCCGAGAGTTGCATCGCCTCACACTTCAAGTGTCACCAGAATGCAAATTATGGTTCTTCGATGGTAAAGACAGCACAAATCATACTGTTTCCAACCCTACAATTGGATATGGATTTCACACAATAAAATATGCCAATGGAAAAAGTAGAGAGTTTTTTCAAATTGGTGTGAGCGGAAACAAAACCGGAATCTCAGTCTATGTTCTTGGTCTCAAAGATAAGAAGTACTTAGCCAAAACGTATGGTAAAAAACTAGGCAAGGCGAGCGTGACCGGATATTGCATTCGGTTCAAAGCTCTAAAGGATATAAACATCGATACGCTTAAAGCGGCAATACGATATGGGCTTGCAGCTCAGCATGAAGAAGGCAAGCTGACGAAATAATTCCACTGTTCAAGGCAATCAGTGATCGATGTAAAGGCGCCCCAGTATACGACCCCTACAGCCCTGACCCGCGCCACAAAGCCATTCTCTATAAAACGGATCTCCCGCAATAGTCGTGCGGCTCTCTGTCAGCGCTCCTTGCCTTTCTCTGTTTGCCGTTGCCCACTGCGGAAGTATCACGGGCAACTCTGACGTAACGCGATTAGGTAAGGGTTGTCGACTATTCGGCTAATGGCCTGGAACGGGAATTCAAGGACCAAACGAAGCTTAGGGTCGGCATATGGCAAGCGCCTGTCAGGGCGTGAGCCGAACACCATTCACCAGCAAACGCACCACAGCCACCGCGAAGGAGGTGATCATAAAATCCCATCCGGTAAACGAAGAGATTGTCTCGGCAGGCCTGGGAGCTGAGAATTGGAAAATCGCGCCCACGACTGCAAACAGCCAGAACACAGAGCCACCGAGGGTCGACCCAATCAAAAACGACGGCAGCGGCCAATAAACCAACAATATGAGGGCGGTTCCGATGAGCCAGGGCGAAACAGTCGTGCAGCCAACAGCTTTGGCACGACCGAAGTTACTGGGTGCCCATCCCACCAATTTCCCTCCCGTGAAGAACATGAACCACGGAAGAAGCACGAATCCCATTGCCGACGCCACATAACGAACGGGCTTGGGTACATCGAGGAACGTGAACGCAAGGTAGAAGTCTCCCCCAAGGGCCGAGCCGGCCAAGGGACCGAGAAAGGAATAGACGCCCACCATTGCCAGCATAAGGAACATGAGCGCAGCCGGTTTTCGCCTGAACCGCCGCTGATAGAGCGACCAACATGTGACTCCTACTGCCAAGCTGAAGAGGGGACCAGCCGCCGCGATAGTAGCGAGCTGTCGTGAGGTAGCTCTTGCCGGATCGGGATTCACCCACATTTGAAAAAGGGTTGAGCTGAACCCAAACAAATAACTGGCGAGGGCGTGCACAGCTTCGTGAGGGGTGATGCTGAGTGCATAGGCGGCCACGAATAAAAGCGTGGGACGACAGGCGATGCCCCAGGCGTTCGGCACATTCGACGGCGATTGAGGAGACTGGCTGTTCATAACAATTAGAGGAACTTGGGGAACGTACGTGGTGCCGGCTTCCTTGTCCAGTACTTCTCGAAAAAGATGCGGAGCACAAACTGCACGGGGGATATGGACGAGTTACGGGCTATCCGGAAGTAATCTCCCACCCTTTGGTACATCGGTTTCAAACACCGTGGTAGAGCTTTCTGCACCTGAACGCCAACGGTTCCTTAGACCGTTGCCGACAGACACCGTCGAGCACAGCGGTTTTTTAAAACCGATGCGGTTCGTGGTGCCCCATTTCTTCGGCGCGTGCCAGAACCATCGATCAGGCATCACTCACTGTCTTGCGCCGGAAAGCAAAGGACTCAATTTCCGTTTTGCCGACTATCCGGAACTACTCCATTTAATGGACACCAGCGCGTTTCTCGTTACCTATCTGGTGAGACTTCCCACAACCGGACTTCTGGCCCGCAAATACCTTCCGGTTACCCTCAATCCGAAAGGGACACAAGGTTCTTACCTGCCAGGGAGTCACTTCAACGAATAGCCGACTATTCAGCAAAGTGGTCGTGCCGACATTTTGAGCGCCGAATAAGATGCGGTGACCATGACCCCTAGCAGGGGGCATCAGAAAGCTCTCAAGCAAACCGTTTGCGAGCCTTTTTGAACGCACAACGGAAATGGAACGTGCAGGTTTGCGACTTCATGCGGACGGATAGTCGACTATCGCCAAGTTGGAACCCCACTCTAATGGAGTTAGCGAACTTCGACTATTACGAGGGACACGTCGTCGCAGTGGGGGCCGTGCCTCCAGGCCGTGACACCGTTCAGGATTGCCTGCTTTAACTCCCGAATTGGTCGTTGTGCTGATTCGAGGATCAACGCTTCAAGACCTTCGACGCCGAGCATGTCGTCGAGGCTGTTGAAGACCTCGACCAGTCCGTCGGTGTAGAGAATCAGGCGGTCCCCCTTGGCCAGTTCAATTTCGGTCACCGACTCCGACGGGGCAATCTCGGAAAGCGAACCGAGTATCCCGCTCTGCGAATCAAGCAGGCGGAGTACGCCATTGGAGACGAGTATTGCTGGTGGATGGCCCCCGCCGGCAAACGTAACGTGGCGCCCTTGCTGAGAAAATCGGGCTGCCGCCATCGTGAAGTAAAAACCGTCGACGGCGATGCGATCCTGCACAAAATCGTGAAGCTGCCTGAGCATAGCGCCGGGGCCCAGCCTGCGTTCGAGTGCATGGAGTGTTTCGGAGTACATGCGATTGGCCATCAGCGCCGAACCAACGCCGTGGCCCGAGACGTCGCACACGATGAGATTTAGAAAATCGTCGCCCTGCGGGTGGACAACACCGAAGTCGCCGCCGATGGTATGCGCGGGGCTGAAGTAGGCTTCAATCACAAGGTCCTGCCAAACGAGGCTCGGTGGCGCAAGTGACTGTTGGACGCGTGCTGCGAGCGCAAGTTCATTCTCCATTTCATTCTGGCGCTTCTCCAGGAGCACGTTTGATTCGCGAAGTTGCGCTTCAACCCGTTTCTGGGCACTAATGTCAGTCAGGATAAGTATTACGTACTCTCGCCCGTCGGGTCCCTGAATCACGCGCCCGCTGAAGATTGCGGGGATCTTCTCCCCGTCCTTTCTCGGCAAGTAGAACTCGTTACGATTATGTCTATAGCGGTGGCCCGAATCGTGCTGCTGCACAATGTACGGGACATCTTCGGCTGGGAAGATCGCGTCGGGCGTGCGGCCCTGTATTTCATCCCGCCTGTATTGTCCCAAGCGGAGTAGCGCCTCGTTGGCAAATACTACGCGGAGTTGATCATCAACGATGGCCACTCCCTCATTCATCTCTTCAAGGATGCTCTCCGTCTGGCGAAGCCAATCGGGAGCCTCGATATAGGTTTTAGACATGGATTTGTCCTCTCGAATTCATCGATCTTTCAGTAGTAACGGGCGACGGATTGCCCTCCTGCACCTTACCAGCCATGGACCGCATGTCGCGATCGAGCAACCGGGTGACGAGAGCAAACAGAACACTTACGGAAATTCCGCACATCAACACACCAGTGACGCTTTCCAGAGGGCCCAAGAGTCGCCATGCGGACGGGAGAACCACGTCCCCATAACCCACCGTGGAATAACTGCTAGCTGAGAAGTAAAAGGCGGTTTCCCATGACGGGAAGCAATGCGACCGGTAGAAACCAGCCCATAGCAGAATCGCCAGCCCGTGCAGAAGCAAGATTACGAGCGTAGATGGCACTACCAGTCTGGCCGAGTAAGCTGGTCCATGCTTGTCCACTTCCCGGGTAAACACACGTTTGAGCCACTCAATAAGCGCTGTAACCCCGGAAACTTGCAGCAAGAGCGTAAAGCTCACCAGGAGAACAGCGGCGCCAATTTGATAGAGTAGAGTCATCGCGAAAATCCTTTCGTTAATTTGTCTCCGGCGCTCTTTCCGCAATTGCGCCAACCTCAATCGCTTCCGTAGGCTGCTTCGACTCCCAGCGGATGATTTTCAGATCCAGCACGAAGATGCTGTAAAGAACGGGCACCAGAATCAATGTGACAAACGTTGCTACGGCAAGGCCGCCTATCTGTGCATAACAAAGAGGCTGCCAGAGGGGCCCTCCTTCAAGCGCCAGTGGGAAGAGGGCCAAGATGGTCGCCAGCACAGTGATCAATACCGGTCGAATACGCTGGATTCCCGCGTCTGGGAGCGCCTGCTCCAAGGGCTCTCCTTTCGCATGCATTTCCTCGATAAAGTCGAACAGCACGATCACGTGGCTTACGATCACGCCGATCAAGCTGGCGATGCCCAGAAAAGCCATAAATCCAAAGGGCGTATGCATAATCGAAAGAGCGATGAGAGAGCCGATCACACCATATGGAGCGGCGGCGAATACCAGAAGAGGCTTTACGGCGTTGTTGAACTGAACGAGCAGCGCCAGGTAAATTCCGATCAAAGAAATTATCAAGACGATTTTCAGGTTGCTGAATCCGTCTATTTGTTTTGCTCGTTCGCCCCCGATGCGAAGCTGATAACCGGGAGGAAGAGTTTTCTGGAACTCCTGCAATTTTGGAAGAATAGGATCGAGTATTTCCGAGGCGAGAACGCCAGGCTGGGGATAACAAAGTATCGAAATGGTACGAAAGTGCTCACGTCGGGCCACGCGAGCTGTTTCCAAAGAATTTCCGACCGTCGCGATCGACAGCAAAGGTACCCGGTTGTTCGTCTGTGAAGAGTAAACATACAGGTTCTTGATGTCCGCGAGCTGGGCACGTTCCTCCATGCGAAGTCGCGCCACGATGGGGATGTTCTTGTCGCCCTCCCTGAACACGCCGACTGTCGTGCCGCTCATGGCCGCAGCCGACGCGTTTGCTACATCGGCATTCGTAATACCTGCAACGTTTGCGCGGTCCGAGTCGATCTGAATCCTCCGCTGGACATCAACCGGGAGCCAATCATCCCGAAGCACGGAAATGCCGGGAGATTGACTAACGACGTCCTCAGCCTGTCGGGCAATCTGTCTCAGCGTACGAATATCGCCAGCTTCATTTTTGGCGTCGACGTCTGCCTGCCCGGAAATCAGCAGCTCTACAGGATTCTCGACAGGATTCGTTTGAAGCTGGCGTACCGTAATCCACGCTCCCGGTACCTCCTTGGCCAGCGCGTCCTGGATGGGGCGAGCTAACTTTGGCGAAGCTTCCTTGTCGGTAACCTCAACGATCATTTGCGCGTAGTTGGTCTGCGGCATTTCCGGCGATACCGAGAACCAGAAGCGAGGGCCGCCACCTCCGGCGAAAGTCGTCAGCGACTTGAGAAGATGCCCGCGGTTCTCCTTGGTAGCGGCGTCTGCTGAATTTTCAATTACCTGACGGACAACCCTTTCGGCCTGCACGGCAGTGTCGTTGGTGACGCCCAACGGAGTTTCATTCGGCAACCAAATATCCAGATAAAACCAATACTGGACATCTTCGGGGAAGAATTGAGTCTTCAGCCGAGAACCGAAGAACCCGCCAATGATCAAGAAAACCAGGGACCCGCCAAGAACGGCCCAGCGGTGTCTAATGGCTCCGCCTACGAGTTTGTTATAGAAGCCGTAAAATCCTTGCTGCCGTCTCTCCTCGATGGTTGGCTCGCGCTTTGCTGGAGCGCGCAGAATGTAGTAGCCCAGGAATGGGACAAAGGTCATCGCCACAAAGAGTGCGCACAGCAGCGAAGCCGTCATCACGATGGGCAAGCTTTTCAAGAATTCGCCGGTATTGCCGGTCAGCATCAAAAATGGCAGGTAGGCAATGATGTTCGTTATCGTTGCGTAGAAAATCGCGGTTGCCAGCTTTGTGGGTCCAAGCCAGCACGCTGTCGTGCGCGGAGAACCTTCCGCCAAGTGGCGCTTAATGCCATCGCCAGAGACTACCGGCACGTCGACGAGGAGGCCCAGTGCGATGATCAGCGATGCGATCGAGACCTGCTGAAGATCAATTCCCAACACATATACGACGCCGAAGGTCATCGCCAATGTAATCGGTATGGCGAGAGCCATAATCAGTGCCAGGCGCCACTCCCAAAATCCGAGCAGCGAAACGATGACCACAAGAATAATGGCTTCGACAAGCGCCCGCATGAACAGACTGATGTTCTCCTTGACCTGGAGCGGTTGGTCGGATGTGTGCGCCAAAATCAGGTCAGCGGGAAGAACTTGGTGAAGCTGCTCAAGCTTTAAATTCACGGACTGTCCGAAGCGCGCGATTTGCTTCTTATCGCGCATATAAACTGCCAAGGTGATCGCCCGGCTCCGTTGCCAGTGCCCACTGGAGTCTCGCCATGTGTAGTAATTGAGATATGTAGCAGGAGCTTGATACCCGCGGCTGATTTGGACGAGATCCCGCAAATACACTGGGGCGCCCTGGGATGTGGCGGATATAGCCACGTCGCCGATGCTTTTGGCAGTGTCGAATTGTCCGGAAGGGATGAGTGTAACCCTGTGCTCCCCTGTTTCTACGGTCCCACCCGGCGCGATAATGTTCCGAGCCGAAATGACTTTGGAGAGATCAGCAGGACGCAGTCCGTAGGCAGCGAGGCGATCCTGCGAATAATCGAGATAGATGGTCTGTGACAAAACACCCCGCCGTTCGACCTTGGAAACTTCGGGAGCTCCCTGGACCGTTCGGCCAATCAAGTCAGAAAAATTGTCGAGTTCGGCATAGCTGTATTTGTCGCCGGCGACGCTGGCCAGTCTCGTCCGTGTTTCGCTAGGATCGCGAATGATTGTTGGTTCCCATGCGTCGGGATGTAGTTCGGACCGTTTCAGCCGCTCCGAGATAAACCGTTTGATGAACGCTTGAATGGAGGTGTCATCTGCATCGGAAACGCCATCGACTCCGATGAATCCACTCCCCTGAATGATTCCCGAGCCTCGAATGATTCCAGCGTTCTGCGCTTCCGATTGAAACAGGTATCCCGTGTCAAGGACCTCCTTTGCGGAGATGGATTGTGGAAAGGAATCCACCACCGTAATGCGGCGCCCCTCTCGATTCTGTTGTTTTGCATCGCGAGCTTTGCGGATCGCAGCTTCAAGGGAATTGGCGCGAGCTGCAATTTCAACGTCGTCCGCCTTTGGGCTGGCGATCGTGAGCATAAGAGCAGCGGTATCTCCAAAATCACTCTGGAAAACGATTGGGCCGGCGCCCTGAGGCAATTGAGAATTCAGGGCATTCAGCTTGAGGTTGATATCGCTGAATTGCCGCTTCGTATCGGTGATGCCTTCATCGAGTTGTATGGTCACAAACGAATAGCCCGGAAGAGATATAGACTTAATGCCGTAGTCCGCATCTGTTCCCGGATGAATGGTCTTATTCTCGGCGGCAACATCCTCAATTCGACGCGTAATGAATTGCTCGACTTGTTGAGCCGTCGCTCCGGGCCACGGACAAGCCGCGACGCCGACGCGCACGGGGATTTCCGGGTCCTTTCGTTGCGGCATGGACTTATAGCCGAACCAACCCCAAATGAGGACTCCCGCCAGAAACATCCAGGAGATGTGCGGATGCTCGACGAAGAACTTTGGAACGTTTCGGCGACTGGTGACGACTTGCTCGTTTTGGTGTGCCATTTTTTCTGTTCCTTTATGGAAGAACCTGAACTGAATCGCCATCCTTCAAACCGGCGGCTCCAACAACGACGATCTTTTCCCCTGGCTTTACACCATCGACTGCCACATCGCTCTCGTGCGTTTCGCCAAGCGTGACCTCACGCAAGTGCACCACCGATTTGTCGCCTACTTCAGTGGCAACGAAAACCGCATAGTGTCCAGGCAAAGCGGCGTCGGCAACAACGGCACTCAGAGGGACGGCGGGAGCCGGGGCCTTTTGAACGCCAGACACGGTGAGCGAGGCGATCATCCCGGGCTTCAAATAGCTCTTGGGATTAGGTACGGTCACTTCAATAGCGAAGACGCGATTCTTTTCGTCGGCGCTAGCGGCAATACTTGTGACCCGCCCGTCGTATTCTTTCGGATCATCCTGGAGATGAATGCTAAATTGTTGCCCCAGGCGTAGATGCCTTACGGCGTATTCAGGGACGCCGAAACTGATTTTGACCGCACTCGTGTCGGCGATCGTAAAGGCCGTCGACCCCGGTTCTGCCAGGTTCCCCAGTTCAATGTTTCGGGCAAGAATGTATCCCGAGAACGGTGCCGTCAGATCCGCGTCGTGGAGACCTAACTGTGCTTGGTGCACATTTGCCTTGGCCTGATCCACAGTCGCGAGGGTCGAATCGAATTTCGCCTGCGCTCGGTCGAAATCGGGCTTGGTCAAGCTCTCTGAGGCATAAAGCCTCTTTGCACGCTCATAATCCTTCGTCGCCTCGACATTCTGAGCTTGGGCGGCACTCAGTGTTGCCGTGGCCTGGTCAAGTTGATTGTTCAAATCCTGATGGCGAATCTGCGCGAGAACGGCGCCCCTGGCAACATAGTCTCCCGAACCTATATTGCGCCGCCGCCCGTCTGCACCTTGGACCTGTTTAATTTCGGTCACATATCCTGCTGACTTGAATGACAGAACCGCTTCCGCGAACGGCAGAACGGAAGCCGAATAGCGTAAATTGTCTGAAGGCGAATACAAAGCCACAGCCAATACATGAACGGGTGTGGGTGATTTAGCTGCGACTTTCGTGGGCTCCTGACAGCCACTTGCGGCGACAATCGCGGTGAAAAGCACGGCCCCTATTACTGTCCCCCCTCGTTTCCTGTTGCTCCCCATAAAGTCCACTCCTCTCCGATCGCTTTCTCGAACTCCGCCCTGACTGGTGGTCGCGCCTGAAATAATTCTCGCTCTCATCGGTTACTCTTCTCCCATCGCTTTGCGCAGTTCGGCAAAAGCGCTCCAATAAGTGGAAAGCGCTTGCTGATACTGGAAACTGGTTTCGGAACTCTGAGTCTGTGCCTGAAGAAGGTCTCTTAAGAGTGCGGCCTTCTCCTTATATTTGTTGCCCGTGACGCGGAGTTGCTCCCCTGCCGCTTCGTGGGCCGTGCGAGAAGCCCTAAGCAGCAAGGAAGCTTCCCGCCATTTACGGTACTTCGCACCAACCTCTACGGCGACCTTTGATTCCGTCTCTTGGATCCCGTTGCGCGCCTGCTCGACAGTCTTCGTTGCCTCGACAACCTTGTTGTGGCGGCGTCCCCAATCGAACGGCTCCCAGGTCAGGTAAAATCCCGCCGTGGTTACGTTTTGAGGGAGAACTTGTACGTTGCTAATACCTTGATAGCGCAGCGACAGACTCAGGTCTGGAATGTACGCAGCTTTTGCGATTCGCCGGTCGTATTCGGCTTGCTTCTCCTTAAGGTGCGACTGCCGGCACTCGGGGCGGCTCGCCAGTGCTGCCTGGCGGGCTGAGTCGAGAGTCAGATCACTCGTGTCTTGCTCAGGAACGAACTCGGCGCGAAAAGGTGTCCCAACATCGCGCCCAAGCAGTTGGTTCAACGCCTCACTCTGTGTCGCCAGCCCATTCTCTGCGACGGACAACTCATAGCGGGCTTTTGCTAAGCGCGCATCCACCTCCAATGCATCGCCGCGAAGCACCGTTTTTTCTGAGACGTATTGGACTGTGACCCGCTGTGTTTCTTCGAATGTTTTTACGGCCTCACGTGCGGCGTCCACACTTGCTTGAATCGCGAAAAGATTGAAGTACGCAGTGCGGACTTCCGCAGCGATTTTCTGCCGCTCGGCTCGGACCTCTTCACGGAGGATGTCGCGGCCAAGCTCTGTTGCGCGAATTCCGAGGCCAATCTTGTATTGTTGTGTCAGAGGTTGATCGATGCTGCCAGTAAGATAAGTGGTGAATGCTGCGGGCGTGTGGATTTTGGCGTTTGTTGACGGGATTGGGCCAGTGTTCGCATACGTGCCTAACGAACCTTTCGGGATCGTAAAGTCAAACGAGTGCAGCAACTCTCCACCCAGCATGGTGAATTGAAATTGTGGTTTCCGCCGGCTACGCGCCGTACTCACTTCAAAATCCTGTTTCTGAACCTCCAGCACAGAGTTCTTGACATTCCAGTTGTGCTGAAGTGCCAGGTTGACTGCCTCGTCGAGCGTAAGAACAGGCGCATCGCTATCGTCCGACGAGGTTTGTTGTTGCTGGCCCACTGCCATTGCGGGATACATTCCGGCCAGGATCGAGCAAATAAGGACGAGCCGCGCCCATCTGCTGCCGCTTGAGTGCCGCAGCGTCGATTCCTCTGTCCGGGGGTGAGTCGTTTGTTTTTTTGTGGCTAGTAGGTTCATGATGTTTTTCTCGATTGCGAATAATGCAAAGAACATGCCAACTCGTTAGGGTTGGCATGTTGTTGAATCTAGATGCCCCGGATGAGTTGTTGCGGGGGAATGCTGCCCTTATGCGGGCATTGCCGCCGTTTCGCCCGTTGCCAGCGAACTTCCGAACGCTCAAGATCGCTGAGATGTCGAAGCAACTCGAGCCATTTGTTGTCAAAACTGTTTGAATGATGGACCGCGAGTTTCAGCGCAGGTGAGGACAGGCGAGACTATTGGAGACACCAGGAACGGCAGACCCTTTTTCTTTCTCGAGCGGTTAACGCCTACGAGTTCTTACTTTGCTTGTGTCGGCGAGCGTTTGGGCTCGAACCACCTAACGGGCTTGGATCTGATGCGCCGCTCCGGGCGAGGCGAAGATGGAGGCGCTCACACACGTCGAGCGCGTACGATGTTTCGGCAACGAACTCCGCCCCAAACCGGCCAAAGAACGACTACCGCTCTTCCCCCGTAGAATCGATGAAGGTCACATCGGTTATATCAACGAGCAGTGTCATCCCGTCGAAGCACCGCGTTGTGAGCATACAAGTGTTCTGGGCGTCGTCGCCGGTGAATCGGCCTTCAAACTTGAGTCTCACAGTGTTCGCCGAATCCTGTATCTCGACGCGTAACATCAAACCTCCATAGAGTATCCAAGCAGGCAAGAGCGCCGGCTGGAGAGCTTCCTCGTCAACATATTGCATGTCCCATGCCAGGAGCTGGCCCGCCTGAGTTGGTGAAAGTACACACACTTATCAGAGTGGATCTGGGGTCGCGAGTGCCCAACCGGCGGGCAGTGCCGCGATACGGGCAGGCATGCTTTTGCAATGGAATCCGCGCCCCAGTCATTGAGGCTTGGATGGTGAAAGGGCTGATTTTAGAACGTGGAGAGCAAGATCGGGTCCTTACTCTGCGTAGTCGGCGCGGCTGATGTTCAGCTTGCGCATCTTGTTCTGCAGTGTTGTTCGTTTCAGCCCGAGCCGCTCAGCGGCCCCGCTTTGGCCGGATACTCTTCCCGATGCGGCTCGCAAAGCCTCGATGATGACCTGCCGCTCCGCTTGTTCGAAACTTGATGCCGCCAAAGTTGCCGACCGGACCGGAACTTTCTTCAGCTCTGTGCCCGGGACATTCAATTCGTCCCCTTGCGTGAAAATCACGCAGCGCTCGATAAAGTTCTCAAGCTCACGAATGTTGCCAGGCAAATCGTGATTCACCAACGCCTCCATGGCTTGCTTCGGGACGGACTTAATGCGCCTTTGCATCTGGCGGGAGAACCGCAAAACAAAGTAGTGAACCAGGAGCGGAATATCTTCCCGCCGTTCGCGAAGCGGAGGGATCTCGATCGGGCAAACATTCAATCTGTAAAAGAGATCTTCGCGAAACTGGTTGTTGCGAATCATGCCCTGCAGATCACGGTGCGTTGCGGCAATCAAGCGAACGTCGACGCGCATGGTTTTCGTACTTCCCAAACGTTCAAATTCGCGTTCCTGTAAAGCTCGTAAGAGCTTTGGTTGCAGGTCAAGACTGATATCCCCGATTTCATCCAGAAAAAGCGTGCCGTGATCGGCCAACTCGAACCGGCCTCGTTTCTGCATGAGCGCGCCGGTGAAGGCGCCCTTTTCATGCCCAAAGAGCTCGCTTTCCACCAGCCCGGAAGGGATGGCGGCACAGTTCAGTCGAACGAAGGTGCGCTCGCGACGCGGACTGAGATTATGAATGGCCCGGGCGAGCAGTTCTTTTCCAGTGCCTGTCTCACCGTGCAGGAGCACTGTCGACCCCGTAGGCGCGACAATCGCAATCTGATCCAAGACTTTGCGGAGAGCGGCGCTCTTGCCGACGATTTCTTCGAAGTTGTACTCGGAACGGATTTCCGATTCTAGATACAAGCGCTCTTCCTCAAGCCGATCTCTGGCCTCTGTGACACGTCCATACGCAATGGCGTTGTCCACCGCGAGCGCAATCTGATTGCTTATTTGTGATAAGAGATCCAAGTCTTCCTGTCCAAAGTTGTTCGGCTGGCGGCTGCCCAGAGTTATCACACCTAAGGGGCCGGTGGCGGTTACCATTGGGGCGATCGCCATCGATGTGATTGACTCAGCTTTTAGCTTCTCCATGACTCGCGCGGGAAGCTCCTCGATTTTCTCTCTCGACAAGAGTTCAGGCACGCGTGCTCGCAACTTTTCGTAGTCTGGACCGCTGAGCTCCGACCTCTCGACCTCTGTCAAGGAGCCCTTGCCACTGGGGAAATCCAATACGACGCATTCAAGCTGGTTCGATTTCTTATCGATAAGCCAAAATCCGGCAAAGTCATTCCGAAAATAAGTCCGGATCGAAGCCGCTGCTGATCGAAAGAGTTCATTAATGTTCAACTTGGAAACGATGTGGTTGTTGATCTCCAGCAACAACCTAAGCCGGTCCCGCTCTTTGATCACTTGTCGTTGGTAGAGCTCTGCGCTGTCCCTCGCTACCGCGCACTCCAGCGCGACTGCAACGTGCGACGCCAGAGAGCCGAGGAGTTCGACATCCTCGGGCACAAATTCCTGTCCCCGCTCCTTGGTCACCGCGAGAATTCCGTAACGCTGCTGGGAGGTAAACAATGGGAAGACATATCCGGTCCGGCCAACGGATTGAGCCGCAAACGGAGCCAGCTCCGAATGTCGCAACATTTCCCGCGATATGTCCGGCAGGAAAACTGGTTCCCGTTCCTCAAGGACTTGTGCTGCCGCGCCGATCACCAAGATTTTGGTACCGATCTTGATTGCTGGCGCATCTGCTTCTCGGTCGAAGTCAAGAAGATGCAGCGTGTCTCCACCGCTGCCCAGGACATAGATATCGACGCCATGAAGGCGACAACTGCTGGACAGCACGTCGCGCAGGCTGTGCAGGACAGCCTTTACCGTAGGTTGTTCGACCATCGCGCTGGAGACATCGAGCAGGGCTCGATACCGGCTATTGGTCGGCGCAAATCCTTGATTGTCTTCCTGCATGCGCTTCAGACTAGCACCGTCGGAACTCATCTTCCATATCCCAGCACAGTCACTTGCTGGTGCCCGTAAAGAGCGCCTCGGTGAGTCCGCGATGACCTGCGGTGGGAAGTCCCAACTGCCCAAACTGCCCGGCACCGTGCCCGAGCGCGGGCACATCTTCCGCTGACAGCTAAAACCTTTGAAGTTGTGCGGAGATTAAAACCGTGAAAGCACGCGGATTGCTCGATCCAGTTCGTTATTTCGGTTTGGCAAGACGCGTGCCCTACCACATGGAGACTAACAATCGCACTTATGACATGCGACAAGGAGAGGATGAATGCAACGTATCGCGATTCTTATTTGCTTTGGTCTGATGCTTGGCATGCTGGCGAGCGCCCAGGACGTGAGAACGAACTATATGCCAGGAACTGATTTTTCGAAATATCACACCTACGCATGGGTTGACGAGGTCAAGGGCGTACCTCGATTGGGTAACCAGCCCGACCAGATCCTGGACGCCCAGGTCAAGCAAGCGGTCGATTCCCAAATGGCGGCCAACGGCCTAACCAAGTTGGTTGACGGCGATAAAGCCGATCTACTCCTTGGTTACCAACTCGCTAGCAATCGGGAGAGGCAAATAAACGGTTTCGCGAACGGCTGGGGTGGACGAGGCGGCTGGAGCCCGTGGGGCGGAGGCTTCGATTCATTTTCGGCGACTACTTCCACCATCAACATCGGGACTTTCGTCCTTGGTATGTATGACCCTGCTGCAAAAAAGCTGGTTTGGATAGGTGCTGCCCAACATGCGATTGAACCAAGCAAAAAACAGGAGAAAAACCAGGAAAGGCTCAATAAGGGAGCGCAGAAACTGCTAAAGGACTTCCCGCGAGGACGAAATTAGACGACTCCTTGCAAAGATTTGGTCTGGCTTTTAAACGCTAACCGCTGAAGAAGTAGTTCGTGAAGGATAAGGATTAAGGATAAGGAAGGAATATATGCGTCGAAACGCAATTCGAAGTTCGATGATGCTGGTGACGATCCTACTGCTACCCCTGCTGGTCCTGGTTGCGCAAGAAACGAGTGCGCTCCTGATCGAGGGGCAGCAGGGCCAAGCAAGAGTCATTCAGGTGCAAGGCAAGAACTATGTAGAAGTCGAGGGACTAGCGCAAATCACAGGAGGATCGTTGCGCTTCGCGGGGAATCAAATCACTCTGACATTGCCCGGTGGCGGCAATACAGTACCGCATACGGAGCAGTCCGCGTCCGCCTCGCAGCCAGTGGCCGGCCTTTCTAAGCCGTTCCTCACAGGTGGGATTGAGACCATGAGGGAAATCCTTGAATGGCACGCTGCCTTGAAGAATGGTATTGAGAGAGGGTATCCCTTGTTCGACACTTGGTTCGGGAACTACAGGAGGCAAATTCAATCCAGCCTGGCCCAGACCCAAGCAACGGCGAGCACAGACCTGGATCAAAAGGCGTTTCCGTTACTAACCAACGAGTTCAATACGATGGGCACGTTGACGGATAAATACCTGAAAATTAGTGCGAGTAGAGACTATCTAGCGCCCGACTCATTGAATAGCGATCCTCTGGATCAGAAGCTATTGGCGTGCTGGCAATCACTGGCGTCGATGGCATCGTCGAATCAATTTGTGGACGACGGTTCGTGTCAGTAGGCAAGCGGCAACTAAGGGAAGACCTCAGCGGTCAAAATCGCAGCCCGAAGCCAACGACGACCTTACGTAGGAGCTTGAGTGACGTGTTGACGGACCTAAGGCTGGTCTCCCATTCGTTGTGCTCAGCCCCACACTTGCATCGACACCGCCAGAACTGAACTTCCATATGAGCCAAGCGTTTCATGCCAATAGCGAAACGTCATCCACTTCGCTGAAAAAAACGCGCAATTCGTAAACGTGGCGTGTTCATCGTAGTCGCCGTGTGAGATAGCTCGGAGTGTCGGCAGTCCAGGAGCTATCCTGAAACGGGGTTCGGGTCCCTCGCCATTAATTGGATGACCATACTGAATGCGGCGCAGGAGGCCGCCAGTATGGGATGTCGGAAAAAGGCAAGCAAACGCTCACGGGCGAAAACAATACTTCGGTTGCCCGACTTGGAACACTCGAAGAATGCAGTTCTAAACTCGCTCGCAGCCGCAAGTTCGCAAGAATCGTATGGGCATGCCATCGAAGAATTCATTGGGTGGTACTGCTCTGAGCCGCGTTTGGCCTTCAACCGCAGTGTTGTCCTTCGTTATCGATTCTTTCTCGAACAGAAGAACCTGGCGCCTTCGACAATCAACGTGCGCTTAGCGGCTGTGAGACGACTCGCATTCGAGGCAGCTGATACAGGCCTCCTCAGTCCCGAATTGGCAGCCGGAATCGGTCGAGTTAAAGGGGCAAAACGATTGGGAGTACGGATCGGAAACTGGCTGACCGTCGAACAGTCCAGAACCTTGCTCGCAGAATCGGGCGGAGATGGCCCGCGAGCCAAACGTGATCGAGCGATTCTAGCGTTGCTCATTGGATGCGGCCTGCGACGCGCCGAGCTGGTCGGACTCGGACTGGAAGATTTTCAGGTCCGCGAGGAGCACTGGGTGATTGCGGACCTGATTGGTAAAGGAAAGCACATCCGAACAGTTCCAGTTCCGGTGTGGACGAAGCGCGCCGTTGATGAGTGGACCGATGCAGCCAAGATAAGCGCGGGTGCACTCTTCAGGCGAGTAGGCAGACTAGGAAAGATATGGGGCGCAGGGCTCACGCCGAAAGCCATCTGGCACATCGTCAAAGCGGCTGCGAAACGTGCCAACATTAAGAATCTCGCTCCGCATGACTTGCGTCGCACTTGCGCGCGATTGTGCCACTTGGCCGGGGGAGAACTTGAACAGATTCAGTTCTTGCTTGGTCACGCATCAGTTCAGACGACCGAGCATTATCTGGGATGCAAACAGAAACTGCGACACGCGGTGAATGACAACCTCGGACTGGAAGACATCTGACTGAGAATTTACCTCCCCGAACCGGACTTCTGGAGCGCCTGCATTTGGTGGTTCAACTTCCGGGTTGCCCGTTATACGTGCCCCGGTGTCTTCCACAGTATTTGTTCCAAGCGATGTAAGCTAGGTGGGGAACGACCGGTCGGCTGAACTACGGCAGCTTCCCACGAAGCACGGTGATTGAGCCGGCTGGCAGTGTGTACATGCCATCCGGTGTGGCAGCCATCCTGATGTTCTTATTCTCGCTAGGATTGTTGGAATACTGGACAAGGGCTACAGGGCCGACGAAAGGATGGCTGACGTGCTTGGCATCGTCGATGACGAGAAGCACCGGATGGGCGGCGTTCAAATCGTGGTTAAGCAACATTAACGACCAGTTCCCGTCCGGACGTTTGACGGCGTATGAGGTAACTACGGTCCGGCCGGCAGCGTCCTTAAGGTCCGTCGATGCCGGGAAAATCTTGTTCGCTCCCGCCTCGTGCTGCAGCCATTCGAAATTAATGATGTGTGCGGAAGAATAGGGAGTATACGCCGGCGTGCCGTACGCACCGCCGCCGTCCGCGCCACCCTCGGGGCTGAGGCTTCCGTGACCAGCCGCGCCGTCATTGATTGCCGGGCGATAAAACGCTGTGCCGCCTTGTTCAAAGAACGTGCCAAACGCATCGCACTCCCAGATGGACCGCCCAGTCACGCCCAGGTAGCCTGGTCCGCTTGGTCCAGCGACGATTCCACTCTCGGAAATAATGAGCGGCACATCCGCGGGGACGCCGTCCTGACGCCACATGTGCAGCACGTGCTTCATAATTCCGGGTTCCATGTAAAGCGTCGCCCAGTCGTTCGGCGGAGTAAATCCATTGATCATGAATGGGTAATGTTCGAACGACATGAATGAGAGATCCTTTAAATGACCCCTCGCTTTCAGGTAATCGACGAATCTTTCCAGCCAGGAAGTGCGTCCCTGCTCGTCTGCCCAAAGGGTGATGTCTTTATCGACGCCTTCGAAAATTGGACCGCCCAACTTGGCGCCGGGCGTTAGCTTGTGAACTGCATCCGCTACTTGAATATAGATGGCGCCATAATCTTCCGGCGTCATGTGCTTGCCGTCGCATTCTTCCCCGACTTCAATTCCCGCCACCGGATAGCCGCGCTTGTAAATGTAGGAAACCTCATTGGCGCAATCTTCGGGAGTGTTATAAATCGCCGCACAGGCAACCAGCGCCGGATGGCCCATTGTCAATCCACTCGTAAAAAAGTTGTCCATGCCGTTGTATTGATCGCCGCCTCCGGAGATCAGGTTGTCGGCCTGGTGCCAGGGATCGATGGAAGAGGCGAAAAACGATCCGGCCAAGTCCGCGTCCGAACCGGCGATCACTTCCTGCTCTCCAGCGCCTTCCAACTTTGGCGGCGGGCCAGGTGCGGGCTCTTTGCCGTTCGGCGGATAAACTACTGCGTAGCTCCCGGCGGCATCGATCGTACCGGCAGACAGCGTCTGTAGTGCGTAGCCGACGCAGTTGCGAATATCCCGCGACCCGTGAGTGTCGCAGGTTCCGGACGACTTCGACATCAAAACGCGGACGAAGCGCGTCGTGACGGGCGCATCTGAAAGTTTCAGATGGACATCTCCGCCACGACCGTTCAGCACCGCGCCCGATGTGAAAGCCTTCCACATGCCGTTCGGGCCCATGTCCCAATCCATTGCGTTCTTGTCGCCGACCCAGTACTGCACCACATAAACGATGGCATACGGGTTTACCCACTGAATATGGATTGCATTGACCGCGCGGGCCGTGCCCATATCGATCACCACCCATTGCGGGTGCAGCATATCGCTCTCGCCCGTGAAATGGCTTGTCAGGTAAGGATTGCTCTTCCAGTAGCTTTGAAAACCAGCCACCAACGGTGAATCGCCGCTGGTCATAAAGTCGCGATGAGGCAGCGAATACGAATAGCCGTAGTGGATGGGTTCGCCTAAATCGGCGCTTCCGACGTAGTAGCCGCTCTTTGTCGCTGGATCGCTCCATGTACCGTTCTCGTTCCAGTGCCATGCCGAAAGACGCAACTCGCTGTTGTTGCGCATGGTGATCGAGCCCCAACCCAAGTTCTTGACCCCCTGAATCGTCTCGGGCTTGCTCAAATTGTCCACCTGCGCCTTGCTGAGATCATCCATCCACGCTCCAGTCGCGGTATCGGGATAGATCGTATTCAGTACGTGAGCCGGCGTCACATCAACGTGGACCCTGGCAACCGGATCAAGCGTGCCCACCGGGGCAACCGAATCCGCTGGGAGTTCCTGTCGGTCATGTCGTGGTTGAGCCGCCTGTGGTTGAGCCGTTTGTGCATAAACATGCAAAGGAATGTGATTGGACACGGCGATCAGTCCAAGCGCCGCAATCGTGGCACACAACCAAATGCGAGACGAGACCCGTGAGTCAGAACCGATAATCATGATGTTATCGCCGCATATTAAAACGATTCAATTTGGAAAGAAATCGCACTTCGAGTTTACACGAAATAGCAGACAACTGTTTGGATCGGTGTATGCCGCCGCTCGGCGGCAGGCAGAAGCATTTCGACGGTGACCGTTGCACTGAATAGACATAGTTTCCCGGTTGTTTCTGGCCGGCAGCGCATATATAACAGAATTCAAGTTCTTCGCCAATTCCCTCAACTAGCAAGTTGGAAGCGATTGTAGCCGGCTAGTACTCCCATGTAGCTCGGAATTTTTGTCGGCTGTGCCAGCAGATGTGACGGAATTGGGATAGGAATCGATTGCACGAAGTCAACTAGTGTTAGCGCAGTCGGCCCGGCAACTGCGGAGATGCCTGTTCGCCGAGAGGTGGGCTTAGGATGATGAACTTCTGTGTCGTCGGCCAACCGGAAGTTGGCGATAAACGGGGTTGTAGGAAGCAAAGAACAACATTCTTGGCGAATCGCCGGCCACACGGTAGTGATCTGACGCTGCCCTACCGTGATTAGTAATGGGAAGTCGGCATATGGGAAGTGATCGCGACTGCTCTCCGTTGCGGGATAAACGGAACTCATGCAGACCTCACGGAATCCGCAACGGTTCCTTAGACCGTTGCCGACAGACACCGTCAAATACGGCGGTTTTTTAAATTCCCGATTCCACACGCTGTTGTTCGGAATCAATAGGTTACATTCGGAGGAGCTGCCTCATTGTTGGGCAAAGAGCCCCTGTTCGGGAGCATTTGTGCAACTATTGTGCAACCAGAATTTCAACGCTTTACCCTGCCAATCGACGCCCTTCACCACCGTCAACTACGGAGAGTCTTACGGATCTGGCGTCCGAAGGCTAGCCAGACCGGTCACTACAAGCGCGTTTGCCGGTACTAATCCGACGGACGAGCTCATAACTTCCAGGTTGCCCGTCACTCGCTCATAACAAACTCTTCGATCCTCAGCTCATCGAGGTTTTCCTTTAGACAGCGACACCTGCCGACCATCACCTGATCTCCGATGGCGAACAACGAAATCGGCTGTCGGACTAGACCTTTCAAAACTGGAAGTTAGCGCACCTTTCCATGATTTTCCGTGGATGGGGTGAAATTTTGCTTGACTATAAACACGTACTTATATAAGTTGTACGTTATGTATGATCTCGATGCTGCTTTCTCCGCTTTGGCCGACCCGACGCGTCGGGCGATTCTTTCGCGCCTTGCGAAGGGGGAGGCCACCGTCAATGAATTGGCAGAGCCGTTCGAGATGACGCAACCCGCAATCTCCCAGCACCTGAAGGTGCTCGAAGATGCGGGACTAATCGTTCGCCGAGTCGAGGGTACGAAGCGCCCTCGTCGGCTCGCAAAAGCGGGCATTGAAGCGATGGACCAATGGCTCGCCATCCTGCGAAAAGCACTCGAGAAGAACTATGACCGGCTGGACCACGTTCTGGCAGCGATGGAACGACAGGAGAAAGGAAAAACGCGATGAGCAAACTGACACTGAAGACCGAAGGAGATACCCACGTGATTGTGACGCGGCGCTTCGCCGCGCCACCGGAAGCGGTGTATCGGGCGCACACCGATCCGAAGCTGATCCAAAAGTGGTTGCTTGGCCCGGAGGGTTGGACGATGCCGGTCTGCATCAACGAGGCGAAGGCTGGCGGCAAGTTCCGTTACGAATGGACGAATGGCAAAGGCGCTGGATTCCACATCACTGGCGAATTCGTGGAGCTGCAGCCTTATAGCAGGATCGTACATATCGAGCGCATGCACCTGCCGGATCCCACGCCAGACAACCACATTGAAACTCGATTTGATGCCGACGGCACAGGAACGTTGATGACCATGCGAATGACGCTGCCGGATGGTAAGACGCGCGCGGCGATGCTTGCAACAGGTATGGAACGTGGAATGGAAGCGAGCTACGTTCGGCTGGAAGGAATGGTCTAGCCCTTGCCAGCTAGGGAGGAATGTCAAAGCCGAAGATAGGGAGGTTCAGCATGATTTACAAAATATCGGGCAGTATCACATTGATGTTGGCCCTGTTGGTCCTCGGTGCATGGAAGTTCCACACGACCGTCTGCATGGAACGTACCATCGACGCCTCCGTAGCGGACGTATGGAGGGTTTGGAACGATGCGGACTCTATTAAGAAGTGGTGGGGGCCCAAGGGCTACACCGCACTCGTCGTCCGGAACGACGTGCGAGAGGGTGGCAGCTATCTTTGGGCGATGAAATCTGAGCAAGGAAGGATGTTTTGGAACACCGGAACCTACAAGGAAGTCGCCGCAAACAAAAAAATCGTGTCAACGATGTCTTTCTCTAACGAGAACGGGAAAACAATTCCTGGCTCACAAGTATCGGTTCCTGGGCAGTGGCCTAACGAGATCACCGTTATCGTTGAATTTAGTGAATCTGAGGGGAAGGCCAGAGTCACTGTTACAGAAGTAGGCATTCCCTTCATCGCGTACCCCCTGTTGAAGATTGGTTGGGCTCAGCAGTTTGACAAGATTCAATTGTTGCTCTGAAGAAAGATAACTTGTCTTTTACCAACTCCCGGTTAGTCGGCAAACCTCCCCTTATCGAAATTATGGAAGGGTTGCCCGTCAACCGCCCATGATCCCTTTCAACCGCAACCTGATAGGCGGTTTGCCAACTAACTAGGTAACTCCCATTCGAACCCACGCCTTTTGGATTGGTCCACCGTCCACCAGCGCCCAAAATTGGTGTGTCGCGGGGATTGACAGCACTGGCGCGTCGGGTGTACGGTCTGAGTTAGTTAAATAACTAACTCCTCCGAGTCGGAGAATATGCGAACGGCACAACCGGACA
>Ga0210396_10000796_pt1 | contig 37050 bp, 54 predicted proteins | sample IncBWH17OmetaG_FD_155466 | JGI IMG/M metagenome (GOLD analysis project Ga0210396, IMG submission 155466) | Forest soil microbial communities from Barre Woods Harvard Forest LTER site, Petersham, Massachusetts, United States - Inc-BW-H-17-O ...
CCAGTTGATCCCTAACCGTACCATCCCAGAATTCAAATTGTGAAAAGTCAGTGTTATATCGTATGGTGGGAGTTGCAGGAGATACGGGACGCGTTGCTGTGTTGCCTGTTGCAGCAAATTGTAATTGCACATTTGCTTGAACATTTGCCCCTGATAATAAGGTAGGCGCTATCATGCCAAGCGAAAAATCACCGCCGCTAGTCATCTGACTAATTTTAAGCGTCTGAACCATCATAAATCCTTTTATGCGATTACATTTACGGCAATTGTCTTAATGATATCCCAAAATATGCACCAGTTGCATCCGGCGTGATAAAATGCAACACATCTCCACCTTGCGCGTAGCGCTGTGATCCATCTGAGCCTGGTCTAAACTCCGTATATTGTTGAGTATTCGAAGTTCCTGTAGTTGGAACAGTTCCCGTGGTATTTGAGCTTACAAAAATATTTGAGTTCTGAGTGTAGCCAAAACGTATTGAATATTTATTAATAGAAGTACCTGGAACGGTGAAAGATTGACTTCCATTAGTTGCAAGATTAAATTGTACGCAAACATCCGAAAATGGTACAGTTTGATCATAATTACTATTGTATAATATCGCCACAATTATAACTCCTTTTATATTAAGTGCCCATCCTTGAGTCTGCTGAGTAGTGAAACGAAATATAAGCATCTGTTGAATTAGATACACTACCAGCTACGGATGCAAAAGGACTAGCTGTTTGTGTAACTGATATAAATTGAACTCCTTTATTTCCGTTATTCGCTGAATTCCAGCCCGTTGTAACTATTTCAGTAGTAGCGCCTATTTGCACTGCATTGTCTCTAATATAAACTGAAACATTATTGATAAGACCTGCTTCATTATAAAAAACTAAAGATGCATTAGTCCTTTTTACCTCGTTGTAGCGAATATCAAAAGACCTTGGAAATACCACAATATTCCCACCGCTGGTGAATACGTTACAAGTTCTAACCAAAGCACCACTGGCATCACTAGTGGTTAATAGTACGCCTAAATTTTTAGAGCTTTCAAAATAATAATAACAACGTTTTAAGGTCTCATCAAAGGTTAATATTTGTGCATCCAGAGCAAAGTCATTTCGACATAAAGACACACGTTCGAATAAAATACTATCTGCAGTTGCCGCCTGATTCATATTATCGATAGTATAAATTACAATTCCTAAGGTCATGGTTCCTGTTTGGTTTGCAGGTAATGTCATTCCTTGAAATGAATAGGTCGAACCCTGGGCGCCAAAGGTATAAATTGGATCATTGGTAGGTGTTATAGCTGTCCATCCTGCTGCAAAAACTGGATCGCCTGCTCCCGTCCAACTAGATATTGGTTCAGCCGAGCCAATAGTAGACGGTAATGTTGTTCGCCAAATAAGACGCATTTTAAACCTTACACTACTACTATGCGTTGGACTTAAGATATAAGCTCTCACTAAAGAGGATAATGTATATCCCCATACATCTCGAATTGTTCTAGGGTCGATATATTGAATCATCGCAAATCTATTATTAGCAGTAACTGCTGTTACCTGAAATGCAAAGTTTTGAGCTGCAGTGCCTTGCGCCGTCGATACCTGAGAAGCACCTGTTTGCTGATAAATAATGGTCTGATCAGCCGTATAAGCACATTGGGATGCTAAGGTAGTGTTAGTAACTGTCGTAAATTGCCAAGGATTTAATCCAAAATCCCACCCCGTCAACAAACTTTCTTTAGGCTCGGTTAATAAACTATTACGATAATAATGGAAAGTATAATCTTGTTGGCGTTCTATTGTGTCTTGGATGTATGGAACAACCGTTGGCATATTAGATACAACTAATTGAATACTAGTTATGAAGACATTCCCTGTTATCGGTAACTGGATTAAAAAATCAACGTAAGCCGCTGGGGGTAAATCAGGGTTTGTGGTTCCACCTAACGTACCAAAGCCACGATATTCATTGAATACGCCGTCTACCGTGGCCGTTAAAACAGTGGCTAATAGCGTTGAATTTGAATCAACTAAGGTCGCTGTAATAACCTGCGGGGCACCTTGAATCAAAGCCGTTATCGATACTGCCACCGTTTGATTTGCCCATTCCATCCCGTTTTGTTGAAATCTCTGTCTTAATACAACACTGCCCCAACTACTAGTATTAATTTCTAAGGCATAAGGCGCATTCGTGGGATTAATAGTTGAAGGACTATCATTTAATGGCACCTGGGTCAACGTAACGGTTCCTGTGCCTGTTAAAAGCAAAGACCAACCCGGAGCCACATCAATCGGACTAACGCCGCTTGCAGCGCCTGTGTAGCTAAATGGCGTGGTAAAATCTATTAAAGAGAACTGTGGGTTCGTGATTTGATTGTCACTAATGGATGCAACCTGAGTAATAGGGCCAATACCACCACTGCCTGGTGTGTAATTCTCAACCAAATAAATAAGGGGATCGCTTTGATCATCGCCTTTCCTAAATTCGAGTCTGTATACCATGGGAGCAGCAGAACTACCAGTATCCCAATAGATGTCTACAGGAAGAGTACCATTGGCTAGAAATTGAATTGGGTTGTTCCAAGGAATTAAACCTGAGGGATCGTGGTATACAATAGCTGGCAAATAAGGAAATGTATTTTGTAAGACAAATAGAAAATACGTATCGTCAAAAGGTAATGCGGTTAGATCAACTTCGAACCAAATAGGATTAAATGACCTTACAAACGGCATTATCACACTCCTTGTGTAATTTGATTTATATTAGCATGTTACTCACGAATTGCTAGACTAATAACCGATTTTTGTAATCCTTTCTTACAATTAAGACAAACTACTGCAATATTTGGTAATTCATTGTTCCAGGGGTCATTGTCGATATGATACAAAACTAAACAAAAGTCATGTTCTTTATAGCCACAAAGCTGACAATGCTTTCCGTAATTTTGAAATACTAGTTTCTTTAAGCCTAATCGACATCCTGAGCCTTTTTTAAGGATTCTTTGGGATTTATTTAGAGCCAGTTTTTCTTTTATTTTAGCTTTGTAACAAATCTGACAATGTTTAGAGCAGAACTTTTTCTTTGATCGTTGAAAATATTTAGAACCGGTAACTTCCGTACTACAATTCATACAGTTAAATATAGGCGCCTCTACATTCCTATTAATATGACAATCATAACTGCAGTATTTTGCTGTATGTACTCGAAATAGAGGTACATAGAAAAAACGTGCACAGACTCTACACTTTATATTTTTGCCATTCCTTTGTCGCATTTCATCATCTCATCTAATAGTGGCTGTAGGTGTTTAAAATCTGGCCCTAATTTGAAATTTCCTTTTTGACAGTATTCTAATTCTTTTCGTTCTTCATGGGTTAAAAAAGAAAAAGGGTTTTCGCTATTGTCTTTATTATTGTTTTTAATATTGTCTATAGGTATCCCAGCTAGTGGGGTCATTAAACACCCCAAAATGGGGTCATTAAACTCTGGAAATGGGGTGATTAAAGATTTATCACCCTCTTTAGTGGGGTGATTAAAACTTATACGATAAATAGGAATTCTGTTCCGATAACTAGTATTTTTTCCGGTATAAATTAAGATTTTTTTATCTCTAAATATTTTTAATATGGATTCGACTTTATTTCTGCATCGACCGCTTTTTTCCATGATCTGATCAATAGTAAGAAATACTTCATTATCTTTATTAGCTGTGAAGCAAAGAATCGAAAGAATGTGTTTTTGTGTTGCAGTAAAACCAGTTTGTTCAAAACATAGTCTTGTTAGGTCTATACTCATTTGATATACTATTCCTGTTGTGTGTTGTTGAAAGCCGAACGGGTTAGCGCCCATATGTTCGGCTTTGTTTTTGTATTATACCTATTTTTTATTTTTCTTCTTACGCTTTTCCCCGGATTCCGAGTATGCAATTGCTACAGCTTGTTTCTGAGGTTTTCCTGCGGACATTTCAGCTTTAATATTATCTTTGAACCCTTTAGATCCTGGTTTAGCTCCTTTCTTCAATGGCATTTCATTCTCCTTAAAATAATGATTGTTTTTTGGTCATACACATGGTACAATGTACTTGTAATACTAACCCACACAAATAGGTGTAACATGGACGATAACTTTTATAAAGATAAAAAGGATAATAACAAAAGGCGCCAGTTGAGTTATATTGGATTTAAAGTTTTTGTAATCATATCTGGGTTGTTTATGCTGTTAGGATATGAGTTTAATTGGTTTTGAGGGTTTAGGATGAGTAAAGATACTGAGCAATATATTGAACATGAAGTAAGATTGAGATTAATAGAATCTCAAAATACAGATATCTATAGGAAGTTTGAAAAAATTGAGGAACGGATAGAAAGGATTTTCGATAAACTTGATTCAAAGATTCATTCTAATTTCTTATGGACTATTGGGCTTATAGGTACATCTATTGTTCTCCCTGTGATTTTACATTTACTGAAACTTATTTGAGGTTTATTATGGGTTTTATAATATTTTTTACAATCTATATATTAATTTGTTGGTGGGCATTTGATTAATTATTTTATTTGAGGAATTTTTTTAATTCATTATATCCTAACAAACCACCTATAGTTCCATAAGTTAAAACTTTCTTTACAGAAGGATTATGAAGAAATATCCCTGGATGATTCTTAGCTAACTGCACCATAAATTCTTCATCTTTTAATAAATTCTTAACAGCAGTTTTGGGGCGCATTTTTCCTGCTTCATATTCTGATAGGTCTTCAAGCCTTGTATAAGGGATAACGTTTTCTCTATATTTGTTGGCAAGATTAGTATAACCCATTGCCAACTTTGGGTTGCTACCAAAAGCGTTCTTTGAAAACATGGCTTCTTTAATGCCTTTACGTGTCTCAAGTACATTCTTATAAGTTTTGATTTGACTAGGTGTTAAACCAGTCTTCCTGGATATACTATCAAGATGCCTTTCAAATGCTCCAAGCTCACTATTTGCCCAATGAGCATTTTCAATAGTTGGTTCAGCTAAATATTTTTTAAGTGCTGTATGAAATTTTGGTTGTGAGTTTTTAACAATATTAGAGTGCATATCTACAATTTTTGGGGATGGTAAGGCATGCGTAAGTCCTGCATTATGGGCTTCTGAAAATAATTTAGTGTAATCTTTTTTCGCAATTCCCATTTCTTTCGCTTTCGCCTTAGATAACTGTTTTACAATTCCTTTGCTAGTGATCGCAGGGATTCTTGCTGTAGCCGCCTCTGGAGCCATAAATAAAGGCGCGATAGCACCAATATCATGAAACAATTCATCACCTCTTTGAGACTCACCAAGAATGGCATGCTCTAATCCTGTATTACCAATCTTTAACTTTTCAGCATAAGGAGCAATTTGTTTAAATAAAGGTATATTTTTTGAGCCAAGATAGGTATTAATATTTAATGGCAGATTGTATAATCCTTTAGCTCCTTCTAAGAGTCCAGATAAAATCCCAGCCCCACCACGACCAATTCCTGACAAAGGATGTTCAGATAATTGTTGTCCTGCTTCTGAGAATTCATTAGGCAATTGCATCGCTTTATTGCCTGCTGCAAATAATAAATTTAATCCCGCATTACCAATATCTCCCGGAATACTAGCTATACCTTCATTTTCATGAGTCGGCATCATTGGCGCTTGTGGTAATTTTGACTCTGCTGGTCCTTTGATACGAAACCCTGCATTAGAATTAGCTAGACCTTTTATTTTATATTGAGACATTATTGTGCCCCTAACTGTCTAGCTTGTGCATAGGTCATGGTCTCTTCACCATTTGGACCTTCCACAATCACCAAATCAGTGTCTTTATAAGATGTATCATGACCTGCTAAAACTTTCGACCTTTCTATAGAACTCAATAATTCCTTTTTCATAGATTCAAGTTTTCCTATCGCCACTTGTTGCGATTCTGCATGAGAAGGTTTTAAAGCTTGGGCGAGTTTTAAGGCAACAATATTGCCCCTAGACGAGAGTTTCATCTCAAGACCTGCAATTCTATCTGCAATCAAGTTTTGCCAAACACCAAAGTTTTTATTTTTTGTAGTCTTTGCATATAATTCTGGCAAAAATGTTTTCCCAAACATTTCAGGATTGTTTTTAGCAATATTGATTAATTCATCTACGCCTTTCAAAGAATTTTCAAGAACTGGAATATCTTTTTTAGCCGATATTTTTTCTTTATCTTGAATAACCTTGGCTTTGTTGGCAGTTTTTGCTTCTTCTAATTTGAGTTTGCTCTCCAAATCGGCAAATCTTTTTTGTTGTGGAGTTTCTCGAATCTGAGGCAATTTAATACCGGCCATATTTAAAGCCATTTGCTCCTCAGGAGTAAAGTTAAATCCACCTTGTTGTAATTGTTGCGGTGAAGGAGCTTTTACTGGAGGGCTTCCTATTTCTTCTAAATTTGGCATTCCAGAACCAGACATTGGCGACATTGGTTCTGCATTTGGCAAAGATTGTCCCCCATGAAGCCCTTGTAAAATTGTTTGAATATAAGCCAATTTCTTGGTTGGATCAGATTCCATCTGAGCTTTTTGTATTTGCAATTGTGCTAATTGTTGATGGAGAGGCGCCAAAGCCGCAGCCCTACCTGCAGATGCCTGCTGCAAAGCCAAGGCATCTTTATGTATCTTCATCTGCTGTGCTAATTGCTCACGTTTAAGAATGGGCTCCATAATACGCGCAAACATACTAGAGCCCGTATTAACACCCTGATTTAAAGCCTCACCAAAGCTTCCTGGCAACGGAATTCCTAAAGCCATGTCAACCTCCCGATAAATTCCATCTCTTGGCTAATGCGCCTCCCATAGGCCCTGCAAGCGCACTACCGAACAGGCCAATACCTTGACCTATTATGCTATTAAATAAATTACCTGGAGCATTCTGTTGTCCATAGGCCATCTGTGCACTATTGCCTCCCATATTCATCGCATTAGTGCCCTGATTCATGGCGGCCTGTAAAAGATTAGAGCCCATATTACCTGCAAGACTTCCTTGTTGTCCTGCAGCGCCCAATCCCCCAGTATAAATACCACGCGCAAGTTCAGCGCCTTTCATGTACTTATCCATCAAATCTGCTAGATACTGTTGACGATCCGCATTAGCGATATTTGTGGTTCCTTGCTGAATAGCGTGTAAGGCTGGTGTTGATCCAAGCAAACCTTGAGAACTTGCAGAACTTAAACCACGTTCTTGCGCCATATTCTCAAGTTGCTTTGCATAATCTGATTCGTGATAACCTTGTGTCCATTGGTTTTGGAGTCTTTCAGGATGCAATAACTCATCCATAGAGGTCGCCAATGGCCCGTAGGCATTTTGGCCTTGCTGATTGTAGGGATTGAGATAATCTTGGCCTTGATTATAGTATCTATAAGCCTGATTTAGCCCTTGATTATAGAGGTTTTGGTTTTCACCGTAGAACCTGTTAAGCTGGTTTTGTCCAGCCTTGTATCCTTTCCCAGGATTTAAAAAATCTAGAAAGCCCATTGTAAACTCCTTTTACGGATAAGCTGTTGTAGTAAACTTAACTAACGCCCCTGATTGCATCCCTACGTATTCGTTATTAGTAGTATCGTATAATAAGATACCATTTGTAAAATCACCTGCTGTAAACATGGCTGCAATTTGAACTGCTGTTAAATTGGGTGCGGTTAAAAAGTTAAAACTTTCTTCAATGTCAGCAATATCTTCGTTTAAAGTATCAACCAAATTAGTAACCCATTGGGTAAAGTCTTGGGTAAACTCATTTCCAAAAATAGGTGCTGAATCAATTCTATCTAATATCAAATCCATTAATTAGCCCCTCCGCTAGCACGCCTTGTGTTTCTGACAGCTCCCAATATCACGATAGGTGCCGGACTCACACAAACGAGCTTGTAACAACGGTTCCTTGAGGTTCCTAACTCATTCCATCGCATAATCCAGCGATACTCTCCTAATTGCCAAGGCTCTCTGGCATCAGCTGATAAAAAGGTCACTCCGCCATCATCTGAGATATAAAGCTCAATATGAGGCTTATAAAGTGCATTCCATTGGCTATCTGCACTGGTTGGGAAATTTGTTCCCTCTTGTATAACGTACTTACCGTCTTCCGTTACAATATAAATTGGATTAGTTGGCGTTGAACCTTCCCCAACAATAAAAACAGTATTTAAAAATGGTGCATCCGATCTAAAAAATGCCTCATCACCAAAAACAAAATCAATTTGCACGTAATCATCGATAAATTCTTCATAGGCCTCGAGTGCTAATTGACGCGTTACAAGTTCATAGCGCATAGGATATTGGGTAAAAGCATTCGCGTCTTGGGGGCCAGTATTTGGCGTTCTCAACTCATTGGTGTAAATATTCCCTGCCATCTCATAAATTGCTGAGTCTTCCTCAATGGTTACTAAATGAATATTATTAAAGAAAACATGTTGCTGAATACGATTACGCTCACCATTTAACTCAATAACACGTCCCCAGGTTTGTGTCTCAAAGTTATATTCAATGGCTACAGTATTGTCCTCATCTAAGTCCAGAATGTCCTCAGAAATAAAAATACCAACAACAGCCCGATAAAAAATAGTATTTTCATATTGATACAAGAAACCACGTACCGTTTGGGTTAAAAATGGACTGACATCCCCTGGATGGGTTGAGTCTTGTAATAGGACATTAATTGCCTGGGTTGATATATCTTGGGGTCTTCCGCCATCAGAAACGAAAAAGCTTACTGAACCCTCTTGATTTTGACCAAGCCATGTCATGCGGCCAAAGGATACAGATAGACTGAATGGATCTTCCATGCCATAGTCAAAATTGTATGAAGAGTTCAGTTTAAATGGAAACTCAAAAGTAGCTCCTGCTACGGTAATTTGCGTGCTTATATTCCCCCATATATCTGTAGTAAAATCATTAAAAATATATAACTGATTATGAAGAACCGCTAATTGTCTAATAATTCCTGTAGCTTGGGCAAATAAGGCTGCGCCATTTATCGTGAAACAAGTATTTAAATCAACAACAGAACCACCTAGATTTATTACAGACAAGGTAAACTGTGGCGTATTTAAGGTACTAACGACAAACCGATTACCAAAGGTTGCTACAAATGCAGGGCTTCCTGGATTATTTCCGCCTCCTGGAGCATTGGGGTCAGTAACTGTGCCCATGGTCACATTGGTACCATTTTCAGTAATAATGTAAATATTTGTGCCATCTGTAAGCATGATATAGACGACAGTATTAACTGGCAAAATAGAAAACCAAAGGTTACCGGTTAAGGAAACATTTCCTATAATCTTTTGATTGTAAAATTTGTCATATTGAAAAACTTGGGTGCCATCGATTACATAAAAAAAGTTAATAGATTTAAATATCAGTCGAGGCTCGGCGCTAAATATAAGCTGATTTTGTCCACCAAAGGTAATATGTTGGCGTCCCATAGCAGGATATAATGCTTGTTTCTTTTTTCCACTCTCTACTTGAATCCCATACCAATTCGCACAATCCATAGCACCAAATTGCGTGAAACGCTGACGGTCGTAATAGCAAAATATCGGTAGCTCTTCAATAGCCATTATATTCCTGCCCGTACACGCCATGCACCATTCAACAAACTTGCCCTATCCCCTGTAACTGACAAATTAACTTCAGAACTTGAGATCATAATATCCATTGCCTCGCGATACATAGCTTCCAATTGAGTCGTCCATGCATCAGCGCGACCTTTATACATAGCTACATCTTTTGCTGTTGCAAATAGAAGGTATCGCAAATAATAAGTAGGCAATAAATCCATGGTGGAATTGGAGGTTAAAGTAGCCAACTGAAACTTAGCTCTTAAGAAAAAGGTGAACGCCTGGCTTGGGGCTGGATAAATCTGTAAACGCATCAAAGTTGTTTCAGGATACATAATCAAGAAACGTGGCAATCCTTTTAATGGGAAATATTTGAAGGAGGCCAGAAACTCATCCCGTGATTCAGGAATTAAGGGATAATCTACGCCATCTAAATTAAGCCAGGCGGCCGTCATATTGGCCATGCGTCCTTGTGGAATTAATACTTCATTGGGAAGCGGTATGTAGGTTACATCTGCGCAAACTACATATTGCGTACCGATATTGACTATGGTATTCACAGTATTGGCAATCGTAATCATAAGCCCTGTTGAAGCGTATGCTTGTAAAAGCTCGTTTAATACTAATATAGCCAAATCTTCATCATCGCCATGCAAGGGTTGTGTCGGATTGCTAGGATTTATTAAACGATAGGATTGTCTTACAAATTGCCGTACCGTTGTCATAATTATCCCCTATTTTTTTGACCCTTTGGCTTTAACTCATCCACCGTTGTGAACCATTCACGACTTTTTACAGCCTTTTCATATTCTTCGTAGCTATTACAAAGCCGTCTTTTATCATCCTCGCCATATACAAAAACCCTAAAATCTTTCTTAGGAACTTGTCGACCTACATATTCGACATATTCAATTTTCTTTTCATCTTTCATCAAAAATCCTTGCGTGAAAGGGCGGTTTCCCGCCCAAATCATGAAAATTACGACAAGATAGCCACTGCAAACTCAGGGTTAATTGCAACCCCGCAGATAACGTCAATACGATCGAGCTGCTCGTAATTACGGATATCCGCACCCAAAGAGTAGGTCATCGCTAACTTGTAAAGATCGGAGTAACGCGTAACGGCTTCAACACCACCTTTTAATTCCTTGATTGGAGGTGCAGCAAAGACAACCGCTTGTGTGTGATAAGCCAAAGATACGTTATGGTCAGCATAGAGCAACATTTGAGCACCATTAGGAATAGCAGCAGAAATGTTTTGTTGAGCACCGGCAATAACAATAGTTGGATTAACAGGAATATCTGCCGTAGAGCCGTTGGCCGAGATTACCTGTGCTGTCACTACAAATTGTGCAGGAGCTTCATAAATTGGCTCATAGGTCAGTGGGTTGACTGCGTAAACGCCAGCAGCCGGAGCTACCTGGATGATGTCACCTATGTTAAAGACCACAGTACCAGGGGCTTGCCCTAATCCTGTAACGCTAATTAGGTTACCTGCAATGATAGGTCCATTGGTGACAGTACCTGCAAGTAGCATACCTGCAGGAGGAGTCCCGCCTAATTGCCCAGCACCTGCTATTTGACGCGTCAAAAAGTTAGTCTTAAAGAAGTCAAAACCTGATAAGTGCCCTACAAATCCATCAATCAAAGCACCTGTATTAACAGTCATGTTAAAGACGTTAAAGAGGTCATTGGAAAGGTTCGCTGCAATACGTGGGGGAACAGCACAAAAGCGTTTGCCATCTTCAGGGATTGCAAGTTGCGTCATTAAGGCATCAGCTGTCAAAATTGTGTTTAAACTAACAGGCACGCCTGGTGTTCCAACAGAGTTATAAACTGCAGGCTGGAAATTTTGAGCGGCAATGAAATTCTCAACTAAGTTTGCCAAACGCTTTGCACGAGGGGCGTTAGCCATTTCTAAATAGGGTTCGTCGCGCGCACGATCGAATGTGAGTTCGAAACCCGTATACTCAATCATGGTTCTAAATTGTTTGGTGATAGATAAAGGACGTATGATTTGAACACGAGCTTCACTTGTAGCAGACGCACCTTCACCCGCGAGATATCGCTCTTCAAGCCTATAATCGAGTGTTTGACCGGTAGCAAAACGAAGAGATTTAAAATCACCTTCAAGATTACGATTAGCTGTTCTTGCAAAAGCCAAACTGTTCCAGAAACGCACAAATACGTCATCTAGAACGTACTGGGTTTCGCGAAAAATATTAGTTGACATGTTCCTCTCCCTGACGAACAAAATAATAAGTAAACGCACACACTGTGCACCTAGTAATCATTTGTCCGGCGGGAGACAATCCATATCGTTACGCGCCTATCTTTTTTCTTTTGGGATGATGGAAACCCGTACAACTACGCATCAATTAGTTAATTTGTATCATATCTATGAAAAAATGCAACAATGTTTCTTTTGTTAATCATTCTTATCTTTTTTTTCTAATTCTTTAGTTATTTTTTCAACCTGTTTTAGGATATATAAAAACATATTAAAACAACTATCCAGTGTTCCTTCAATTTTAGGTGAGGTAGGTAATACAAACTTATCTTTATCCACGTTTTGCCTTTATTTTAGCCATCTTTCTAGCCTCAAATTGTGCTATCTGTTGCTCAATCGTCGGCTCCTTTGGGGTACGCTTGTGCTCTATGGTCGCGTCTTCTGTAGCACGCCCTAGAGGCCTTGGTGCGGACGTTGTCGACTTAGACTTTCTCATGCGTTCCTCTAATCGTCCCATTTCAACCATTTGTACGTATTGATCAGGAATAGACGATATACGTTTAAGTTCTTCAGGATGTCGTTTGCTAGCCGCATAGATGAAAGCAGCTGGGTCTTTCATAGCACGCGTGGCAACCGTCATCGCATCGGTAATAGGTTGTTGTTTTACAACTTGCACAAAGTCATCAAAGTTATTCATGCCATCCAGAAATTTGGTTTCAAACTCACGTTGAGCTGTTTGCTCGCGCACTCGCATCTCACGTTCTTCAGTCTCACGTGACATGTTATTAACGGTTTGTTTCACGAATGATGCTAGTTGTTGCTGCCAGTCACTACTATCATTTGGATCGTATTCGAAATCTTTGGCAGCTTTCTGAACCTCGCGACTTGCACCTGTTTCAGCCAATTGTGCACGTAATGCCTCAATCTCTGCCTCATGTTTGCGCGTCATACTTTCAGCTTGCTTTTTAAGACGCTCGCGTATTACCTCATTGTCAGTAGTCTTTTTATTGCCATAGTCATCTGTTTCCACCTCAGGTGTCGCGTCTTCAATTTGTTCGTTAGTGGTGGTGTCTTTATCCCCGACATCCTCATCGTTGCTTCTTGGCTGTTGTTCGGGTATGTCACTATTATTTTCGTAATCATCTCTAGATCCATCTTCTTCACCCTCCAGTTTTTCTGCTATTTCCGTGGGAGTTATTTTACCAGTTGCCAATAAATCATCCAGATTACTTATTTGCATCTTACGTCCTTATATTGTGTGTCAAAATCTTAACCAAATTATCAGCATGCGCTATAGCATGGTCACTTTGTGTTCGTTCAGTTTCAGCCATATATCGCATCTTACTTTCTTCAATTTCCCCCATGACAGCGATTTCTTCCGCTTGTAATTTTTGTCGCTCAATCTCAAGGTCAATCTGCATTTGTTGAGCTTTCAATTGTAACTCTTGCTTTTTGAGTTCAAGTTCCGCTTGCTTGAATTGGGCTTCCATTTGCATTTGTTGCTGCTGCATTTGCATAGCTTGTTCTTCAGGACTTGGTTGATTTTGACCCATTTCTGACGGCATTTTGCCCGTTTTACCAGCCTCAATGATTTGCGGGGGCACAATGGTTTTAAGTCTGTTCTTAATCTCAATAGTATTTGATAAAGGCAGGTTATCAGCATACAAGTCAGCCACAAGATTAAAAGTTTCAGGACTTGCTTGTAGTATTTGTTGCAAACTATTGAGAGCCTCTTGCTTCTGACCTTCATAGCTAGGCCCTGGTTTCAAGCGAACCTCATAGGTGCCTTTCCTAATATCATTTTCAACTTTCTCGCCATACTCATCCATCTGTTTATTGATAGTAATGTTCTTCATGCCCTCATCAGGGGTCATTAAAGCAATCACACGTTCTGCATCATACACACGTGGTATCATTTGATTAATAATGCGACCTGCGGTTGCTATGGCACGGTTTATGCTATTAAAAGCCACATAGGTTGAATAACTTCCTTGGCGAGTTCTAGCATCAATTGCAACTCCTGATATCTCATTACCTTGCTGGCCCATCCGGGTTGGATATAATCCGGTTGAGGTGTATAAATCCTCTATCGCAAGATTGTATTGCGTAAATAGCGATTGTGAGAGCTCAGGGGGTTGCACTTGGAAAGGCTTATCACCATTAGGGGATTCATCATAAGTTAAGAGTCCTTGGATAGATTGGGGGTCTTTCCAGTTGCGCATAGTATCAGGACTTTGCGCATTTTTCTTAGAGCCTATCCATTGGTCATAACGACTAACTTTCAAAATATAACAAGATTGGGTTCTGAGATAATTGATATACCGCTGAGTATCTATAACATCATCAAAAAATGACCGGCATACTTGCTTGCCATCTTTATCATAAAAGGAATTCTGATCAACATAGATAACGGGTATTTCTTCGGCTGGGAATTCAGTTTCATCTAAAATGTAATCACCTGCTATTTGATAGTGTATGATACGCGAGCGTTTGTGCTCACGTTTTTCTTCAATTCTTACAGGCTGTCCTTCATCAAATAGTGTTTGTCGCTCATCGAAATCTAGTTCTTCATCGTATTCGGATTCTTCATCAATGGGTGCTGTTAATCCTTGGCCTTCGGCTTTATTGCCAACTGTTACTTCTCCACCCATAATACCCATAGATTCTGGAACTTGAGATAACATTGGGTTTTGAGGTAGGGGCGGCATCCCTGCCTGTTGTTCTAATCCCCCCACTTGAGGTACTGGCTGCAAATCTTGTGCCAGCATTTGATTTTCTTGGAAACGAAGACTAGACTCTATTAGCTCGTCCATCTCTTCCTGGTTTAATATCTTACCATTTGACATTTTATAAAGCGTGTCTTTGATGAACTTACGTTTGTAGTAATTATTGATTGAAGCTGCTTCATCATCGGCCCATGAGAATGGATCTTCTCCATAGGTATCCGGCTGCACAGCTAATGCTATTTCCTCTTGCGTTGCTGTAATTTTAGAGGCACGCTTTACCTTTTCTTCAACTTCTTTGCCATAGACTTGTCTGAATTTCGCCCACGTCATACGCGTAATATAGCCGCCATGCATACCATCTGTTTTATTGATAGTCTCAGCACCTATATCCCAATAGCAGCGACTTGAATCCTTAAACCAACGTTGCACGATGTTTAAATCAAATGATTTTGAATGGGTATACTCTGTGTCAACTAAAAAAGCGCCATAGCTTCCGATAAAAGCCTGGGAGGCTGCTACCTGATATGCGGTGTTTGATTCATTACTGAAAACAATATCTTTGACTATGAGTTCACGAAGATGAGCTGTTTCCTCATCGCAATTTGTCATAGGAACTATTTCAAGCTGTGGGGTATTTTGTTGTTGCTCACCAAGGAGTGCATTACCCATAGTGGCAAGTTTATTGGCCGTTAGCGGGACTTTCTTATTGGTAATAAGCATGTCCTCTTCTTCCTCTTCCCATTGATGGCCAAGAACAAAGGAATGCATCTTATGATATTTATCGATGTTGTATTTAAAGTATTGTCGCCATTTCTCACAGGCGATTCTAGCTTCTCGTGCTAACTTTTCAGCCTTCCTAGCCATATCAAAGTCCTTTTTTGTTTAAACCTGTTACATCTTGTATCAGTATAATTAAACTTTAGTTCGCGTCTTGCGTAATCCTATCTGTTAACATTTTTTTTCCTAAGAATGCAATATCATCTATCAAAGAAAACCCTGAATCTTTATGTGTTTTAGAAAAAAACTCAAATGATAATTCTGAAATAAAAATACCTACACAGAAGGTAACCATATGGAAATACTCCTTACTATCCAATCCATATTTTTCTTGTACTACAATAGTTTTACGCATCCACGCATTAAATAATTCTCTAATGGCCTCTGCGTGGAATTTAGGATCGCTCAAATTAATCACCTTATCTATTATGTAGGACTATACAGCAACATCTCTTACAATAAAAATGTCTTGGTGCTTCTTGCATATGTGTCCTGATATACCATTCAAACTTGTGACCAAAAACTTTACACAAAAGCCTATTTATCTGTGAGATTATCATTATCTCTCCAATAACCTCCTCTATTTATCAATAAATGATCGGCCCATTCATCGTCTAATAGGGACTTAATATCATGACATTTATGGCACATGTCTATAAAGTACATGCCATTTCTCGAGAGTGTCTTTTTATATTCATGTAAACATCCCACTACTTCGTTCGGGGAGTCTATTGACCTCATAATTTCCACCACCTGCATGTTGTCCATAAGCAAACGTTATCATAAGTGCATCTGCTTTGTCAGGACTATTCATCCCTCTCTTTTTAGCATCTATCTTAGACTCAATCAATAAGCGACCATTGCTCGTATATTTATATCCTAGTCCACAAATCTCTTTTTGCAATTCGGGATCATCTGGTATTTGCACAGACAAGTCTTGGGTAAACCAGTCGCGCATCTCGCTCCAAAGCTCAGCCCTGAGGTTTTGAAAATGTTCGGTATTATTAGCATTCCTTGATACATTAACGCCAACCACTTGCATATAACCCATCTCATGTAATCTATCTACAACACCGGCCCCTATTCCAATAGAATCAATAAATACCTTATTAGGACGCTCTTTATCGATAATCATCTTGACCTTACCCACTAACTGCATGGTATCTAGTCCCTGGTGGGCCTCAAGCTTATAAGCTAATCGTCCACGACGTCTGATTATCGTTGATCGGTCATTTCCACCACGGGCTGGATCAACCCCTATGACTAAAGACGTATCACTATCTACTGTAGCTTTTCGAGCACGGTTTACGGGTTCGACAGTAATGAAAGTATCCGTTATACTGTTGAGGAATGCTTCTTCATCGGTAAACGGATACTCTTGACTAAAGCCTTTGCACTTTTGATCATAGTCTCCATCAAAGTCAGATAGTTTGTTACGCCTCCATGCCAAATGCCGTGCAGTTAATCCATTATCGCCATAGAGTTGCATCCAATCTTCTTCATCAGGTGTTAATTGCATCCCAACGGCGTCTCTAGTGTATTCATCTTGCCAATACCAGGGTACAAATATTATTTCCCAATCAGATTTATTCTCTTTCGCATCTTGCCAGTCAATGTAAAAGGCATTACTAATACCGTTAGCAGTAGACTCTTTAATCTTTTCAGTACCTGGAATATCTGCAACTGTCTGCTCAATGCCACGTTTGGTTTCTGATGGATTCTCATAGAATGCATATTCGGATAAGTGCAAAAGCTGATTAGTCATTGAACGGCCAATTTCTTTAGAGCCTGCTGTTCCAACCCGATAACCTGAATTGAATTTGTTAAACACAAGGCGGTTATCGTTATCCTTATCAGCCTTAGGTGCTAATCCTGTTGGTAGATTATTGTTATAGCGCTTAGTCATCTCAAAAAGACTTTTTGTGGCATCCGTCATATGAGTTAGGATAAAAGCTTGTGTTCCTTCTACAGTTAATACTCGATGAAAAAAGCGTGCTTGAATATACGTCGATACACCTTGTTGACGGCCTTTTAGGATTAATACGCGGATATAGCCTAAACGTTTGAGCTGTGTTTCTATTCGCTCATGGACATAACGCTGTGCTCTATTAAATTCAAATGGGATTAGGTTTCCTGATTTATCGGATATCTTGAAGAAAGATGGGGCAAACTCTTGGAGGTCATAAATGTTAATCATTGTTTAACTTTTAGTTCACCTGTCATTATCTTTTCAAGCAGTGAGGCAGCATTCGTAGTATCATCATCTCTATCTTTTTCACGCCAGCGTGCACGTGTTTTGAGCCAAAATATTTGAGCTTTGATATCATCTCCATCGATTGCTTTACGAAAAAGTTTAGCTGCAACCTTAGCGTTTGCACGAACTATACTGTTGTCTAATTCATCGCGATAATACTTAACTAATGTATTAATATGCACACCAATAAAGTTCGCAATTTCCTCCTGACTATTGCCAAAACTTACTAATGCTGCAACCTCAGCACGCGTCTTCTCTGTTGGTTCATGTGGAGTATTATCTGGCATCATTCCTCCAAGATAGCTTTATTACCGGTATAATTTTCATATCTTTGTATAATAACATCACAGTATTTTGGGTCAAGTTCCATCATAAAACATTTGCGTTTGGTTTTCTCACATGCGATTAAGGTGGATCCTGAGCCTCCGAATAAATCAATTATATTGATAGCTTTTTTGTGATTTCCTAATGCTCTAATAGCAAGTTCCACAGGTTTTTGAGTAGGGTGAATATAATTTGTGTCTTTTGAAACAATCCACAAATCAGACTCATTTTTAATCGATTCATCAATCTTTGCATTTGTTAAACAAAACTCATGTTGATGGCGATATCCAGAACCCATACCAAAGTTGTTTTTAGCCCAAACAATACATGCAGTAAACTCTAAAGTATTTTGTAAAAGAGCGTAAAACTTCCAGTTACACCATACATAATAAGGACATCTGAGTAAACAAATCATAGTAACAATAGATGAGATAAAATGTTCAAATTCATCATCTTCTAAATCATCATTTTTGATTACATCAAATTTACCAGACCGACCCTTGAAGCCAACATTATAAGGGGGATCAGTAAATATTAAATCCATAGGTGTTTTACCAATTAATTTGTCAACGTCAAGAATATTAGTACTATCACCACACATCAAACGATGCTCACCCAACATCCAAACATCCCCAAGCTTTGTGACCGGTTCCGCAGGCACATCAGGGCAATCATCCTCACCACAAAATACCTCAGGCGCGTCATCTGGAAAAATATCAACCAACTCATCAAGGTCAAAACCTGTCAACGTCAGGTCATAATCAAATCCTTTCAAATACTCAAATTGGCTAACCAAAAGGTCATTATCCCAGCCTGCATCTAGTGCAATCTTGTTATCAGCAATTACCAAAGCTGCTTTTTGTGCATCGGTTAAGCCTGACAACACAATACAAGGTAATTTCTCAATACCACACTGAATCGCAGCCTCCAAGCGCCCATGCCCTGCAATAATAGTATTATGTTCATCAATTAAGAGTGGATTAGTAAAACCGAAGGCATTGATAGAGCGAATGATCTTGTTTATTTGTTGTTCAGAATGGGTACGGGAATTACCTTTAAATCTGTGTAAATCCCGTACAAAAATGTCTTTATAGTCTCTAAGCATCAGTGTTTAAGGGCCTGCTTGCACATTTCTATGCTCGCCAACTAAGGCACCATCGTTCTCACCAGCTTCCCCTGGCCAACAGTATTTTGGCTGTTCACGGCATTGTTCATCTACAATCTTCCCATACATAGACTTGACACCATTGTAATGATTGTATTCTTCTTCCTCTGTGTAATCTTTGACTTCCATCATGATAGTAGCTCCATCTATTAATCGATTAATAATGTACCACACGGTAACGATAGCACAATTTAATTACACAATAAAATATTTTAAATATTTAGTTCAAATTACTTGACATATAGTTCAAGTACTTGTACCATCTCCTTTGTTAACTAGCCAAGTGAATATAAAAATGAATATTAATTTTGAATTTGAGGAAACCGATCATGGATTGGAATTTATGCAATACCAAACAAAGATTTTTTATTGTAATGGCATCTGCACCTTTAGAAATTCAGATTGTGGAACTTTAGAAAATCTCAAAAAGTTACTTGGGGACTTAAAAATATCCATAGAAAAATTAGAAACGTTCATAAATAGCAAAGGATAAAAAATGAAAGATTTTGTAGATTGCGTAATGAAGTTCTACGGTAAAGATGAAATATACGATATCGGAGCGACTCGTGAAGAAGTATGGCACGCCACATGTATTCGATTAAAAAGAACCCTAGGTCAGCCATTGAATGGTGTATCTTTTGAGGCTGATGACCTTGACCGGGAAGCAGTTAGGGATATTATTTTAGAAATTAGGGAGAAATCATGAAACAAGATACCGACAGTTATCTGGGAACAAAATATACGGTTTGGAATGACCAAGATTATCCTAACGATTGGTATTTTACAATTCATACAAATTCTGGTGATATAGATAGCGATGATTCATTTAACACAATGCAGGATGCAAAAGACTATGCTGAAGGCTATATAGAAATTCAGCTAGACAGAGCTATAGGGAGATACTAATGAAAACCTTAAGCGATATAACGCTTTACGATCTAATGGCTGAAGATATGGATGTTTGGGTCAGAAAGCGCACCTCAAACACCTTTGAAATACAAATTGATGACGAAAATGGCGAAACCCTCCTAGAAGATGACTCAATACATGAGTTTGCCGTAGATAGCTTTGCTAGATTCTGCAAGTACTTTCTATTTTCATACAACAACGCTAACAAAAAGGAGTTAGAATTATGCTAAGGAAGCTCAAATGCGCCTTGAGAGGTCATAAGTATCATCTGCACTATGACCGGGTAACCAGGGTTTATGGTCCGGCGAGCGAAGATGTTTGCTGTTGCTGCAGTCGAACTCGACGAACTTAGGTGCGCTGAACGTTCTTGGCAATTGCACCCTTTGGGGAGTTTGCAGGCTCAAAGCTTACAGGCTCTCCTGGTTCTAGTGTTTTAAACCCGTCCGAGTTAATTTCTTTATAATGCACAAAATATTCTTTGTTGTTACTCGTGATAAATCCAAACCCTTTGCTCTCCGAAAACCACTTCACAGTCCCTTGTAGCATTTCTTATCCCTTAAAATCAATTTTAACAGGCCTTAAACGAACGCTAAGGCACCTAAAATATAAATGTAACACCTAAGTGACACTTTTAAAACAAAAGTCAGTATAAACGTTTATATGGCTCTGTATTGCCTTCTGCGTAATTGGGCATACCGGATTCTATCCAGCACTTAACCGCGGTGAATAGCGTTTCTTCAGGTAATAGCCCGTGTAACATATCTTGTTTGTCTTCTTTGCTCAAGAGTCTTGTCGATATTAAATTAGCCTTTATGCATAACATCTTAGCTATTGTTATCAATACACTTTTGCAATGCTCTACCGATAGCGCTGTCTGGTAATCGTCCATGTTCTGGTAATCCTAAAAGTTTACGTATTACGGGCATACATTCTAGTGGGCCGCTTAGGTGAGAGTATTGTTTTAAAATACCAGGTTCTGAGAAAATATTATCATCCATGATAATTAATCCTTATTTTTGTTTTATTTTAAGCTCCTGAGATTGAACATAAGCTGAACATCCTACCCAGCTATATCCTGTGGCTCGTGAGTGATACATTTGTAAGTATTCTTGATCAGGTTTTGGGAGGCTAAGTTGAAACTCAATAATTCCAGAAACCCATTCATATCCAGGAACACCCTTTTCGTGTCTTTTAAACTCTATATCATCAGGTTTTCTCATTTTAGGTTTATCAATAATCCTTTGTTGCTTAATCCATCCTTTAGGCTCATCAAATTGCTTTTCACGTACAAACTTTAAAATTCCTCTTAATCTTTGCTGTCTCGTGAACTTTTCCTCTCGATTAAGTAAAGAATACAAAGCGGCACTTAGAAAATCTTCTAAAGTTTTAATATTCTCCGATTGAAAAGGATTTTTCTCATAGCATTCCGACAAAGAGAATTTTTCATGGTCTGTTAGGGTTTTTGAATTGTCTACTACTACTACCGGTTTTGAAGTGAGCCCTGTAGTAGTAGTTATATCTTTAATATCTTCTTTAATATCTGTATGCAATGGAGTGCAGTAGTTTAGTGCAATGGAGTGCACTAGTTTGGTGCAGTCGATTGCACTAGTGTTGGATTCTTGTACAGTGGTGCACTCCAGTGCACTAGTGTCTAATTCCAGAACAGTTATGCTTGATTTAGGGTTATAAATCCAATTGATTTTTTTTCTATTGGTGAATCCAGTGCGCTGAATATACTTAAACTCTTCGAGTTGATTCATGATGTTATAATATTGGCGTTTATTAATTTTTGTTAATTGACAAAGATAATCAGTTGAGGCTTTTATATTTTTTCCCGCTGTGTGAAGGGAATAAAAAAATGCAGCTATAAATGTGGATGTTTTTTCTAGTCGATCATCTTGATAAAGAAAAAATGGAATATGTAAGTAATCAGGTAAGTTAAATTTTTTTGTGTTGCATGTATGATCTGTCATGATACAATTGCTCCGTTGATGAATCCGCTCCGGACTCGTTAATTTTTTGTTAATTGCCTTTGCTTCGGCAGTTAATGGGTTTGTTGGCCCGTGTTGTTCTCGTTTAAAGAACTTTTTAGGATGTACCTTTCCTCAATTTGCAGTTGAATCAAAGGCTAAGGGCAGGATGCCCTAAATTTATTTAACTAGCATACAATATCATATTCCAAATTCTTATTAATCAATTTACACCAATCCAAAAATCCTAAGTACAATTGGTATAAATATAGAACTAATAAATAAAGTTATTAACCAATTAAGTTTAGAATCTACCGATTTAACCACATGCTCAATAGACCTAAATTTAATATCTTGAACCTCATGCAAAACCCTGAGCCTCACCTCATGATCGATATACTGTTCGTCCGTCACAAAATCCTCCCTGTTCAATCATGATGCCACTCTGCCATTAAATCATTTTTAGTTAATCGTTGCAGCTTAACTTGTGATTTTAAAGGCACATAACCCCACTTTAACCAATTGCCCAAGGTAGCGCGTGACATACCCGTTTCTTTATTGAATGCATAAGAACTTTTGTAATACCGATAAACCTCTTTTGGACGCATATGTGACTCCTTAAAAAAATATAAAATTATTATGGCAGATTACTTGACAGGGTACAAGGACTTGTACTATACTTCTTTTACGTCACTACCGACGCAGACTAAAAAAAGTGAAGAGGTATATATCATGCAAAATCAAAATTGTACATTAGAAAGGGAACATATTTTAGAAAAAAGTATTCAAGAGCTTGAACAGCTTAACAAAAAGCTTGCAAAGTTTATTGTACGCAAGGAAGAATTAACAAACGAAATCATAGGAGCTATTGGCCATGAACATGAAGGCCAGAAGTCTTATGAGTATAACGTTTGGAAAATTGAGGTGAAGACACCTTTTATTTACTCATTGAATAAAAGATGTTATGAATCACACGAATTTAATTTGCCGGAAAAGTTTAATCCGATAAAAGAGTCTGTATCTTATACTATCGATAAACGCTTATGTGATAAATATATTGCCGAAGCCCCGAAGGAAGTGAGAGATACTTTAGCACAATTGATTGATAAGAAGCCTGGGAAGGCAAGTATAGTTATCAAGGAGCGTACACAATGAGCAATACTGTCTTAGTCATAGGCGAATCAGGAAGTGGCAAGTCCACTTCCATTCGAAACCTTGATCCAAAATCCACGTTTATTATTTCTATTCTAGATAAACCGCTTCCTTTTAAAGGGTATAAAAAATCCTATAACGAAGAAAATAAAAATTTTTATTGTTCGGATGACTACAATGCAATTATTGCATACATTCGTGCAATTAACGAAAGACGTCCTGATATCACCACTTTAATAATAGATGATGCCCATTTTCTAATGGCAAATGAATTTATGAATAGAGCTTGTGAGAAAGGATTTGATCGTTTTAGTGAGATAGCTCAGCACATGTGGCAGGTTATGTGCGCCATAACTAGTAGTCGTGATGATTTAACCTGTTTTGTATTGTCTCACAGTGAAATTGATAACACGGGAATTTCAAAACCTAAAACTGTTGGGAAATTATTAGACGATAAAATTACCCTACAAGCGATGGTAACAGTTTGCTTGCATACCAAGGTCAGAGATGGTCAGTATCAATTTTTAACGCAAAATGATGGCAGCCATGTTTGTAAGGCTCCTATGGATATGTTTGAGGGATTATTAATTCCCAACGATCTACTGTTAGTCAAAAATGCCGTAGAAAACTATTATAACTAAGGGGATAAAGATGGCTGGATTTTGGGAGAGTGATTTGGGAGAGGTTACAGGAAGTAGTCAAGATGCTTTTGCGAAAAGCTTTGTCTTGGTGCCGGATGGTACCATGGCATTAGCTAGAATTGACAAATTTATCAATGATGAATATAACGGAAATAAATTTTTGAAAATTGAATGGACACTAACTGATGGAGATTTCAGAGGCGCCAAAGTTGAGCAGAAAATTAAAGTATGGGGTGATAGTCGCGACAAAGACCCTGTAAAAACCCGTCATCGTGCTTTGAATATGCTCAAGCTCTTATTCAATCTTTATAATTTAAAACCGCGTCATTCTAACGATCCAACTGATCAAGATTTAGCACTATTCATAGACAAGGTTGCAGGCATTAAAATACGTGAAACTGAACCTAATGCCGATGGTAAACAATATAACTGGGTGGCCGAGGTTCATCCGCAAACAGGGTTTAAATGTGAGACAGGCATTAAGATCGTGGTTACCCATAACCATCTCAATGAGGCCAATGACTTGTTTGATTCGGCGTTTTCTAGAAATAAACACGTGAATAATGAAAGCGATATTCCGTTTTGAAGGAACTAATAATGACAATAGGAAGGCTTACTAAGTTAATAGAGTCCATAGATTATAGATCGGATGAAAAACGTAATTATATCGGAGCCTCAAGTATAGGCTCTGATTGTTTACGTCAGATTTGGTATGAGTTTAAAAATGCAGATGGGGAGATTGTAACTAATAAATTAAAAAGAACTTTTGATATTGGTAAGCAATTAGAACAATTAGTTTTTTCTTGGTTGACTCTCTCAAATGTTAAATTTGTAAGTCATCAATTACAGTATGAAGACGAAGAGCTTTTGTATTTCCAAGGTCATATTGATGGATTTCTGCCAGAACTAGAGGCAATACTAGAGATTAAAACCGCTAAAGATTCGAGCTTTAAGGGATTTGTCAAAGATGGTTTAAAAAAATGGAGTCTTAGGTATTATGCACAATTACAATCTTATATGGGAATGTCTGGATTTCATAAAGCCTATATACTTGTATTAAATAAAGACAATAGTGATATTTGGGATGAAATGATAACTTTTGATGAAACATTTTATTTGTCTTTACGTGAGAAAGCTAAAATGGTTTATGAAGCCGTTATTCCGCCACTACGGGTTAATAACTCACCTCTCTGGTACCAATGTAAGATGTGCAAATTCAATAGGGTATGTCATGAATGATCTAAGAAATATTTGCGATGAGATGTTCAAAGTAACTTTTAAAGACATTTTGGAATGTATTTACTCAGAAATAGACTTTGCTATAGAAAGGACTTTAGAGTCTTTGGCGCATCTTAATATTCATGCCGATGAACATCTTATCAGAAAAGAGATTATTACTTCTATTGTTAGGATTTTGTCTAGCGATTTGGAGAAATTTAAGGGTGTACAATGAAATGGTATTCATCAAAAAGATTTAAACCTGGTCAAACAGGAGATCAAATAATATTTAGGCTTCCCTCTGGATATATACATACGGGCGTGTGGGATCACTTAAAAGATCAAGGCTATCATTTTGAAACTCACAGTGGAGATAGATATCCTTTGCATGAAACAACGCATTTCTGCATACCTGATCCAATTGAGATTGAAAAATGACTGAATTAGAAGATTTACTAAAAATATTGCCATCACAAATACATGTTCCAAGATTTAATTTTAATGGTAAAAAATTAAAACCGATTACATATGATTTAATAATTTTTAGATATAGAAACGATATTTCATATAGGAATTTAAAATGTACGTGCTCTGGAAATGTAATATTAAAAGATAAATTAATAGAATTTTATGATGGAGAATTAATTGAGAATGTAAAAAAAATGCTCGCTTGGGTTGTTGAATGGGGCGACGCAAATGACTCAAGATGAAGTTGATTTGATTTATGAATATTTGCATGAGAATTATGAGTATCAAGATGGAGAATTATTTTCAAAAAGAAAAAACAGAGTTATAGGTCATATAAGTGAAGACGGGAGAATGTCTCTTACCCTAAACAAAAAAATCCTTGGTAGAATCATTTTAATATCAATAGCTAAATGTGTTTTTATATACCATTTTAAAAAATGTCCCAAGTATATAAAGCATATAAACAACAATCCAATGGACAATAAAATAGAAAATTTGGCTGAGATAAACAACCGAAATACAACACTTTACAATCCAAAAACAAGAGGTGTATCTAAAAGCAGAAATAAATACCGCGTTATATTATCTATTGGGAACGGAAAAGCAAAACATATTAGATCATGGGATTTAGAAAAAGATGCAGAATGTTTTTATCAAAACGTTACATCTCTGATTAATTCAGGAGAAGGTCTAGAATCAGCTATACAATCATCTCTTTTAAAATTTCCAACAAATAATATTAAGAAAAGAAAATATCCTATTGGAGTACATCCAGTAAATAAAAGATTTGCTTGCGCTATGTATGCTAATAGAAAAAAAATATATATTGGCACATATGATACCCCAGAAGAAGCTTATGAAGAATATCTAAAAGCAAAAAATGAAAATACTTCGTAATTACCAACAACAAGCAGTTAATGAGTGCTGGAAATTCTTAAAAAAAGACAATGAGCCAGTCCTCCTCATGGCCTCTGTAGGGTCTGGAAAGAGCCTTATGATCGCATCAATACTATTAGATATTCAACATGCGCATAAACGCGCTCTATGCCTTGTAAATAACTCTGAACTCGTACAAAATAATTGCGTTACATTTAATATACAAGGTGGAGATTCCTCTATTTATTGTGCAGCGCTTGATTCTAAAGATACATCAGGCTCTGTTATATTCGGTACACCCCAATCAATATTAAATGGCATTAATAAAAATGAGACAATATCCCAGATTAAATTTAATCTTATTGTAGTAGATGAAGCCCATGCTATTAATTTTAATAATATTAACTCTTGCTTTATGCGTATATTACGTCATTACAAACAAGAATATAAAGACATGAGAATCTTAGGAGCCACGGGAACCAATTACAGATTTAAAGGAACGGCTATCGTAGGGAACGATTGTTTATTCCGAACCCAAGTGGGAAATATTACAACCCTTGACTTAATCAAAAATAAATATCTCATAGCCCCTCATTTTTCTGTTGATGAAAAACTAATCATAGATTTTTCAAAAGTTAGAATTAAACAAAATGGTCTATTTGACCAAAAAGATTTAGCGTTCGTTATTAATAAAAGTACCCGTATTACAGAACTTATCTGTAAACAAATTGTCCATATCATGGAATCTCAAAAAAAATTTGGTATCTTCATCTTTGCCACTACTAGGCGTCACGCTGAAGAGATTTTAAGTCACCTCCCTGAGACGCAAAGCGCTTTGATTCTTGGCGATACGCCTCAAGAGGAACGAACAAGGATTTTAGATGCAGCTCGTCAAGGTAAAATAAAGTATTTGGTTAATATCGCTATTATTAGCGTCGGGGTTGATATCCCTGCTTATGACACGCTTGCCTATTTAAGACCCACAGAAAGCCTTGTTTTGCTTGTTCAAACTATGGGGAGGGTCTTACGGCTTTCGCCAGATACCAATAAAACAGAAGCTCTTATCTTAGACTTTGCCGGCAATATAGAGCGTCATCGCGACTGGGACGACCCTATATTACAAGATGCAGTACAAAGCACTATTGATAAAGACAAGCCTTATGTAATCTTATGCCCTCAATGTAATGTAATGAATACAGAACATGCTAGGCGTTGCATAGGTAGTGTTAATGACAAACGATGTGATTATTATTTTGAGTTTAAAGAGTGCCACAATCAAGACTGTAAAGTTAATAACGATATTACAGCGCGTCATTGTCGGGCTTGCGAAATAGAATTAATTGATCCTAATGCCAAACTAAATCTGGATACAGTTAAGAAATCTTACCATGAAGTTCGCGTATTAGGCGCCAAATATGCATTATCCGGAACTAATAATAAATTTAGAGTAAGCTGTATATATTCTTGCATAGACAATAACGGAAGAAAACGGGATATCTTCGAGCATTATACGCCTTCTAGCGAAAAGGCTAAGAATGTATTCTACGGACAATTTGTAAGGCGTCATTGTAATAAATCATCTCAATGGTACCCGTACCTTATGAAACGACATAAGGTTGAAGAAATGCTACAGGAAATTAATACACCATCTAGATTATTAATAACACCAAATGAGAATGGCATTTTAATTAAGAAGAAATTTTTCGATTAAAAAAGGCCAAAAATCTGGCCTTTAGGATTAGTCCGCTTGAAGTAGAATAATCTTCAAGTAAGCACTATTAGTCTGAGCATTAGTACCTAGTGTTGGTGCAGTCAGAGTAACAGTGGCCGTAGATGTGTTAGCCAGTGTTAAAACATCTCCAACGTTCAAATGTACGAACACATCTGCTACTATTTCGTTAGCTTGTTGATCAGGACTCAAAGTCATGTTCGCAAAAGTAGATCCAGGAACAATCACACCATTTTGAAATAAACTTAATGTCCATACAGGAAGAGGCGTGGCTATTGGATTTAATGATCCACACATTCCTGTAAATACATCATACCAACCGGCACGCTTTATAGTTATTTGTCCATTAATAGCTGCCATTGAAACGTCGATATTTGCAGTTGCAAAGATTGTTTTTTCCAATAAGACAACTTGACCAGCCAAATTAGGACCAGTAGATGCGGTTAAACTTTGATTTTGTGTGGAATAAATTTCTGCAAATTCAGGTGCAGGAATTTTATCTCCGCCACCACAAGCAACACAAGAACCAGGAATCCCTTGTGGTCCTTGAATACCTTGTGGACCTTGCAACCCGTCTTGTCCACGTGGACCTTGGACACCTTGTTCGCCTTGTATACCTTGCATAGATTGACAGCAACCGCATTTATCTTGATGATCACTCATGATAATCTCCGTTGATTAATGTTGTTTAAAACATAAGTCACCGAGGCCCATGGGATTAAGAGAGATAATTCGAATAAAAAGATGGGGATGGTTATTAATATTAGCATAACATTACAAAATAAATAATATATACTACGTCGTTTTATTTCAGAAGGAGTTTTATGTAATGCAGTACAGTTTTAAGCTATTAGGAATTTCCGTATTACTACTTTCAACAGCAACTCATGCCGGAACATTCAAAACCACTTGCCACAGTAGAGCTAATTGCGCAGGCGTCAATGAATCCATCACTTGGAATGGTCAAGAAGAACATTGGTGGCGCGTATTTTCGATACACCGTTCTAAGAAGTTAGGCGATCATTCCGAAAATACATTCATGAAATATGGACACCGTTGTGCAATTGTCCATTGGACTGAAGCCCAAGATGAGCATAATCCTTGGGTAGTTGAAGGGTATCACTTCTACATGGATTTGAATGGCTACGAAGTCTATGATTGCTACACCTATGCAACTGGCTGTAACTTAACTGAAGGGTGGTAATAATATGTATGAATTACTTAAAACTATATGTCTTTCAATAATATTAATTTCTCTATTTTGTAACCAAGCAAAAAGCTCCGAATCCCAACAAATGGACATCCCACAAACTCCAGAGAACCAAGCATACTTTGCAGCCGTCGATAAAGACCCGTCTAAGCCTCACAAAATGCCCAAAGCATTAGCAAAGATGATCTTCGGTACAAGTCATGTTCCTGAGCCGCATTCAGGTGTACATATCAGGCCTATGTCTAAAATGAATATCTCTAAACAAGGTTTACAGGCATTCCAAGCAAGACAAAGTGCTATTAAGAAAACTGGTTATGTTAAAGAATATAATACTTATGCTTTAACACTACAGAATATCCAGCATGCAGCTGATGAGGACTATAAGGAATCAGCAACCGATACGACGCTTCATAATACGCATTTAGTCCGAACATTTAATGAATTGGAGCTTGCATATAAAGGACAGGACATACCATTAAGCCTTGTAAAGTCTTCAATTGGCTATTCACCTGCAGGGATGTTTATGGACAATGACAAATACAAAGGATGGTCTGCGTGGGGATTATTCTTTGTATCCCAAAATGATTTAACCTGTACTTATGATGAATCTAATGTAGAGATTTCTGGTGGCTCGGCTAATGTTGCCAAAGAAATCGTAAGCCATAATATTAATGGCAAAATAACTACGATTGTCACGTCGGGCAATAATGCTTCTGGCTTTATCGTTGATGCACAATGGTTTGATAAACGTTTTAGAAACCAATTGCGCTGCCGGATTGAGACTTATGATAAATCATTGGTGGATAGTGTAATTGCTATGGCTAAGGATATAGATAAAAAAAATGTGTGAACTAAATGATTGATTTAATAATCATCGCATGTCCGCCATATTCTTTATACAAAAAAGCGCCAGAGGATCAATCACATTCAGAATTAGTTGATTGCCCAATATGTAAATTGAAAATGTGGTTATCAGAAAAAAAGAAAGAATTGATTCTTATGCATACTACCATAGGAGATGAAATTCAGTTAATTTGTTACAAGTGCTTTAAAAAAGAAGCTAGTGAGTGTCCAGAGTTTTTTGAAGATTCAGAGATTATTAAGATATGAATGACTTCACCAAGGAAGAATGTATATGCAAGGATATTAAAATCCCTAGATGGGACATCTATATTTGTAGTTATTGTGGAAGACAATTGGCTTTTTTGACCACCCCAGAACTTCCTTACCATTTGATTCCATTTTGGAAAAAATTATTCATTAAGATTAAAGGATTTATTAGAAATGAATGACTTCACGAAGGAAGAACTAGAAAATATTTTAACATGCGTTAATGCGGTAAGTTATAACAATAAACAATCGGCTGAAACGCTTAAATCTTCAAAAGAAAAACTTAAATCCATGATTGATAACTATTGCGAGCATTTAGAATCCAAAGAAAATCATAATCCTTCCGTAATGGAATGTAAAAAATGCGGGGATTTTTTTGTTGAGTGACTTTACGAAAGAAGAATTACAATATTTTCTAATGACTATGGAGCCTTTTCATTTTCTCTGGAGACATGACCCGATGAAACTTGAAAATAAACTCCGGTCTATGATAGATAATTATTGCGATCATGAATCTGGTTACATTGATTATGATCATCAGGCTATTAAATGCAAAAAGTGTCATAGGTTAATAGAATGAATTACTTCACGAAAAAAGAGTTGCAAATGATTTACGAAAATTATAAAGGAACACAATATTCTGATATATCCGACAAAGCAAAGTTAATAATTGATAATTGTTGTGAGCATGAATGGCATACTAATCCTTATAATTACGTGCTTTATTGTCAGAAATGCGAAGAAACCACAAAAAGTGACACCCAGGAAAAATTATTAAAAAATAAAAGTGATTGAATAATGACAGATAATGAAAAATTAGTTGAAGTGTCTCTTTCATTGGAAAATAGAGCGTGTACCAAATGCGGACTAATTCAAATGCATGATGAAATATTCGGTTCAGTATTCTGTGATTCAAAAGAGGCGTTTTTTTATGGGTGTCCAGAAAAAGAGGAATGGCTTAAAAGATTCCCAAGCTCTCAATATGATGAATCAATAATCCCACTTCAAAAAATGACTCGACCATTCATATATGAACCAAAAGTCTAATTACTGTGATAATCAGACATATATATAAAAATACAACTTTTGTATCTATTGTAATACTAAATGTATACAAACTAGTAAGTTTACAGCTATTTAAAATGTATAAAATTAATACTAACAAAAAGATTAATTATTATACAGAATATTAGTACAGTTTGAGTTACAATCAGAACTAGAGATTTCCAGATAGTTTAATAAAATATCAATTGCCTCAGAATAGCCCCAGGCAACATGACAATCATAGCCGCGTTCTTTTTTTCTTTCCAAAAAATCACTTTGCTCTTTGGAAAGCTTTCCGCTTCCTACTTTTAATTCGAGCCAAAGTCCTGCTTTACCATTTTTTGGAATGGCTACAAAAATATCAGAAACCCCGCGCTTAACACCCATCCGTTTTAGTTTGCGTCCTTCTTGGATGGAACAACTGCGCTGATTAGCAAAATGATGGGTATCTTCAAAAACATCAGGCAAATTGTAAGAAACCCAATTCATGAAATTTATTTGTGCAACATCTTCATTCTTCATCGCTCCCTCGCATCATAAGAGCAACATCCTTTGCTCTTTGTCCTACTTGCATGGCCCAATCACTATTTAATGCGGCTCTTGCAGCTTCGGTATAGTTTTTAGATTCAATAGCGGCAATCATGTTCTTGAATTCTAACAGTCCTCCAATACCCAAATTAAAGCACATATTAAAAAGAGCATCTTTAACATTGGGTGGCGCATTGATATAGAAACTTTCTGCAAGTAATTCTTTTTCAGTTATTGCCATGTCATTATCAAGTAAGTAGTTGGCTTCATCCACTGATATGCCATCATCTTGTAAATCTCTACCCCAACCTATTGTGAGTTTACCTCTCGTATCAATATAGGCTTTGCTATCGTAACCTTCATAATGTTTTAACCATGACTTTAATTGGTCTTTAGTCATTGCAAATCCTTTGCAAAAAGGCCCCGAAGGGCCTCAGTTTTAGGCGGGTGTGACGATCCTATATCGCACATAGAGGATAGCCGTTGAATCGCCGGTCGCAAAATCTTGCGTTGCATTGGACAAATACACAGCAGTATTAAGAGAGGCTGTAGCGGTTACGCTTAAACTTCCAGCAATACCACCATTTGACAAGAACCCTGATGCAGCGACTCCGTTTAAGGAAGCAGCCGCTAACGTACCAGAGGCGACTGGGCCTGCTCCATGAACGGTGTTCCCGTATTGAGCTGCTAATACACCACCTGCTGTATATTGCGTGGTTACGAAGGCGATGTCCCATAGAATATTATCGATTAGGATAAGTTTTCCTGCACCAGGGGCTGCAATCAATTGCACAGGAGTGTCATACAAGGCTTTGATTTGAGTGGCTGTTAAGGTAACAGTCGCTGTGGCGGCCACATCTAGGGCTAATTGCGCATAATCAACTGCATTATTTGCAATCTTAGAGCCTGTGATGGCACCTGCGCCAATCGTAAGGACACCGGTATTAGAGAGGGTTCCATCTCCGCTTAGGGCAACAGGGGCCGCTACACCTCCAGAGCTTCCCACAAGTAAATCAGCCGAAGCTAGGGGAATTGAGGTTACGCCTGCGTTAGTAATAGCGACGATGCCTGACATAGCAACGTTAGCTGCAACACCTGAGCCATTACCAACTAAAATATGCGCAGAGGTTAATGGAATAGAGGTAACACCTGCGTTGGTTATTGAAAGGATCCCAGTTACAGCGACACCTGTTGCAATATTTGAGGCGTTTCCTACGAATATATTGCCACTAGGTAGCGAATCAGATAATCCACTAGAAGGTGCTAATTCAATAAATGTAAAGTTAACGGGGTCATAAGTAAAAAATCCAATTTGATTAGGGGAATAATAAATTAAAACGATATCACTTGGGAGCCATTGAAACTCACCATTATTTAATAATTGGATATTAGCATCTTCATTGGTTACATAGCCTGCGGCTGTAATAGTTGCTAAATTTGCGGTGGTTACAATACCCACGATGTTAGGGGTAAGGTTAAACTCCCTCAAAATCGAGGTTATTGTAGTTGTAGCGGCCATGATATCTCCCTATAATTTATCTTAGTTTATGTTTTAAATTCTTCCTTCTAATTCTATCTATATCATCAACACCGATATAATCACACCCTTCTGCATAGATATCAGTGCGAACCCCATGTTTACCTGCATCTTCTGCAGTAGTAAGCAGTTCATCATGATTCTCAAATTCTCTATCATCGAGTATTTCATCAACATCAGCACGGATTGTACGTTTCATAACAACCCCTTATTTTTTATGGTGTTCTTTTTTATGTTCTTTTTTGTGCTCTTTCTTATGTTCTTTTTTCTTATGTTCTTTTTTATGTTCTTTCATTTCTTCTCGTTTCATTTTTTAGATCTCCCTTTATGATTGAGTTTCCCTAACGTTTCGGCCAAACGAGCTCGTTTGCCTTCTTTACCACCTGCATGTGCAGCCTTTTCTAACTTTTTCTTAGGTATTTTTTTGCCTTCCGGAACACCAAGTTCTTTATGAAGCGCTCCCTTTTTCATTCCCATTTTTTGGATCCACTTTTCCGCCATCTTCAGTCTCCATTGTTTTTTCAAATTCAGCAGCCACTTGATTTATCATCTCTAACCAATGCATCGCTTCTGCTAAATGTCCTTCGAGTTTAGCAAAATTAGCTTTAGTGGATTCCATTTCAGCTTTAATCTTCAAAACACGGTCTTCAATATCAGCTTTGTTCACAACTACTTCTCCTTTTACTGGTTGATTATTACTTAGACTTTCCATATAAATTAGCATAGATAAAAATGAAAATGCAGACTTCAGAAACTTTTTTAATAGTAAAAATAATGCCATCAAGAAAACTCCCAGACCACGATTAACCCAGCACTTCCAGTACCACCGGAAGCACTAGAACTGGTAGAGCCACCTCCCGATCCTCCTGAACCATAGTTACCACCTGCAGAGCCATTTCCAGTGGCAGTCGTAGATCTTCCTCCACCACCATAGTGACTTTCTCCTCCACCACCAGTGGAAGGGTTTCCTAAAAGCATTAATCCAGGATTTCCAGGTTGTCCTTGAACATTAATATCTCCGTTAGATCCTACGCCGCCAGTTCCACCAGATGCAGCACTAGCTTGTGCATTAACAAGAGCACCTGCGCCATTACCACCCACTCCGCCGGTAGCCTGCAGAGAAGATGCACTGAAGGTGGTTGTACCGCCCGTTCCTCCAGTACCGCCGCCGCCTCCTGCAGACCCAACCGCTCCTACTGTATAAGTGTAGGTAGAAGCAGCAGACGCTACGTATAATCTGGCATAGCCTCCACCACCACCACCGCCTCCTGCAGAGCATGTGCCAGTATTACCAGTACTTCCCCCTCCGCCTCCTCCGCCGCCCACTACTTCTACTAATATAGAGGTAACCCCAGCAGGTTTTGTATAGGTTTGAGCAGTACCTGTAGTAAATATTTGAAATGATTTTAAGCCACCCGTTCCCGAAGTTGCAGGACTTGCCCAACTACCGTCTCCTCGCCAAAATGTTGTGCTAGATGCAGATGTTCCACTATTCAAATTGGTTACAGGCAGGTTCCCAGTCACACCATTAGCAAGATTTACCTGGGCCCATGCAGGATTATTGGAAGTACCTGTATTAGAAAGATAGTTTGTAGCAGTGGTACTTTTCGCAAGTGTAGATAAAGCGCTCGTAGAGGAAGCATAAAGAATATCCCCCTGACTATAGGAGCCAATACCTGTGCCACCGCGCCCAACTGCTAATTGACCTGACCATCCTAAGGTCATGCTTACAGCTTGTAAAAGAGCCGTAGCAGGAGTTCCTCCGAGTGTCATCGTCACGTTTGTATCATTGGTCTCCGTTAAAGCGGCTCCTGCAGGTAATTGCGACGTAGTAGCAAGAGTCCCTGAAGTTGGGAACGTGACAGCGGTCGTATTGGTCATCGTAAAGGTAGATGCAAAGGCCCCTGAGGTAGTTAAACTACCACCTAGGGTTATAGTACTTGCACCATTGTTAACACCCGTACCACCTCGTGCTCCTGATAAGGTACCCGTCCAACCAAGAGTCATTGATACTGCTTGTAATAATGCAGTGGACGGCGTTCCTCCTAAAGTCATAGTAACATTGGTATCATCAACTTCGGTCAATGCTGCAGGTGTTGGAAGTTGCGAGGTGGTCGCTAAGGTTCCAGAGGTTGGAAAGGTAACTGCGGTACCTGCTGTCATCGTAAAACTTGTATTAAAAGCCCCAATCGTGGAAAGGTCGCCACCTAGGGTTAAGAAGCTACTTCCATTATTTATGCCAGTACCACCAAAGACCGGAGATAAAATTGTGCCATTCCAGGTTCCTGTGGTAACAGTGCCCAAGGTGGTTATAGTATTTTGACCAATATATGTCGGGTCAATGTTGATTATGGGTGTCGTGCCTCCTGTAGAGGTAATGCGCCCGGCAGTTCCGGTGACACTTGTGACCAACCCCGCTGCTGTCGTGAATGGCACCCAAGTAGAGCCATTCACAGTACCTTCAAAAACAGTCGTCTGACTATTGAATCGAATAGTACCAGCCCCTCCTGCTTGTTGTGCACTATTACCTTCTGGCAATGTAACCCCACCAGTACCTGGTAATATTGGATTTGATGCAATGGATAAGGTAACGGTTCCTGTAGGATTTGAGGCCACGATTTGATTTGCAGTTCCGAGGATACTAGTTACAGCCCCTGTAGTTGTCGCGAGTGTGCCCGAGGTAGGAAAAGTGACATTTGTAGAACCCGTGAAATTGAATACAGCTGGGAATGCGCCACCTAGAGTGAGCGATCCTGCTGTAGAGATAGCGCCACCTAGGGTTATGGTATTTGAACCGTTATTGATGCCTGTGCCACCGAAAGCAGGCGTTATAACAGAACCATTCCAGGTGCCCGTAGTAATCGTACCAAGTGTTGCAAGGGAGGTTTGGCCAACGTAGGTTGCAGCTATATCTATAACCGGATTAATGCCACCGGTTGAGGTTATGCGATTAAGTGTACCTGATACAGAGTTCACTAAGCCTGTAGTTGTTGCAACCTGCTCCCAAGCGCCAAGAAAAGAGCTATAAAATTCAAATACTGCATTAGTTGTGTTATAACGAATCATCCCATCTTGTGGAGATATTGGCCTTTGTGCCGTAGTTCCAAAAGGAATGAGGGCATTTGATGTGCCTGAAAACTGTGGATTAGGCGCTATAGAAAATTGAGGGTTTCCTGTTCCTGTGGGATTCGTAATAACGATTTGATTAGCCGAACCAAGTAAGGTCAAAGACGATAAATTTCCACTGGTATTTTGTACTGCTAAAAATCCTGTAGGCAGAGTAGAAAGTGCAAAACCATTTACAAGGGAACTTGTATTTGTCTTAACAATAAAGTCAGCATTTGCAAGATTTTGCACCGTTTGACCACTTACAGACCCCTGATTTAAAAGGCCTATCATACTAGCGCCGTTGCCAACAGTATTTGCGGCTAATCGCGCAATTAGAGCTGCTACATCAGAGCTACCACCCAGTTGATCCCAAACCGTACCATCCCAGAATTCAAATTGTGAAAAGTCAGTGTTATATCGTATGGTGGGAGTTGCAGGAGATACGGGACGCGTTGCTGTGTTGCCTGTTGCAGCAAATTGTAATTGCACATTTGC
>Ga0210396_10000797_pt1 | contig 36996 bp, 35 predicted proteins | sample IncBWH17OmetaG_FD_155466 | JGI IMG/M metagenome (GOLD analysis project Ga0210396, IMG submission 155466) | Forest soil microbial communities from Barre Woods Harvard Forest LTER site, Petersham, Massachusetts, United States - Inc-BW-H-17-O ...
GACGGCGTCATCGGGCAGATCTGCCGGCAGGTACGCGGTCACGATCGCCATCGGCTGATCGTTCTCGGTGTAGCGCCGCTGGATCCGCAGCACTTCCGAACGCCCCAGAATGGCGCCCACCCGGTCCGGTGCTGGGACGACTTCATGGGACAACACCTCGACGCGGGGCGTCACCCCCCGGCTGATAAGGACTTCGGCGATGGTCCGGACACCGGACTCCAACTCCTGTTTCACGGATTCAGCCACGAATGTCCCCAGGCCCTGACGGCGAACCAGCCAGCCCTCGTCCTCGAGGATCCCGACCGCGGCGCGCACGGTGACCCTGCTAAGGCCGGATCGTGCGATCAACTCTTGTTCGGTCGGCAGCCGACTGCCTGGAGGGAGCCGCTGCTCAAGGATCTGCGCTTTCAACCGTTCTGCAAGCTGGGCGCTCGCCGGCACACTTCCGCGGGTGACGCGCAGGTCAGCATCCGCGAGGTCAAATCGAGGGGAATCCGTGTCAGACGTCATGAAACGTATTACAGCGCATCCCGCAGCCATCCGGGATGCCCGTCGATCGCGCAGCACCTCTGCTACCCCACCTCGCGCGGCCGCAGCCATAGGAGGGTTGACATTCGTCATAAGACGTATTAAAACGTCTAGTAGACCGCATGTCAAAGTGACCTCAGCCACTCATCAGGAGAGTTACTCGTGTCCCACCCTGTAGGCGTTATCGCCCGATTCGCTCCCCTCCCCGAAAAGTGCTCTGATCTACGGTCCCTCCTCGAGGGCATGATCGCTCCCACGCGATCCGAGGCGGGATGCCGCAGCTACAACCTCTACGAAGCGCCGGCTGACGGCGACCTGGTGCTGATCGAGCGCTATGACGATCAGGCCGCCCTCGAGCACCACCGCACGACTGAGCACTACCTCAACTACCGCGCCCAACTGGGCCCGCTACTGGCCAGCCCCATCTCCGTCACCGTGCTCGCGCCCCTCGATGAGGCCTAGCGATTTCACGCGCCGCACCGAAGCCGCAGAGCAGTCCGGGGAAAGGGACGACAACGTGACGAGCACCAATAAGAACTTCGGCCAAGGTCTCACGTCGGCACGCTCGGCAATCGCTTTGGCCCGCAAGCGGATCGCCCCTACGCAGAGCACGTCCAGTGACCCGGAGTACACCGCGGTGGGCGGCAGCCTGTGCAGTGATCCAAATTAGGTCTTCGGCCGCAGTGCGCGAAGAGGCTCCGAGTGCATTGCGCGCCATGGAAGCGCCTGGCGGCGCGGCCTGAGTTATGCGGCCATGGCCCTTGTTGTATTGGTGCATCATGCAAGCTACTTGAACAACTAGATGAACAAGATTCCGGGATAGAGCTGCGGGCTGACCGACACTGACGCCGCGCCCGGTAGAGGCATAGTTGCTGGTCACAGGGTAAAAAGCTGGTTACCAACACAATCCGGCAGCATGCAGAATCTTCGCAGAATCGGCCTTTGGCTTGTTAAACAACAACGACATTTTGTTCATCTTCGCTGCACGTCGACAACAAGGGGGGCTTGGGCCCCAGGGCCCAAGCCGCATTTTGATTGCCTTCTGCCTTCGATTGTGGCCGGCGGGCCGCTCCGCGCAAGGCCACGGCCTCCGCTTCGCTGCGGGCACAAGGCTCGCGAAGCTTTCCAGTGCTCGCAAGCTCGCGGGCGGAAACCTTCGCGCCCGGACCTTGCACTCCCGCGGCCCGAGTGCCGGCCCAAATCTTCAGTGCCAGAAGGCAATCAGAACGGGCGGCCACCAGGACGCTCGCCACTACCAAGAAAGGTACGGCAATGACCGACACCACCACCACCGACCCCGAAGACACCGCCAACACCGAGGACCGGGCGGCCGGAACCATCGAACACATCGATCCGCACACGCTGGTCCTGGACCCGAACGTGCGCGACGAACCCGACGTGGACGCCGATTTCCTGGCCAGCATCAAAGAGCACGGCGTACTGATCCCGATCGGCGCCGTGCGCGATGCAAACGGACAGGTCCGTGTCCGTTCCGGCCAGCGGCGCACCCTTGTCGCGCGCGAGGCGGGACTGAGCACTGTCCCGGTCTATGTGCGGCCCGCCAGTGTCAGCGACGAGCGCGCGCAGCTAGTCGAACGGGTCAGTGAGCAGATCGTGGAGAACGACCAGCGCCGCCAGATCACCGACGCCCAACGGGTACCCGGCATCCAGCAGATGCTTGACGCTGGCCTGTCTGTTACCAGGGTCGCGAAGACGTTGTCGGTGGCCAAAGACACCGTCAAGGCGGCCGGATCCGCCGCGAAGTCCACTGCTGCGATGGACGCTCTGGCCAGCGGTCAGCTTAGCCTCATCGAAGCGGCTGCGATCACCGAATTTGAGGACCTGCCGGGTGCGCTCGAGCGATTGCTCGACGTCGCCAGGCCATCCGGGCGATCTCGCGCAAGCTTTCCCCACGCTCCCGCATCGCGTGCAGCGCACGCCCGCACTGCACGCGCTGTTGGCCTCGCCGCTGCGCGGCCTGCTCGCGCAGCGCCTGCCGTCGCTCAGCTAGCCACTCATCCACCGCCTCGGCGCGTTCGCGCGCCGAGAAGAACGCCGCCAAATCCTCAACATTCGCCCGGGTCCGCCGCAGCAACTCCTCCTGGGACGCCGCCGCGGCCTCGCGCGCCGCCCGCCGAGCTTCCATGGTTATCGCCCTATTTGCCATGCACAACACGTTAGAGCCTGTAAACCCGCTACGCCGCAACCGAACCCAACAATCTTGCCTACCGCCCACTCCCCGACTCTGCACCCGACCGCTCACCAACGCACCCTGTCTCGTCCGGGTGAAGATTGCGAGGGATGCCCCGCGCTTGCCCTGGGGTTCGCAGTCTAGGTCTGGACGATCCTTGCGAAGGTTGTTCAGATTTACATTGCAATTTCGGCGACGGGAGCATTCCGGCGGGTCGACCGGCTCGACATCGAGAAAGGTTCCAGCGGCCTGAGCGAACCCGCCCGATGCTGTCGATCTGGGGCCCGCCTCTTCGTCGGTAATAGTGAGGCCCCGTTATGTCGGGGTCGACCGCTAGCGACCGGACCAAGGAGAACCCGCGATGTCGCAGATACCGATTACCCAGCCCACACAGACCGGGCAGCCGCTGATCGTGAGCCGCGACGAGTGGCTGCGGGCGCGCCGAGAGCTGCTGGCGAAAGAGAAGGATCTCACCCGGATGAGCGATGAGCTCGCCCGGCAGCGGCAGGAGCTTCCGTGGGTGCCGGTCGAGAAGCAGTACACGCTCCAGACCGCGGGCGGGCCCACGACCCTGGCGGAGCTGTTTGATGGCCGCTCGCAGTTGGTGGTCTACCACTTCATGTTCGGCCCTGACTACGAGGCTGGCTGCCCGAGCTGCTCGTCGACCGCTGACAGCTTCAATGGCGTACTCGCCCACCTCAAGGCCCGCGACGTGACGATGACCTGCGTCTCGCGCGCGCCGATCGAGAAGCTACTCGCCTATCGGGAGCGCATGGGCTGGAGCTTCAAGTGGGCGTCCAGCCACGAAAGCGACTTCAACTTCGATTACGGCGTATCGGCCGGGGAGGGGGTGACGCCCGACCCAGACGCGCCGCTGCTCGAGGCCAGCGAGCTCGCGCTTCTGAAGCTGCTGAACGAGCAGCCGGCCGTCCGTGAGAACCTGCCGCGGATCGCAATCCAGAACGCGAGCTCGAGCGGGACGAACGTCGACGGCTATTTCTCCGAGGGACACGGCGTCAGCACGTTCGCGCGCCAGGGCGACACCGTCTACCACTGCTACTCGAGCTACGCCCGCGGTACGGAGTTCCTAATGGGCTTCTACCCGATCCTCGACCGGGTGCCAAAAGGCCGCGACGAGGCCGATGGGGCCCAGATCTGGATCCGCCGCCGCGACGAGTATGGCAGCCGCTGACGCCTGCCGAACCAGGCGCAGCCGGGCCGTCGCTGCGGTGGCCGGCCCGAGCGGGCCGTCGTTGTCACCCAAACCCTGGCAGCGACTCGCAACCTAAGTCTGGACGTCACAACATCCGTCGCAACATAAGTCCGGATATCGCAACCTTCACCCGGACAGGACACACCCCACCGTCATTTAGGTAACCCTAACTTCCTCCCCTCACCGAACATCACACCTCTTGCACTTAGGTCTCGGAATGGCAACATTTCGTCGGGACGTTTTAAGATGGGCGGTATGGACGCTAAAGGCGCGGCGCCTTCGTGCCCCCGTTGCGGCCTGCCGATTGACGCGCCCTTTCCCGACGACGAACCGCGCCGAGGTCGGCGCAGAATTTGGTGCTCAACTGCCTGCCGACGGGCGGCCCACGCCGAGCGGGCCGCCGCCGAACGCGCCGGCACCGCGGTTCGCGTCATCGAGGTTCCGCGGTATTCCCCCGCGGTTGTTCGGCCAGTGATTGTCCCCCGCCCTCCGACGACAGAAGACATCGAAATACACGTCCTCAACGACCCGGACCATTGCGCTTGGGTACTAGCTCAGATCACTGCCCGCGCACGCAGAAAAGAACTCGATAAGCGAGTGTTACGAGCGGGCAGGGAACTTGCACACGTACTGCTGCCGAACGCCACGCGGTACTAATTCACCCCGTGTCGAGCCGGGACCCGACAGGACAGATTCGGGAAGATCTGCCTCAGGGTTGCAGCATCGCTAATGCCCGGATCGCTTGAGGCGTGTCCTGGCTGGCGATCTGCAGCGAGATGGGTGTTCTGGCGTGATTCGCTGGCACTGCCGAGCAACCCGGCGGGCCAGAAGCAGAAGCCGATTCACCGACAGCAGCGGTGATTACCGTGCGCGCGCAGACCTCGGGCCAACACGGGCCGATATGCCGAACCCGATGCTTACCGCACCCGAGCGAGCGCCCCCTTGCAGTCCACGGTCGACTCGAAAACTAGCTATAGGCGCCTAACCAGTCAGCACAAACGACGAGCCAAACTCGCGACGCGCGCGGCGTCGCACAGAAGCCCAACATCCACTAATACGGCGCTAGCCCAGCTAATGGCGCAACGCAGAACAAAGTGGCCATGCACCCGCTAATCCGCGTGGGGACAGACGGCCAACACGACCTCCTGGGAGAGGATCGGCTCTTCCAATTTGAACCCGAACCCCGTCGTTCAATAACCCCGTCAAGTGCCTGTAGCGGACCTCGCCAACATCATGCTCGGCAGGGTTGCGAGGCTTCGGAGCGTTCCTTTCGCAAACCAACTTGAGCGGATCTGCATTACTCCGACTCACTTAGTTGGCGAAGGTTCACCCAGTGCGAGTGAGCATCATCGGCTTCGATCCCGAATTGCTGTTTTGTGCTATCAGGCGAGTGGTAGATGTCTATCAAATCGGCAGCCCGCTCGAGGTTCTCCTGACGACGTTCGAAGTCTGCCAACACCTTGAGCGCGATTTGATACGTGGCGAGTTGGGACACTGCGTCGGTGAGCAGCGCGGCCCGCTTGCGCGCAGTCTCGACGACATTGGGGGACGGCGAAACCGGGTATGGCCGCCGCGGGTCCATAGCTTTCACCATCTTCCGAACTTAGCCACCCTACTGCCGCCGCACGACGGTCGAGACGTGTCGGGTTTGGGGCGCGGTTGGGGTCGCTTGGCGGATTTCTACTTAGGGACCGCGCGACCGGGAACCAGCGGGAATCACTGGTGCGCACCACCTTTAGGCCATTCTACCCGCAACGATATACATGCGAGAGAACTTTTGCGCGACCGTCGCATTAGCCCTTTAGCCTTCGTACACTGGGACAATGAGGACTTCTAGCAGTAAGCATGACCAAGGCGGTTCGGCCATTCCGACTCCGCGCACACAACTGCTGGCGGTCAAGGACGTCATCGATGCGCTACCAATCAGCCGATCGTCAGCGCCGGCCCCAAAGATGCGAACGCGAAAACCGTTGCCGGCCGCCGCACGGATAGGGCAAACATCCGATCGCTCCCGCGGGAACGTCGTGCTCTGCCAGGTCGATCTCGGAGACGGCAACGCACCGCGCCGGGATGAGCCCATCACGTGTGGCCGTGCCCAACGCATCACTCGGAAGACCAAATACGACACCGCGCTTGTCTCAGCCAGACCACCGAGCGGGCAACGGATTTCGGCAACCGGGCAGGGATGCCATCAACCATGACGGTGAGGGACGAGGTACTAACCGCAGGCGAGGTCTCACGTATGACAGGCATCCCGGTCTCCACGCTGCACGACTGGGCGGCGAAACGGGAGCGAGGAATAGAGTCACCGGGGCCGCATCACTGCAAGTTGTCGTCCCGACATCGGCGCTGGATGCGCACTGATGTCGTGGAATGGCTTGCCGCATCAAGGTGTTGAGCGGTGACGATTCGCAGGCGTGAGCCCAAGTCCGGTATGCGCTGGGACGTCGAGTGGTTGCTCCCGGATGGGACGAAGCGATCCAAGACATTCAAGACGTTGCGCGCTGCGAAGCTGTTCGATGGGGAACTGCGGTCGGCTCGTGACGAAGGAGAAACGGTCGATCCGCGCGGCGGCAAGACCGAGCTGCGTGTGGTGTACAAGAGCTGGCTCGGTTCCCGACCAGATCTGTCTCCGAAGGTGCGCCGCGGTTACGAGGACAACTGGCGGTTGCGAATCGAGCCGAAGTTCGGCAACTGGCCGATCGGGCGAATCTTGCGAGAGAACGTCCAGGAATGGGTTAACGAAATGACCGCTGCAGGTCTCGGGCCACGCACTGTGCGCTGGACTCACAGCGTGCTGCGGATGACGCTGGACCATGCCATCGTTGACAAGAAGCTGCGCGGTAAGAATCCCGCCTCAAATGTGCGGTTCCCAGCGATGGGCGAAACCAGCCATGTGTATCTGACTGCGGTGGAAGTGGCAAAGCTGGCCGAACTGTGCGACACGGCTGCCGACGAGTACTCGCGCGCCGCGAAGCAAGGCGACGTGGTGCTGATCCTCGCCTACACGGGATTGCGGTTTGGGGAATTGACGGGGCTCAACGCCGAAGATGTGGACCTACAGGCGCGGCGTATTCGTGTGCGGAGGTCGATCACCCAATTGTCTGGTCGGCTCGTTGAGGGACCGCCAAAGAGCCGTGCCGGACGTCGTAGCGTGCCGATACCGGAGCGGTTGGCGCCGATCCTGCAACGCCGGATCCACGGGCGCACGGCGGGTGAGCCAGCGATTATGTCGCCTAAGGGCTCGCGGCTGGGGCTCGAAAACTGGAAGCGTGCAGTTGGCTGGCGAATCAGGATCGCCGAACTCGGGCGTCCAACGATGCGGGTGCACGACCTGCGGCATACCTATGCGTCGTTGGCTCGATCGGCGGGTGCCGACATGAAACTACTGCAGGTGACGATGGGCCACGCGTCGATCATGGTGACCGCACACACTTATGCCGACCTGTACGACTCGGACCTCGATCGTGTGGCGGATGCGCTCGACGGGCTCGGGGGCTGACCGTGATTGCGGATAAACGGCGGATAACCGCGGTGGTTTTGCGGATTCGATCGCGCGTTCCAGACATCAAAAAGCCCGTGACCTGTACAAATACTTGGTGGCCAGGGGCGGGATCGAACCGCCGACCTTCCGCTTTTCAGGCGGACGCTCATACCGACTGAGCTACCTGGCCGGAAGGCAGCGTGTGCCTCGCCGTGCTGGCGACCCTGACGGGACTCGAACCCGCGACCTCCGCCGTGACAGGGCGGCGCGCTAACCAACTGCGCCACAGGGCCTTGCTGTGCTGCTGCTCTGCGTTACCGCGTCGCAGGTACCCCCTACGGGATTCGAACCCGCGTTACCGCCTTGAAAGGGCGGCGTCCTAGGCCGTCTAGACGAAGGGGGCCAGAACCGAATCTCTCCGGGGTACTCGCAACGTGGTCGTTGCGAGCCACGTCAGCTTAGGTCACCTCAAGCCTAATCCTCAAACGAGCGTTGTCTGCCACGCAGTATTCTGAAGCTCCGTCGCCCCTATAGCTCAGTTGGTAGAGCTACGGACTTTTAATCCGCAGGTCCTAGGTTCGAGTCCTAGTGGGGGCACCGAAAACCCTTTATGACCTCGGGTGATGCTGAACTTTCCGGGTGGGGTGATGTCTGACACGTGTTTCGGCTGATTGTCGACAGTTACGTCTGCCGATCCTTGACGCTGGTTCAATCAGGGAGCTGAGCACGGCCGCCGTTTGGGCGTCCAACGGCTTGGCTATGCTTCCCGAAATGAATGACGATGAGGTCTACCCAACGCCGCCCGTCGCCCCGCCCGTGACCGCCCCCGTCGCCCTCGTCACGATGGAAATCCGCCATCCGGCAACGGATTCCCTCACTGAGTCAACCGGCCGGGAGCTCAAACACCTGCTTGCCGATCTCTTGCCGATCGAACGTCAGGCACAGGACATGAGTTGGGGGATGGTGGCCCCCGGTGCAGCCCCAACACCGACCGCGGAGCGCTTCGTCCGCTACGTCAACCGCGACAACACGGTTGCCGCCTCGATGAAGACCCAAGCGACCGTCATCGAGACCACCAACTACACCACCTTCGAGGCTTTGTGCGACGTTGCAATGCGGGTCGTGGACGCTCGCACGCAGGTCTCGTCACTGGCCGGGGTGGAACGCATCGGCCTGCGCTATGTCCTCGAGGTCCGGGTTCCAGTCGGCGTGGATGGCCGTGTCGAGTGGAGCAACTGGATCGCCGAGCCGCTGCTAGGGCCGCAGCGCATCGCTCCCGACGGTCTGTCCCTGACCGAGTGGCAGGGCGCTGCCGTCTACCGCGAGTCACAACCTGGTAGATCGCTCATCATTCGCTACGGTCCGGGTTTCGGTCAGGCGCTTGATGCGAATTACCACCTGCGCCGGGTAACACGGGTCCAGCCCGGCCCCTTTTTCCTGATGGATATCGACAGCTTTTGGGCTCCAAGCGGCTCGATTCCCGAATACAACAGGGATGAAGTGATTTCGACGTATCAGGCGTTGTACAGTCCGGCTCGCACCGTCTTTCAGGAGATGCTCACCAGCCGCATGAAAGACGACCTGCTTCGCCAATAGTCCTTCGTCAACGGCCTCATGCGCTGACGAAACCACCCGGCTTTATCCGGCGAGCACTGCGCTGTGGTAGGTCACGTCGGCGAAAGCTTCGGCAACTTCGTCGTCGGGATAGGTGAACCCGTTGGCCGCGTGCAGTTCCTTGACCGTGCGGGGCGAGGTCTGCCAGCCGCGCTGCTTCAGATAGTCAATGATGTGGCTGCGCTGGCTGTGATAAACGAGATCGTTGAAATCGACTTCGAATCCGAGCTCGCTCATCCGGTCGTGGTGTGCGCGCCATCGCGGGTCTGCGAAGACGGCGGTGTCGGGCATGAATTCAAACGCCAGCCGACTGCCCGGGGCACTCAGCGCGGTGATGTTGTCGAACAGCGCGTCCTGCGCTTCGTCCGGGAGGTAGAGCAGCAATCCCTCGGCACTCCACGCCGAGGGCGCCTGCGGGTCAAATCCCGCTGCCTGCAGTGCCGTGGCCCAGTCGTCGCGCAAGTCGATGGCGACCGTGCGCCGTTCGGCGGTCGGCTCGGCGCCAAGATCGCTCAGTGTCGCGGTCTTGAATTCGATCACCTCCGGCATGTCGATCTCGTACACCACGGTGCCGGCCGGCCACGGCAGGCGGTAAGCACGCGAATCCAGACCCGACGCGAGGATCACCACCTGGCCAGCCCCGCTCTTGGTTGCGTCGAGGAAGAACTGGTCGTAAAACCTGGTGCGGCAGGTCATTCCCCGGGCCATTCGGTGCGGATCGAACTCCGAATCCCCGCCAACGGGAATCTGCCCGTTCACCAACCGGACATAGACATCCATTCCCACGGCACGCACAAGCGGCGCGGCGTAAGGATCCTCGATGAACCCCTCGTCGGAAGCCAGCGCCCGCTGGGCGGCGACCATGGTCGCCGTCGCCCCAACGCTCGTCGCCAAATCCCAACGATCACGATCGGTGCGCGCCATGGTGCTCCCCTACCCGACCCAGAAATATAGACAATCTAGTTACTACCACAGGGTGATTCCCGACACCCTGGGGACTACCCTCCGGACGAGTGACTGACTTTGCCCAGCGGACCATCGACCTCGCCCGCCAGAACGTGGCCGAGGGCGGTCGTCCATTCGCGACGGTGATCGTCAAGGACGGCGAAGTCCTCGCCGAGAGCGCCAACAAGGTGGCCCAGACAAACGATCCGACCGCCCACGCCGAGATCCTCGCCATCCGAGAGGCATGCATCAAGCTCGGCACCGAGCACCTGGTCGACGCCACCATCTACGCGCTCGCTCATCCGTGTCCCATGTGCCTGGGCTCGCTGTATTACTGCTCGCCCAAGGAAGTCATCTTCCTGATCACCCGCGAGTCCTATGAGGAGTACTACCTCGATGACCGCAAGTACTTCGAGGTCGCCACCTTCTACGACGAATACGCCAAGAACTGGGACCAACGGCGCCTGCCGATGCGCTACGAACCCCGCCCGGCCGCGGTCGACGTCTACCGGTTCTGGAACGAGCGCAACGGCGGCCAGCGTAAGTCGACGGTCGTCCCCGGCTGAAGCGCCTCGACGTTGACTGCGCTATTATCTGCGTATGCATGCAGGTAATAGCCCAACCCGGTTGCCGGACGACCAGGCCAGTTTGGTGGTCGAGGTATTCCGAATGCTGGCCGACGCTACCCGTGTGCAGGTGCTGTGGTCGCTGACGAATCGTGAGATGTCGGTCAACGAACTCGCCGAGCACGTGGGCAAGCCGGCGCCGTCGGTTTCCCAGCACCTCGCCAAGCTGCGCATGGCACGTCTGGTGCGCACCCGCCGGGACGGAACCACGATTTTTTACAGTCTGGAGAACGATCACATCCGCCAGCTCGTCATCGACGCCGTCTTCAATGCCGAGCACGCCGGTCCCGGGGTTCCGGGTCATCACCGCGCCGACGGTGGGCTGAAGGCCCTGAAAGTCGCAGCCGATTCGGCGTCGCCGCAGGCGAACTAAATCAGCAGACAGACAACATATTTCGCACTAGGAGATGACAACCATGACCGAGCAGCACACCCACGACACGCCGCATGCGCACGAACACCAGCACGGCGAAGAGGCTCATACACATGCGCACACCACGCATGAGCACGACCATGTGGCCCACGAGCACTCCCACGCTCACGACGACGGGACCGAGCACACTCATCAGCACGTGCACCAGGCCGGCCTGGAAGAGGTGCACGGCCACAGCCACGCGTAACGGCGCAGCGTTCGGGGTCAGACCTTCGGGCAGTAATGCATCGGGTTGTCCCGCTCGTCGGGCGGCGGCAGGTTGCGCGCCGGCGTGTGCACCAACGGTGTGTCGGGTGGGATTCGCCCCGTGACACGATCCCAGCCGGCGCGGGCCCGCGGGTGCTTGCGAAACCGGCTTGGCACGAAGGCAAAGACAAGACGGACGATGTCGCCGAAGCGCCGGTGCAGCCATTCGTCGCGGCGCGACCACCGATAGCCCATCAGCTCGCGGACCGGCGGATCGTAGAGACCGACGGTCAGCCACACGAAGAACGGGGCCAACAGTTTGCGCTGCGCGGCCCACAACCGATCCGGAACCCATTGGGCGAAGGGGGGTTTGGGCAGTTCGGTCAGATCGAGCACGGCACGTGCGGCCAGGTTGTTCTCCAACACGTTGCGGCACATGTGGTCCCAGTACGCCTGGAATTCCTCCCAGGAGGCCGGCACCGGCCGCATGCTCATGCCGTACATCCGGTACCAGTCGACGTGTTCGTCGAACAGCCGGCGCTTCTGCGCTTCGGTCAGGCCGCCACAGAACCGCTCGGCGACATGAATGGTGCCAACAAAGAAGGTGGCGTGTGCCCAGTAGAAGACATCGGGGTTCAGCGCATGGTAGCGGCGGCCCTGAGCGTCAGCGCCTTTGATGGTGGTGTGGTAGTCGCGTACCTGGGCCCCGGTCATCGGGGCACGGTCGCCGTCGAAAACAACTCCGCCGATGGGGTACAACGACCGCAGCAGCCGCGGCCAGCGTTCACGAAAGAACGTCGAGTAATCGATGACGGCCGCGCCCAGCTGAGGGTGCATGTTCTGCATGGATCCCGCCCAGGGACCCTGCAACATGCCCCGCCAATCGCCGAAGTATCGCCACGTCAAGGAATCCGGGCCGAGCGGGACCGGCGGTGTGTCGTAGCCCAGCGGGGAGACCGGACAACCCCCGGCCACACCGGGCTCCGCCCGGTTCAACGAGTCGCTATTGGCTTTGGCGCTGGTCAGCGGGCATGCTGCCGACGTATCTTGAGTCACTGGTCAGTTTCCTACAGAGATCCGTAATTCTGACTACGTGCGTTGTCACTTTGAAAGTGTAGGGAGTGATGTGCAGCCCGGTCAACGACGGAGCCGTTGGTCCGGCGTCCCGCTAAAGAGTCGCCTGGCGGTACGTCGGGACAACCTCATTGCCGCCGGTGTGCAGCTGCTCGGCGCGGACAGCGGACCAGCGCTGACCGTTCGCGCAGTATGCCGCAAGGCCGCGCTGACCGAACGCTACTTCTATGAAAGCTTCCCCGACCGTGACGAATTCGTCCGCGCGGTGTACGACGACGTCTGCACCAGAGCCATGGCAACCCTGACGTCGGCAAAAACCCCTCGGGAAGCCGTCGAACAATTTGTCGAGCTGATGGTCGACGACCCGGTGCGCGGGCGCGTGCTGCTGCTGGCACCGGCGGTCGAACCGGTACTGACTCAGTCCGGGGCGGAATGGATGCCCACTTTCATCGAGCTGCTGCAGCGCAAGCTGTCACGGATCGGCGATCCCGTGCTGCAGAAAATGGTCGCCACCAGCTTGATCGGTGGTCTGACCAGCCTATTCACCGCGTACCTGAACGGACGGCTGGGGGCCACCCGAGAACAATTCATCGACTACTGCGTCGACATGCTGATGAGCACGGCCGCCAGCTATGTACCCCGCCGGGAGCTGGGGGAAGCCGACCAATCGGTTCCTTCGGCGCCGCGCGATTGAGGTCGCGTGCCACGCCGGGGTCCAAACTTGATGCTACTGGGATACACAGATATATTGACTGCTACCCATAGACACAGATAACCGGAGGCCCTATGTCGGCCGAGCTGACAAACCTACAGCTGTTGCACGAACTCGAGCCGGTCGTCGAGAAGAACCTGAATCGGCACCTGAGCATGCACAAGAATTGGGACCCGCACGACTACATCACGTGGTCGGACGGCAAAAACTTCTACGCGCTCGGCGGGCAGGATTGGGAGCCCGGGCAGTCCAAGCTGTCCGACCTCGCTCAGGTGGCGATGGTGCAGAACCTGATGACCGAAGACAATCTGCCGTCGTATCACCGCGAGATCGCGATGAACTTCGGCTTGGACGGCCCCTGGGGCCAGTGGGTCAACCGGTGGACCGCTGAAGAGAACCGGCACGGGATCGCGCTGCGCGACTACCTGGTAGTGACCCGCGCGGTCGACCCGGTCGAGCTGGAGAAGCTACGCATCGAGGTGGTGAACCGGGGCTTCAGCCCGGGCCAGAACCAACAGGTTCGAGACGACCTGTTCGCCGAGAGCCTGTTCGATTCGGTCATCTACGTCACGTTCCAGGAGCTGGCGACCCGGATTTCGCACCGCAACACCGGTAAAGCCTGCAACGAGAACATCGCCGACCAGTTGCTGGCCAAGATCTCGGCCGACGAGAACCTGCACATGATCTTCTACCGTGATGTCAGCGAGGCCGGGTTTGAGGCTGCGCCCAATCAGGCGATGAAGTCGCTGCACAAGATCCTGCGCAACTTTCAGATGCCCGGCTTCCAGGTGCCCGAGTTCCGCCGCAAGGCCGTGTTCATCGCAGTCGGCGGCGTATACGACATCCGGATCCACCTCGACGAGGTCGTCATGCCGGTGCTGAAGAAATGGCGCATCTTCGAACGTGAGGACTTCACCGGTGAAGCCGCCGCGCTTCGTGACGACCTGGGGGTGCTGATCAAAGAGCTTGAGGCAGCCTGCGACAAATTCGAGGCGTCCAAACATCGTCAACTCGAGCGGGAAGCCCGCACCGGCAAGAGGGTCACTGCATGCGAGCTGCATAAGACCGCAGGCAAGCTGGTCTTCAGCCGTCGGTAGCCCGGCCTTGCGCATCGGTCCGATCACGCTCGCCAGCCCGGTGGTGCTGGCCCCGATGGCCGGGGTGACCAATGTCGCCTTCCGGACACTGTGTCGTGAACTAGAACAGTCGAAGGTCGGCACCGTCAGCGGGCTGTACGTCTGCGAAATGGTGACCGCGCGTGCGCTCGCCGAGCGTCATCCCGTCACCATGCACATGACGACGTTCTCGCCGGACGAGTCGCCGCGCTCGCTGCAGCTGTACACCGTCGAACCCGCCATCACCTACGCGGCCGCCAAGATGATCGCGGACGAAGGCTTGGCCGACCACATCGACATGAACTTCGGCTGCCCAGTGCCCAAAGTCACCAGGCGCGGCGGAGGGGCGGCGCTGCCGTTCAAGCGGCGGCTGTTCGGCCAGATCGTGGCCGCCGCCGTGCGCGCCACCGAAGGCACCGAAATACCGGTGACCGTCAAATTCCGCGTCGGCATCGACGACGACCACCACACGCACCTGGATGCGGGCCGCATCGCCGAATCCGAGGGCGCCGCGGCGGTGGCGCTGCACGCCCGGACGGCAGCGCAGCGCTATTCCGGCACCGCGGATTGGGAACAGATCGCCCAGCTCAAACAGCAGGTGCGGACGATTCCGGTGCTCGGCAACGGAGACATCTACGACGCCAGCGATGCGCTGGCCATGATGGCCAGCACCGGGTGCGACGGCGTTGTCATCGGCCGAGGCTGTCTGGGCCGGCCGTGGCTCTTCGCCGAGTTGTCGGCCGCGTTCACCGGCGGGTCAGCACCCACCCCGCCCACGCTCGGCGAGGTCGCCGACATCATGCGCCGGCACGGCGAGTTGCTGGCCGCGCACTTCGGCGAAGACAAGGGCATGCGCGACATCCGCAAGCACATCGCCTGGTACCTGCACGGCTTCCCTGCCGGATCCGAGCTGCGGCGAGCATTGGCGCTGGTCAAGACGCTCGCTGAACTTGACTTCCTGCTAGACACGCTGGACGGTGCTGTCCCGTTCCCGGAGGCCGCGACCGGCCCACGGGGCCGGCAGGGTTCACCCGCTCGCGTGGCGTTGCCCGACGGCTGGCTGGCCGACCCCGACGACTGCACGGTGCCGGCCGGGGCCGACGTTATGCACTCGGGTGGCTGAATCGAAACGCGCTCGAAATCGCGTCCGCGTCAATAACTCAGTACGATATGGGCCTGCTACACGGCACTTCGGTGGCGGATCGATTTGTCCCGCTGCATGAGGGCTACAAGTACGGTGCGACCCCACGGGTAGACGCGTGGGCACGGACACCACTGACGTCCGCATCAGAGTTTCGGAGGCCAGTTCGAGATGAGTGACGGCAAGCATGACGCCACTCTTGACCGTGGGCGCGGGTCCGGCGCCGCCAGCGACGATCAACCGATTGCCCCAACGCTAGGCGCCGCACCGTGGGAGCGGTTTTCTGCACCATCGCCCGATCACGGCGCCCACCGGTGGCAGGTTGAGCCGCGCGTCGAGCGTGGGGAAGCCGACACGGAAAAGGGGGGATGTCATGCCGATGGCGCAGTCAGTGTCGCCGACCTGATCGCCAAAATCGGCCACCCGACCCCTGACCGGCCCCGTCACCATCACATATCCGATGAGGTAGCCCCGGATGCCGAACCTGCTGCGCCTTCCGGGGTTGGGTCGGACGTGCCGGTCGAACTGCAAGACACGCAGGTCATCGACACTCCGGCCTACTCGCTCGAGGTCGTCTCGGAGCTTCCCGACCTCGATGCGGCCAATTATCCGGATGACCCGAACAGCAATGCGGACTCCGAATCGGACCGGACCACTTCGCGCCGGGCGCGACCGATGCGGTTCCGCCGGACATCGCCTCCCCAGGACCCGGGACCCAAGCCCAACGGCCGTCGGCCTATGTTGCTGGCCGCGCGCTCGGTCGCGGCTCTATTCGCCGCGCTGGCGCTGGCCCTCACCGGCGGTGCTTGGCAGTGGAGCACCTCAAAGAACAACCGACTCAACACCATTAGCGCGCTCGACCCGAACTCGCGCGATATCGTCGACCCGAATGGGCAGTACGGCGACGAGGACTTTTTGATCGTCGGTATGGACTCCCGCGCCGGGGCCAATGCCAATATGGGCGCCGGCGACACCGAGGACATCGACGGCACACGGTCGGACACCGTGATGCTGGTCAACATTCCGGCGAACCGCAAACGGGTGGTGGCGGTGTCGTTCCCCCGGGACCTGGCGATCACGCCTTTCCAGTGCGAGGCCTGGAACCCCGAGACCGGCAAGTACGGACCCCTCTATGACGAGAAGAAGGGGACGTGGGGTCCCAGGATGGTCTACACCGAGACCAAATTGAACTCGGCGTTCTCCTTCGGCGGTCCGAAATGTCTGGTGAAGGAAATCCAGAAGCTGTCCGGCCTGAGCATCAACCGGTTCATCGCCATCGACTTCGTCGGTTTCGCGCGGATGGTCGAGGCACTCGGCGGCGTCGAAGTATGCAGCAGCACCCCGTTGCAGGACTATGAACTGGGGACGGTGCTGGACCACTCGGGACGGCAGGTCATCAATGGAACAACCGCGCTGAACTACGTGCGGGCCCGCCAAGTCACCACCGAGAACAACGGTGACTACGGCCGCATCAAACGCCAACAGTTGTTCTTGTCGTCGCTGCTGCGTTCGCTGATCTCCGAGGACACGTTGTTCAACCTCAACAAGCTCAACAATGTGGTCAACATGTTCATCGGCAACAGCTACGTCGACAATGTCAAGACCAAAGACCTGGTGCAGCTGGGGCAGTCGCTGCAGGGTATGGCCGCCGGGCACATCACGTTCGTCACCGTCCCGACCGGCGTGACGGACCAGAACGGCGACGAGCCGCCGCGCACGGCCGACATGAAGGAGCTTTTCACGGCGATCATCAACGACGACCCGCTGCCGCTCGAAAACGATCTGAACGCCCAGCGTTTGGGGACCTCCCCCACCTCGGGGCCGACGATCGCGCCCACCACCACCAAGAAACCTCCCGCCGCGACCCCCGAGACTCGGCGCGAGCGGGTGACGACAACCGCGCCGCAAGATGTCACGGTGCAGGTCTCCAACTCGACGGGCCAAACCGGTCTGGCCACGACCGCAACCAACCAGCTCAAGCGGAACGGCTTCAACGTGATGACACCGAATGACTATCCGAATTCACTGAATGCGACAACGGTGTTCTTCTCGCCCGGGAACGAGCCGGCCGCCGCCACGGTGGCGTCGGCGTTCGCCAATGCAAAGGTCGAGCGGGTCAACGGGATTGGTCAAGTGGTTCAGGTGGTCCTCGGCCCAGATTTCGGCTCGGTGACGGCTCCCCCGCCCAGCGGCTCATCGATCAGCGTGCAGATCGACCGCAACTCGAGCAGCCCGACGACCAAGCTGCCCGAAGACTTGACGGTCACCAACGCCGCCGACACCACCTGCGAGTAGCCGGGTTTCAGGGCGTCGCTTCTGCCGCCGTTTCCGCCGGCGAGAACGTAGGCTTGAGCACATGAGGACCGCCTATCATGAGCAACTCTCGGAATTATCGGAGCGGCTCGGCGAGATGTGCGGGCTGGCAGGGATCGCCATGGAGCGGGCAACCCAAGCCTTGTTGCAGGCCGATTTGGTGCTGGCAGAACAGGTGATCTCCGACCACGAAAAGATCGCGACCCAGAGCGCCCGCGCCGAGGAGAGCGCTTTCGTGCTGCTGGCCTTGCAAGCACCGGTAGCCGGTGACCTCAGGGCTATCGTGAGCGCCATCCAGATGGTGGCCGACATCGACCGGATGGGTGCGCTGGCCCTGCATGTTGCCAAGATCGCCCGCCGACGCCATCCCCAGCACGTGTTGCCCGAAGAGGTCAACGGATACTTCTCCGAAATGGGCAGAGTTGCAGTCGAATTAGGTAACAGCGCGCAAGAGGTGGTGTTGTCGCGCGACCCGGAGAAAGCCGCCCGGATCCGCGAAGAAGACGACGCGATGGACGATCTGCACCGGCATTTGTTCTCGGTGCTGATGGACCGCGAGTGGAAGCACGGCGTTGCTGCCGCCGTCGACGTGACGTTGCTGGGCCGGTTCTACGAACGATTCGCCGATCACGCCGTTGAAGTGGCGCGGCGGGTCATCTTCCAGGCGACGGGCAGATTTCCCGAGGACGACGCGACGCCACCCTCGCGTTAGCCGAAGCGCCCGGAGATGTAGTCCTCGGTGGCCTTCTGGGTCGGGTTGGAAAAGATTTTGTCGGTGTCGTCGATCTCCACCAGCCGGCCCGGTTTTCCTACCGCTTCCAGGTTGAAGAATGCCGTCTGATCGCTCACCCGCGCAGCCTGCTGCATGTTGTGGGTGACGATGACGATGGTGTACTCCTGCTTCAACTCACCGATCAGGTCTTCGATGGCCATCGTCGAGATGGGGTCCAGCGACGAGCACGGCTCGTCCATCAGCAACACATCCGGTTGCACAGCGATGGCCCGGGCGATGCACAACCGCTGCTGCTGCCCCCCGGACAATCCGCCGCCGGGCCTGTCTAACCGATCCTTGACCTCATCCCACAGGTTCGAACCGCGCAATGAGTGTTCGGCGATGTCGTCGAGCACTTTGCGATTGCGGACACCCTGCAGCTTCAGGCCAGCAACAACGTTGTCGCGAATCGACATCGCTGGGAAGGGGTTTGGCCGCTGGAACACCATCCCGACTGCCCGGCGCACACCGACCGGATCGATACCGGGGGCATAGATGTTTTCATCGTCGAGCAGTACGGCGCCCTCAACCCGGGCGCCGGGGACCACCTCATGCATCCTGTTCAGCGTGCGCAGCACGGTCGTCTTGCCGCAGCCCGACGGACCTATGAACGCTGTCACGCTGCGGGGCAGAACCGATAACGTCACATCCGAGACCGCCTGAAACGACCCGTAGTAGATGTTGACGGCTTTGAGGTCCAACCGCTTGGCCACTTCGTGCTCCTGCCTACGACTTCCTGGGGGCAAAGATTTTCGCGAAAACCCTGGCCCCGATATTGATCACGGCGATCACCAGGATCAGTGTCAGCGCAGCGCCCCACAGCCGATCTGTGAGGACCGGATTAGCGCCAGCGCCGGCTGATGTCTGGTCATACATCATGCCGGGCAGCGACCCCATGAACCCGGTGAAAATGTCGTAGTTGATCGCCTGCGAGTAACCGACCAGGATCAGCAGCGGGGCCGTCTCGCCCAGCACCCTTGCCAACGCGAGCATGATCCCAGTGACAATGCCGGACAGCCCGGTCGGAATCACAACCCTGGCAATGGTTTTCCACTTCGGTATCCCAAGCGCGTAACTGGCCTCGCGGAGATCCACCGGAACGATCCGCAGCATCTCCTCGGTCGCTCGCACGATCACCGGGAGCATCAACAACACCAGCGCCAGCGACACCGCGAACTCGGAACGCGGAAGCCCCAGCGTCACCACCCACAGTGCGTAGATGAACAATGCCGCCACGATCGAGGGCACACCGGTAAGGATGTCAACCATAAAGCTGACCACCCTACCCAGCGAATTGTCGCCACCGTATTCGACCAAATAGATCGCGACCATGAGGCCGATCGGGATGGAGATCGCGGCGCATATCAATCCCTGGAGCAAGGTGCCGACGATCGCGTGGTACGCGCCGCCGCCAGCCACGAATGCCGTCATACCCGCTTGTGAATGCGCCCACCACACGCTGGACGTGATCACCTGGTAGCCCTTGGCGATCACCGAATACAGCACCAAAACCAAAGGCGTCAGGGCAATTACTGTCGACACCGTCACCAGCACCGTCGCGACGTTGTTCGCGACTCGGCGACGCCAGCCGAGTCCCGAGAACGTCCGCGGCTTGACGGGGCGGTCCAGGATCGAGGTCATTGGTTGCCTCTTCGGGCTCCGGTTCGGGCGACGGCCCCGCGCGCCGCGGAGTCGACCACGAACGTAAGCAGGAAAAGCACCAGTCCCGCGGCAATGTAGGCGCCGCCCTGGTATTTGTCATTGAGTTCCCATGCGGCGGAAGCGATTTTGGTCGCGAACGTTGAGCCACCGTCGAACAGCGACCAGCCGAACGCCGTCTGGGTACCGCGCAAGATGATCAGCAATGCGACCGTCTCACCCAGGGCGCGACCCAGACCCAGCATCGCGCCGCTGAAGTATCCGGACCGCCCGAATGGCAGCACGGTTGTCTTGACGACTTCCCAGCGGGTGGCGCCGAGCGCCATCGCAGCCTCGATCTGGTCCTGCGGAGTCTGAACGAAGACTTCGCGAGTTACGGCGGTGATGATCGGCAGGATCATCACCGCCAAAACGATCCCGCCGGTAAAGATGGTGCCGCCACCTGCCACCGACGCGTTGCCACTGGCGAACAGAAAGCACCACCCCATAGCGTGATTGAGCCAGGTTGCGACGGGTCGCAGCTGCGGTGCGAGCACATATAGCCCCCAGACGCCGTAGATGATCGAGGGCACCGCGGCCAGCAGATCGACCATGTACGCCAGCAGTCCACCAACCCGTCGCGGTGCGTACTGCGTGAGAAATATGGCGACGCCCAGGGCGACCGGCATCGCCAGCGCCAATGCAAACATCGACACCAACACGGTCACCTGTAACAGATCGAGGATTCCGAAGCGCATCGCCGAGGTGTCTGTGGTGACCCACTTGCCACCGTAGGTGAAAAAATTCACTTGGTCGCGCCGCAAGGCAGGTATCGCGCGCCACAGCAAAAACGCACCGATCGAGGCGATCAGAAGGACCATCAGGACACCGGAGAACTCCGACAGCCAGCGAAATATGCGGTCCCCGAAGCGCGGCCGGGCGTCGCCCCACGGGCTTAAAGGTACGATCGGCGGCTCCGGAAAGGGCGCAGCAACGACCGCACCCGAACCCGCATCGGCTGGGTTTGGCGTCGTCACAGTGATCCCGTCACTTTTTGGGGCTTTTTTGCTTGGGGGCGCAGGGTCGATCGGTCACTGCATTGCGTTGATTGCACTGACCAGTCGCTCCTTGACCATATCGGGCAGCGGAACATAACCCGCCGACGAAAGGCCGGTCTGACCGTTGTTCGCTGCCACGGTGAGAAACGACTTGATCGCCGCGGCGGTGTCCGGGTCGTAGCCCGCCGAGCACACAATGTCATAAGTGGCCATCACCAACGGGTAAGCACCCGGGTCCTGGGAGCTGTACATCGTGTTCAGGTCCAGTACGAGGTCGTTGCCACTGGCAACGAAGTTGGCAAGGTTGACGGCGCGACGAGCCGTGTCGTCGTTGAGCGGCACCCCGCCACTGCCGGTGTCGATTTCGGCGAATGGCAGACCGGCCCGATCAGCGAAGCCCTTCTCGACATATCCAATGGCACCCGACGTAATCTGCACCGCCTGGACCACGCCGGCCGACCTCTGGACCCCTTCGCCGACACCGCCTTGAAACTCGGTGCCAACCCCTTTGGTCCAGCTCTGTGGTGCGTCGGCGGTCAGATACCTCTGCAGGTTGTCGGTGGTTCCCGACGAATCCGCGCGATAGATCGGCGTGATCTTGGTGTCGGGCAGGGCAACTCCGGGATTGAGTGCGGCGAGTATCGGGTCATTCCAATTCGTGACCACACCACTGAAGATCTTGGCCAGCACGTCACTGTTGACGACCATCGTCTGAACGCCCGCCAGTTGGTAGACAAATGCGATTGGCCCGAACACCAGCGGTAGGTCCCACGCCGGGTTTCCGTTACAGCGTTTGGCGGCCGTGCCGATCTGGTCCGTCGTCAGAGGCGAGTCCGATCCGGCGAAGTCGACATGGCCGGCAACGAACTGCGCGCGACCGGCACCCGACCCGGTCGGGTTATATGACACGTTTTTGCCAGGGCAGAACTGGCCCCACACCTGGTTGAACGATGCGATCGCGTTCTGTTGAGCCGTCGACCCCTCAGCCGTCACGGCACTTTTGCCGCCACAGGGCACAGTTCCGGCTGCTACCCCCGAGATGACCGTTGTCGACGCGGCGCGGTTGTCGTCGCTGCCGCAGGCGCCCAACACTGAACCGGTGACCACGAAAGTGGTGATCGCGCACACCGCTGCCGCGAACGTCCTGCCCACCCCGCGCCTCACCCATCTCGCTTTCTCAGCGCATTCTTGACGCATACCGGCACCGCTGGCGGCCTCCTATACGAGGTTGCCAGATCACCCGGAAAGTATGCTCCGGTGGCCGTCACGCGCATGCCCATCCGGTGAATGTGAGGTGAACAGCCAGCTGCGTGTAGGTCGGTCGTCGCTCAGCCCACGACGGGGGTCGGCGCGTAGGCGGTGTCGACACTGTAGGTGGTGAAGCCGAGGCTCTCATAGGTCCGCACCGCGGCGACGTTGTCCGACTCCACGTAGAGCATCACGGTGGGTTCGGCTGAACCGGCCAGCCGTTCCGCCAGCGATGCGATACCAATCGATGTCAACAGCTGACCCAGGCCACGGCGCTGCGCCGACGGGTCCACGCCCAGGACGTAGACCTCGCCCAGGCCCGGTTGATCAAGATGCACCTTGGTCCAGTGGAAGCCCAGTAGCGCGCCCTCCCGGTCGGTTGATGCGTCGCCGAACGCCAGAAACACCCCCGCGGGGTCGAACCACGGTTCGCTGCGCCGCTCCGCCAGCTGGACTGCAGTCCAACGGCCCTGTTCCGGGTGTTCGGCGAATGCGGCGTTATTGACCCGCAGCAGCTCAGGGTCATCGGCCGTGCCCGCGTAGGTGCGGATCCGCACGCGAGCGGGAATTCGCGGTTCGGGGATGTCGCGCAGCGAACGCCGCATCTGGACCAGTTCGCGCACCGGGACCAGACCGAGCGCGGACGCGGTCGCCCGGGCGGACTCCCGCGTGCCGTGCGCCCAGAAGCGGTTGCGCCCCGCGGTCTCAGCCAATGCCGCGCGTGCCATCGCGGCGCCAATACCATGGCGGCGGGCCCGCGGGTGCACCACCAACTCCGCCATCGCGACACCCGTGTCCGGTGGCGGGCTGAGATTGAGGTAGCCCACAATGCCGTCGTCGGAATCGGTGACCAGCAGGTGCGCGGTGCGGTCGTGGCCGAGTTCCCGCAGCACTTGTTCCCCGACGGGGGCTACCCCGTCGAATTCGGTTGCTTCAGCAACGAGTTCGCGCGCTTGCTGCTGCTCTTCGGCGGTCAGTGCCGAGCGCCAGCCACGCGGTGTCACTGACTGCGCAACGGGTCGACCAGCGGATCTCGGAGATCGTCGGACTCTGGCTCGGCGGCTTCGGCTTGGTCAAGTTCGGAGCCCGAAATCGGCGCTCGGCCGCGCGCCGGCCGGACAGCCTTGTAGCCCACGTTTCGTACCGTGCCGATCAACGCTTCGTGCTCGGCGCCGAGTTTGGCCCGCAGTCGACGCACGTGCACATCGACCGTCCGGGTGCCCCCGAAGAAGTCATAGCCCCACACCTCATGCAGCAGCTGAGCGCGGGTAAACACCCGCCCGGCGTGCTGTGCCAGGTATTTCAGCAGCTCGAACTCTTTGTAGGTGAGATCGAGCGGGCGGCCCCGCAATCGCGCGGTGTAGGTGCCTTCGTCGATCACCAGCTCGCCAAGGCTCACCTTGCCCGCACTCTCCTGGTCGGCCAGCCCGCCCCGGCGACCGACAACCAGCCGTAGTCGGGCGTCGATCTCAGCGGGCCCGGTACTGGGCAAAAGGATCTCGTCCAGGCCCCAGTCAGCGCTGACCGCCACCAGCCCGCCTTCACTCACCACAGCCAGGACCGGGACGGACCGGCCCGCCGTGCTCAACAGGCGGCACAAACCGCGCGCGGACGAAAGATCCTGGCGCGCGTCGACGATCACAGCGTCCGCGGTTCCGGCCTCCAGCAACGAGGATGGCTCCGCCGGTGCCGTGCGGACCGTGTGAGGGAGCAGCGACAACGACGGCAGAATTGGGTCGGGATGCAGCTCCGAAGTCAGCAGTAGTAGCTCCAACGAGCCCCTCCAGCGTCGTGGGAATCCCATTCCCGAAATTGATAACGCAACATGGCGTTAGTTGCCAGGTCATCTAACGATAACGTGCCACCAGGTCTTTGGCGTGATCAGACGGTTCAGTGTGAGCCCCGCCACCAGGCGCGCGGTACGGACGGGTCGCACAGACTTGCGCCACAATATGCGGATGCGCAACGTGCTGCTTGGTGTGGTCGCAGCGGCGATCGCGGTCTCCGTGATTGTCGTCGGCGCAATCGGCGTCGATTACGGAACGAGTATCTACGCCGAATACCGGCTGTCGACCAACGTGCGCAAATCGGCGAATCTGGGATCAGACCCATTCGTCGCCATCTTGGCATTTCCGTTCATCCCGCAGGCAATGCGCGACCACTACAACGAGTTGGAGATCAAGGCCAACGCCGTCGACCACCCGATGGTCGGGAAGGCCACGCTCGAAGCCACGATGTACTCGATCGACCTGACCTACGCCTCCTGGCTGATCAGGCCCGATGCGAAACTTCCGGTCGGCAGGCTGGAGAGCCGCATCATCATCGACTCGACCCACCTGGGCCGCTACCTGGGCATCACCGACCTCATGGTTGAGGCACCGTCCCAGGAAACCAACAACGCTACCGGCGGCACCACGGATTCCGGGATCTCCGGCAGCCACGGGTTGGTATTTAGCGGCACGCCCAAATCGGCCAACTTCGACCACCGGGTCAGCGTCTCGGTAGACCTCGCCATCGCCCCCGACGACCAGGCGACGCTGGTGTTTACCCCCACGGGCATCCTGACCGGACCGGACACCGCCAACCAAGCCGTCCCGGACGACAAGCGGGACGCCGTACTGCATGCCTTCGGCGCCAGGCTGCCCAACCAGACGCTGCCGTTCGGGGTGGCGCCGACCAGCGAGGGGGCGCGTGGCTCCGACGTCATCATCGAAGGCGTCACCCGGGGAGTAACTATCACGCTCGAAGCGTTTAAGCAGTCATGATGCGCGTCGGCGACGATGCAGTGGGGGTACCTCCCGCTTGCGGGGGAGTGGGGGCACCACCCGCTTGCGGGGGCGAGTGGCGCTGATGATGACCGTAATCGTCGCGACCGTGGCGGCGGGTGTCCTCACACTCCTCGTCGGATGGTTGCTTACCCGGCGCTCCGGAAGCGTCCGGGAAGTTCAGTCTGCGTCAGGCCCCGAACGCGACAATCCCGACACAGCCGACCTCGGCCTTTCCCGCACCGGACCAACGGTCGTGCATTTCAGCGCCCCGTGGTGCGGACCTTGCGGTCGGGTGCGCCGGGTGGTGCACGAGGTGTGCGAGGACCTGGGAGATGTGGCCCACGTCGAAATCGACCTGGATGCCAACCCGGCGGCTGCGCGCCGATTCTCGGTGCTGTCTCTGCCTACCACGTTGATCTTCGATGTCGATGGACGACAGCGGTACCGGGCCGCAGGAGTCCCCAAGACCGCCGACCTGCGGTCGGCTCTAGCACCGCTGTTGGCTTGATCACTATGTCGTTGGGTAAGCTGTCCGACGTGTCAACCCGCATCGAGCCCATGCTCACCAAGCGCCGCGCAGTTGATCTGTGCCGCATCGCGGGTTGTTGCTGTTGCTGTAGCTGCTGAGTAGCGGCGCTGTCCCGCGCAGCACTCGGAAGCAGCCTCGGATCCTACCGTGAGCGTGCCTCCCCCTTTTCCGTGCAACGGGAGTACCTAGGAGTAGTCGTACCGTGTCGAGCACTAACAACACCACCACCGCCCAACCGGACCTCGTCGACGTTCGTGGGCCGAGGTTCGCCGCCTGGGTGACGGCCGCGGTTCTACAGATCGTCCTGATCGTCTCCGCCATAAGTACGGTGGCGGCCGCGATCGTGCTCGGCCTGCAGGCAGTGGTCTTTGCCATCGGGGCCCTCGGCGGGCCCCGGCGGCACCCGTATGGGCGGGTGTTCGCCACCGTCGTGGCGCCCCGCCTGGGACCGGTCAAGGAGCGCGAACCGGTGCCCCCGCTGAAGTTCGCCCAACTGGTCGGCTTCGTCTTCGCGGTCTGCGGCGTCGCCGGATTCGCCGCTGGCGCTGTCCTGGTGGGCGTCATCGCCACCACAGCCGCGCTGGTGGCCGCCTTCCTGAACGCGGCCTTCGGCATCTGCCTGGGCTGTCAGCTCTACCCGCTTGTCGCGCGTTTCCGACGCACGCCCCGCAGCGCCTAGCACGATCGACCCTTTTCACCCAAGCAATCGAAAGGATCCCCACCATGGCTCGCTCGGACGTCCTGGTCTCCGCCGACTGGGCTGAGAGCAATCTCGACGCCGCCAACGTCGCCTTTGTCGAAGTGGACGAGGACACCAGCGCCTACGACGGCGGCCACATCGCCGGCGCGATCAAGCTGGACTGGCGCACCGATTTGCAGGACCCGGTCAAGCGTGATTTCGTCGACGCCCAGCAATTCTCCAAGTTGCTCAGCGACAAGGGCATCTCCAACGACGACACCGTGATTCTCTACGGCGGCAACAACAACTGGTTCGCCGCCTACGCGTACTGGTACTTCAAGCTGTACGGGCATGACAAGGTCAAGCTGCTCGACGGCGGCCGCAAGAAGTGGGAGCTTGACGGCCGCCCGCTGTCCAGCGACCCCGTCGGCAGACCCGTGACCTCCTACATCGCGGCCGCGCCGGACAACACCATCCGGGCGTTCCGGGACGAGGTCATCGCGGCCATCAACGTCAAGAACCTGGTCGACGTGCGCTCCCCCGACGAGTTCTCCGGCAAGATCCTGGCGCCGGCGCACCTGCCGCAGGAACAGAGCCAGCGGCCCGGCCACATCCCGGGCGCGATCAACGTGCCGTGGAGCAAGGCCGCCAATGAGGACGGCACCTTCAAGTCCGATGAGGAGTTGGCCAAGCTGTACGCCGACGCCGGTCTGGACGGGGTGAAGGACACCGTCGCTTACTGCCGGATCGGTGAGCGGTCATCGCACACCTGGTTCGTGCTCCGGGAATTGCTCGGACATCAAAACGTCAAGAACTACGACGGCAGTTGGACGGAATACGGCTCCCTGGTGGGTGCCCCGATCGAGTTGGGAAGCTGATATGTGCTCTGCACCAAAGCAAGGACTCACGTTGCCCGCCAGCGTCGACCTGGAGAAGGAAACGGTGATCACCGGCCGCGTCGTGGACCGCGACGGCCAGGCCGTGGGCGGGGCATTCGTCCGGCTGCTGGACTCCTCCGACGAGTTCACGGCCGAGGTGGTCGCCTCGGCCACGGGTGACTTCCGGTTCTTCGCGGCTCCGGGATCATGGACGCTGCGCGCGCTGTCCTCGGTCGGCAATGGTGACGCCGCCGTGGCGCCGTCCGGTGCGGGCATCCACGAGGTCGACGTCAAAATCGCCTGACTCGGCCCAGACGGGCCCATACAAGTGAAGCCCCCGAAGCCGCCACTTGCGCATAAAGGCGAATAGACTCGACCCGTGGTGCTCTTCTTCGAGATCATGCTGGTCCTGGCAGTAGTGGTCATCTCGTGGTTCGCGCTGTATACGCTCTACCGGCTCATCACTGACGAGTCGTGAATTCTGAAGACGACTCCGGCGACCGAGCGGTGGCTGCCGCTGCTGAACGCGCCAGGGTGACTGCGGCCCGAAATATCCCGGCGTTCGACGATTTGCCGGTCCCCGCTGACACCGCGAACTTGCGCGAAGGTGCGAACCTCAATGACGCGCTGCTGGCGCTGCTGCCACTGGTCGGCGTCTGGCGCGGCCAGGGCGAGGGCCGCGGAGCCGACGGCGACTATCGGTTCGGCCAGCAGATCGTGGTCTCCCACGACGGCGGCGACTATCTGAATTGGGAAGCCCGGTCCTGGCGACTCGACGAGGCAGGCGATTACCGGGAACCGGCGCTGCGCGAGACGGGCTTCTGGCGGTTTGTCAACGATCCAGATGATCCGACCGAGTCCCAGGCGATCGAGTTGCTGTTGGCCCATTCGTCCGGTTACGTCGAATTGTTCTACGGGCAGCCACGTACCCAGTCGTCGTGGGAATTGGTCACCGATGCCCTGGCGCGCAGCAGGTCCGGCGTGCTGGTCGGCGGCGCCAAACGGCTCTACGGGATCGTGGAGGGTGGCGACCTCGCCTATGTCGAGGAACGGGTGGATGCCGACGGCGGGCTGGTGCCGCACCTGTCAGCGCGACTGTCTCGATTCGCCGGATAACGGGGCCGGGGTCTTCAGAACCCCGGCCTCCGACGGTGGCTCGTTGGCGGCACACCGGATCGGAATCTCATCGTTGCCTTCGGCCGACCATTCTGTGTGTACTGTTCGACGTCCGAGCAGCCGATATTCGCCGAATATTCCAGGAAGGTCCGGGAAGGGAGGGGCGGCCCGATGCGTCGCACGGCGACAGCCTCGTCAATAGCGCGCTGGGCCGTGTCCGCGGTTGGCGTGCTCGTGATCGGCTATCTGGCCGCGGTTGCGCTGCAACCGTCCATCCTCGATGCGCTGCCGGGCTGGCTGAGGTGGTTCGGTCAGCCCGGATCGATGGCGACGATCGTGATCGTGGTGGCGGTGTTCGGCGCGGTGTGTGTGCTGACCTTGCGGTCCGATGGCGGCCACCGGCTGGTCGGCGTTTCGTTCACAGTTATCGCCGTCCTCATCACCGTGACCGCGGTACTGGGACTGAGCTCTTATTGGAGATGTCACGACACCAGCCATCCGGCCTTCTTCACGCCGCTGATGTGGACGGCCCAGTTGGTTAAGGGCAGCATCGGCGATACCTCGCTGGGCGGGCGGAGCTGCCCCAGCCCCACTCCGGTGGGCTTGGAAGTGGCACGGATAGCGGCACTGTCGGCAATTTTCACCGGCCTGGGCGGTGTCGTGGTCGGCGTGTTCCGTTCTCAGGTGGACCGGTTCCGGGCCAACCTGGCCGATTCGGTCACTGCCATTGTGGGTCTCGACGACGACACCGAATCGATGATCAGCGGGGTCGCGCGGACTTTGGACCGGCGCGGCACACTGGTCGTCATCACCAGCGCCGGGGACGACCGGGTGCAACGGGCCCGCAGGCACGGTGCCCGGGTGGTGTTGGTGGACTTCAACACGCCGTCGACCCTGGTGTCGCTACGGCTGTGGCGCCACCTCGGACGGCTCTACCTAATGGCACCCGACCCGGGGGTCAACCTGCTGTGGCTGGACCTGATCAGTCGTCGGCTGGCAGAGGTAGCCAACAAACAGCGGTTGCCCCTCATCGTGCGCATCGATGACCCGTGGCTGGCCGAGGCATGGCGTGCACAGCGGTTCGGCGGATCCGACACCCGGTGGGCGGCCGACGTTGTCGGCAAGTACGAGGTGACCGCCGGCCGGCTGCTGGACAGCATCATCGCGACCAAGACCGTACAGCGTGTATTCGTCTGTGGCACTTCGCAGTTGACCTTGGCGCTGTGCGCGGACCTGACCCGTCGCGCCCTGGAACGAGACTTCTACACCCCGCCCGGTACGCGTCCGCTCCCAGCGCTCACTCTGGTCGAGCGTGACGCTGAAGAGTACCTGAAGGATCACCAGTTTTACCGTCAGCAAGCCGGTTTCATGTCCGACGGACCGACGATCGATGCGGTACCCGAAGCGTCGACGATACCGACTTTGCTGCATCTGATCGGTGATGGTGATCCATCAACCAGCGCGGTGATCTTGGTCGACATCCATGCCACAACGACCGGAACAAGGCTTGCTGCGCGGTTCCCCGATATGCCCGTTTACACCCGGGATTCCAACGCCCAGGTCGCCGACGATGCGTTGCCGTTAGTCGGCCTGTTGCAGACCTACAGCCTTGCATTGGACACACTCGAGGGCCAGGTCCAGGATGCATGGGAACGGGCGGCAAGGCTGATCCACGAGCGTTATGTCGCCACGATCGGCCCCGATGCGCCGCGCTCCCCGGCCGCGATGCCGTGGGCCAAGCTCAACGAGTTCTACCGCGGATCGAACCGTCGTCAAGTGCGCAACGCGTTGTGGATGGTCGAGCAGATCGCGGGACACACCTGGAACACCTGGGGCAGCCCGCCCCCGCAGCTGTGCGCGCGCGACATGGCCGAATCGCCGCCACTGCAACAGCTTGCTCTGCTGGGCTTCGACCACTATTCGGCGATGAGCATGGCGCGGGCGGAACACGAAGACTGGTGTCGCTATTACCAGCGCAACGGCTGGAAGTACGGTTCGCCCCGCGATGACGCGCGCAAGATCCACGACAAGTTGGTCGATTGGTCGGTGGTCGAAAGCTCGCCCGATCTGCTCAATGCCGCGGTGCGCAGCTTGGCGGGCACACTGTGGAGCCTGCGGCAGCTCGGCTATCGGTCACGTCCGCTGTGGCAATCCTTCACCCGAGTCGGGACGGTCACGGCGGAGCAACGGAGCACCCCGTGGAAGTGGAAGTCGGACTCGGGGCACACCATGCGCGCTGACGCCGGGGATTGGGCTGTGCAGGCGGACGGGAAGATTTGGTCGGTGCGCGACGATATTTTCCGCGCCACCTACGATGAGGCCGGCGACGGGCAGTGGCGTAGAAAGGGGCGGGTTCAAGCACGGCCGGCGCATCCGGGGGAGACCGTGAACACCCTCGAGGGTCCTACGACCGCGGCGGACGGCGACTGGGTCGTGCGGGGATCCGACGGCGAGCAATGGCCGGTTCCCGGTGACGAATTCGCGCGGCGCTACACCGAACTCCATCCACCCGCAGAAGCCCACGCCGCGGACGGCGGCGACGGATAGGCGTTCCGCCCAAACAGCGCTGATGAATGCCCATCCTGAGATGGGCGAACACTGATACGGTATCGGCGCATAGTCGGGCGTCCGGGGTGGCCTGGCCACAGCAGCGTCTGCAAACCGTCGCATGCGCGCTTTCGCCCCGTTCGCTCGCTCCGCTCAAGTAGGAGACTGCGATGGCGCTGTTTATCAGCTACTCGAGCCAGGACAGATCGACGGTCGACGCCCTGACGAGCGCCCTTCGGCGCGGCCAGCACCAGGTTTGGTTCGACCAAGAGCTCGGCGGTGGCGACTCTTGGTGGAACAAGATCCTGGAGCAGATCCGCGCTTGCGAGGTGTTCGTCGTCGCGCTGTCGAGTAACTGGTTACAGTCCAAGCCCAGTCAGTCCGAGTTGCGCTACGCGCAGGCGCTGAACAAGCCGATCCTTCCCGTCAAGATCGGCGCGGTTGACAGCATGCGCGTGAATCCCGTTGCCACGCTGCAGATCATCGACTATCAGAACCCCACCGTTGACGCCGGAATTCAATTGATCACCGCGGTGCACGCGCTGCGCAGCAACCCGGCGCCGTTGCCGGACCCGCTGCCTGACGAGCCTCCGGTGCCGTTCGGCTACATCACGCGGTTGGGCAACACGCTCGCTGAAAAGGAACTCAGCCCCCAGCAGCAGCTTCAACTGCTGGTCGAGCTCCGATCCGGGCTCGAGGAGGACGGCGACGATCCCAGCGCTCGAAGCGATATCGCCCAACTTCTGCGCATGTTGCGCCTGCGGCACGATGTCACCTACCGCACCCGAACCGAAATCGACAACGTGCTGGCGTCGATCGAGTCGTCGGAAACGCCCGACGCCAAGGCGCAACCCAAGCCACCCGCGACCGCCGGTGACGCGTCCACCACCCCGACACAACCCAGCAGCGGCGCGCGGCCTGTCAGCGCCCCTGCGCCAGCGCAGCCCAGCGTCACCGCGGTCGACCCTGCCGCGGCAGCGCGCAAGCGGTTAATGATCATCGGCGGTGCCGCCGTAGCGGTCGTCGCCGCGATCGCGGTGGTGGTTGTGCTCACTACCCAGGGGCGGGCCCCGAAGAAGTCGTCGGCGCCGGCCGGCGCGCAGGCTGCACCGGCGGCGCCCGCAGCGCCCGTGGCGCCGGGCCGCCTGGACTCAATCCTGCTCAGTGCAGCAGATGTCGCCGCCATCATGGGCCTGCCAAACATCGAAATCAAAGACCAGACCCAACAGTTGCGTCCTCCCAGCGGGTCTTTGTCAAACCTGGAGTGTCTCGGCGCGTTTGAACCCATCGAAGAGTCGGTCTATACGGGCAGCGCCTCTAGGGCAGTGCGCGGCCAGCAGTTGCACACGTCGGACAATGAGTACCGAGTCCAAGAAGCCGCGGTGACTTTTCCGAACGCTGAAAAAGCCCAGGCATTCGTGACGACATCCGCGGACAAATGGAGGGCTTGCGCCAACCAATCCGTGACGCTGACCACCGACCAGAACCGAGTACTGCACTGGACATTCGGGGACGTCACCGGGGCTCCCCCCACGATTACGCAGGTGCGCAGGCCAGCAGATGCCAGCCGGCCCGCCTGCCAACGCGTGCTGAGCGCGGTGTCCGACGTCGTCCTCGACGTCGAGGCGTGCGCGGTGAACGTGACCGATCAGGCCAGCCAGATCACCCAAAAGATGACCGCGAAAGTGAAGTCGTAGCACGGGCCGGTCCACACGGACGGGTCATGACATGGAGCGGCCCCCGAGCAAAGCTCCTGGTTGGACAAGACCGGAAGCTCGGGGGCCGGGTGGCTACGGGGAATTCGCCAGCGCGCGTTGATCGCTAGCTCTTCCGAGCCGATGCAGCTAGCGCGTAGCCACCTCACATGTCCATGAAGCTATCAATTTCGCGGACCACCTCCTTCCCTGTGTGCCACGACCATAGCATTTAGGTTGACGCCCTGCAGGTGGGGTGCGGTTTTTAGGGCGACTACAGCGCCGCTAGGGTACGGGGTCGCTACGGCTACAAATCGCCCCCAGACGCCGGGGTGACGCCGGGGTGACCGGGCAGCCGTTAGTACCGGGTTGCACGCTTGTAAGTCCGCAGGCGGTGCACCCGCGCGGGCGGGCCACCGTCGTTGCGCATAGTGCGCCGGTCGGCCCGGTGCAGTACCCGCCGCACTTCCATACGGCGCTGCTCGTAGCCCTCGGCGTTGACTACACGGGCCATGTACGTGGCGAGTTGTTCCGGCGCCACAATTTTCGTGGGCGCGCAGGCCCACCCAAGCATGAAGAACACGACCGCTGTTGCTACGCAGACAACTACGGCAACCATGGCTACGTGCGCCCGGTGCTCGTTGTGCGCGCCTCAACGGTGGTTTTGCGCCCATGCGGGGTGCTCGTGGTCCGTGGGTCAACCTTGGTCCTGTGCTTTGCCAGTTGCTGGTGGTTGTAACGGACCCAATCAGCCTTTGCGCCCACTAGTACGCCTTGGCTTTGGCGGGCTTGCCACGCTTGGCAGCGGCGCGACCCACCTTGGTGTTCTTGTTCTTGGCCCTTGCGTGCTTGGCGAACTTAGCACGCGCCTTGGCTTGCTTTTTAGTGGCCATCGTGGGTTCCTCTCCGTTGGTTAGGTTGGGCGCCAGGGTGAGGAAGTTCCGCAACAACCCACCCTGGCGGGCTTGTAAACCGGGGCGGGTGAGCCGACACTGACGAATGCCCTCAACCCGCCCCGGTAGCATGTACGGCGGCACACCGCCGTGTGGCTCATCTGGCCGCTCCCATGCGTTCGCGGCCCGTGCGGCTAACCGGGCTAACCGACGCCGCATCGGTGCCTAGGCGTGTGCCTACCCAGGCGTGCAAACCCGGCAGCGCGGCCTCAATGACGGTGAAGCAATACCGGAAATCATCGGCGGTGTATGGGTTTTTCAATTCGGCGTGCGGCGAGTTGGGGTCGAATGACCGCAGCAACCGCACTTTGTTGGCGGGTACGCCCAGATGCCGCAGCGCGGTAGCGTGGTGTTGCTGCATTACAACTGCCAAGTCTGCACCTGCAGCGGTTGCGTGGTTGACCGGCTTTGACCGGTGGTCGGGCACCGCATAGCCGTTGCCGCGCAACACTTCCGCGCCCAGCGCATCCATGGGGCTGCCGTAGGTGTAATTGGCGGTGCCCGCACTGCTCACCCGCACCGCGTCGGCCAGCCCCCGCTCACGTAGCTGTTGGGCGAACATCGCGGCGGCCATTACCGAGCGGCCCACGTTGTACGAGCACACGAACGTAATGTGCAGCGGGCGTGCACTAGTCGTGCTAGCCACCTGGCGGCCGGCCACTATTGGCACCGCTGGCGCGAACATCTGTTCAACCGCGAGCATCGTGCTCAGCTGAAAGTCGTTCTCCATGAGTGGCAAGTCATAGAACGGCTGCAACCGCAACGGGTTGTCCGCGAGGATGATCTGTGCACGGTAACGCGTGGACCGCATGGACCTTGTACGAGGCATGCTGTCGTCCAAGGTGAACGGCCCTTCCACCAGCCCGTAGGTGAGGGCCAGGTCATACCTCTGAGTGAACGCAGTCCAGTACATCTCTTGTGCGCCGGGGATGAAGTAGGCGCGGTCCAGAACGCCATCGCGTGGCAACTCAAGATTGCCCACCAAGGGCGACAACAACTTATTGCCTTTGACCTTGTACCAACGCCACCCATGCGTAACGGCGGGGCACACACCTTGCGCACCGGGTGCCACTACTACCCGCCCATCGGGTCGCCGGGGTAGCCGCGCACCTCACCTTTGGGCCGCTTGTGTTGCCGGGGCTGCCCGACACCAGTAGGTGGCGGATCAACACGCGGCGCGCGGGGCATATAAACCCCACCATCGCTTGGCGGCTCGCCGTTGAGGTGCGGGGCGACTAGCCCTGGCCCATAACCAAACTCCGTACTCTGGTCGCCGGTCTGCTCGCAGGCCAACAGGTGTGGGTCCTGGAAGGATCGCCGACGCCAACGCGCGGCTGGCGGTGGGTCGCGGTAGGGCTCTGGCATCGTCATGATTACGCGGCTTACGTCGGAATCGTTGTCGGCGCAGCGTAACTGCCGCTGGCTTTGATTTGGCACACGACCGCCGCGCTGCGGTGACGCACGCCGACGCCGAACCCGCGTGCAAAGAAACTTTCCACAATGGGGTACGGGCCAGTGCCCGGAATATGCCGCAGGCCTTGATAACTGGGGTTTACGTGCTCCCTGAAGCCCACAGGGTTGGCGCTGCCGTTTGGGCCGTCCGTGGCGATCACGGCAGCGTAACCGACTGGGATGTAATACGATTTGATGACTAGCGCGCCGCCGTACGAACCCCATACGTCCAAACCATTGTAGTCAGCCTTCGGCACGTTGCCGTGAATGGTTTCCTGGCTGATCCAGGCCGGCATCAGCGCGCTCGGAATGAAGTCCCACTTGGGCGTAACACTGTTGATTTCAACACCCGCACGCCAACTTGATATGGCGGAGGTATCAAAGTCCGTGGGGTTCACGAGCACTATCATGGTCGTGGCCGAATTCAGCCCGTACCCGTGCTCCTGAACGTGAGCAATCATGCCTTCGACATCGCCCGAATCAAGGACTGTCGCGCCTGTGACGAGGTAGTGCGTATGAGTTCCGTCAAAAGTCTTGCCCAAATACGGGGGCGGGATCATTCCATCCGCGTTCCAGAGCCCGTAGCAAGGTGTGCCCCAACTATTCGATTTCTGCGTGGGGTCGAACAGCCGCTGCATGATCGTGCCGGTTGTGAGCTTGTTGTCGCTCTCCAGGATTCGCGTAACGCCAGCTTGGACTTGTTCCGCTGTTGCTTCGCGCAGGAACTTCCATGAGCTGCGCAACGCCAGGTCGTAGTCACGGAACGTGTAGCCAAGCTTCAAGTAGTCGCTCGGCGGGCGAACTCACGCGGCGCACCGAGTTCTGTTGCCTCTTCAAATGAGTCACTCGTAATGCTCTGCGGCACAGCGTCGGCCACCACGGTAGTTTTGAAGCTGAGCAAATCGGTGATGCTCTTGCGTTCGTCGTTCCATAGCTGCAGAACTTCTTGAACCTCATTCCACAGATCGTTGAGGTCCACGCCATCATTGGTCTGATTGACAAGACAGTCGCGACGAGTTGAACGCGGCGAAGCACACGCTAGGCGGCACAACCGCCCTGGCCGATGCGCGTAAGCTGGCGCGCCGCACTTTTAGTGATTACGCGGCGAGTTGGCTTACGGCCCAACAGCTTAAAGTGGACAACGGGCGCATGAAGCGCAGCAGCTATGACAGCTATGCTGGCTACTTGGGCCGGTACGCGCTGAAAACCTTTGGTGCGCAACCGATCGGTGCGATTACGCGTGGGGACGCAGAGGCATACCTGGCCGGCATGAGCGGGTACGCCCGCGCAACACGGCGCTTGGCGTGGCAGGTGTTGATGGGCGTGCTGGACTACGCGGTGGAGGATGGGGCGTTGGCGGCTAACCCTGCGCGTAGTGTTGCGAGGCACGCGGTACCGGCCCTGGCACCCCGCGAGCACCACCCGCTAGCAGCGGCGCAGGTTGCTGCGGTCGCAGCGGCGGCACGCGAACGTAGCGCGGTCGATGAGTTGTTGGTGTTGTTCTTGTGCTACACAGGCCTACGCAAAACCGAAGCGCAGGGGTTGGAGCTACGCGACCTAACCCTGACCACTACCACCAGTTCTAAACCCAACGGCCCCACCACTACGGGCGGCAGCGTGCGTGTGCAACGCACGAAGGACCGCAGATACACAGCAGGTACCGAGGCAGCATGGGTAACCGGCACCCCGAAGTCCAAGCGGAGCAGCAGGGCTGTGCCACTGCCGCCTTGGCTAGCCATGAAACTTGCGGACTACCTGCAAACTACGCATGAGCACGCCGACAACCCCGAGGCACCGCTTTGGCCAAGGCGTGTGCGTGGCGCTTACCCGCTCGGCCCGTACCTGCCCGACGCGCAGCGCAGGCCCGTGGTGCTGTTTGACTACACTGCCCCAGCAGACCTAGCCGGTTGGGCTAAGCGGGTGTTGCGGCCCTGCACAACAGCCGCTGGCCTGCACGATGGCACCACCGGCCCCAGGCTGCACGACACGCGGCATACTTTCGCGGCGCTACAGCTTTCGGCGGGCGTGCACTTCATGCAGGTGCCGAAGTGGCTGGGGCACGCCAACTACACCCTGACCCTGAACACGT
>Ga0210396_10000798_pt1 | contig 36978 bp, 9 predicted proteins | sample IncBWH17OmetaG_FD_155466 | JGI IMG/M metagenome (GOLD analysis project Ga0210396, IMG submission 155466) | Forest soil microbial communities from Barre Woods Harvard Forest LTER site, Petersham, Massachusetts, United States - Inc-BW-H-17-O ...
AATGTGCAACGTCCCGCCGGCACACAGGCAGGAGAATGCTTCCCAAACGGATACGTCGAAGCCGAACGGACACAGCATGGTGCTCGCCAGCTCAGCTCCGCTAGGAGCGAGGTGGACGAAGGCGTCCAGCAGGGCGAGCACGTTACGATGCTCCACCAGGACGCCGTTTGGCAGACCGGTCGAACCCGACGTGTAAATCACGTAAGCAAGATCGCGGCCGCTCACCTTGGCGGACCGAGCGCCGGGGCTCGGGTCGGACAGCTTGTCCACCCAAACCGCCGGCGCGTCGAGTCCGCTCGCAAGTGATGCAAGCCGGCTGTGGCTCACGATGATTGGCGCGCTCGAATCTGCGATCATGGCCTTGAGACGGGACTGCGGCAGCACCGGATCAAGCGGCAGATAGGCCGAGCCGGCCTTCAGGATCCCGATCATCCCCACGAGCATGTCCGCAGAGCGATCGATCAGAAGACCGACCGGAAGGTCGCGGCCCGCGCCGGCTATCACGAGCGCGCGTGCCAGCGCGCTGGCGCGCGCATCCAGCTCGGCATACGTCAGTTGCTCGGCTCCGCACACGACGGCAACCGACTTAGGCGAATTCCTTACCGTCCGCTCAAAGCGGGACACGATTGAGTCGCTTGGCGCCAGATCCGGCCCGATCACGCGGTCGGATTGGGTCGCGCGCTGCTCCTCCTCCGTCAGCAGCGCCAGGCTGGCGATCGCCGCGTCGGGCGCATCCGCCACGGCGGCAAGGAGCGTCAGAAGATGACCGCGCATCCGAGCGATGGTCTCGGGTTCGAACAGGTCGGTAGAATACTCGATCGCGGCCTGAAGCGAGGCACCGTCCTCGTTGAACCCAAACACCAGGTCGAACTTGCTCGTCCCGGAGGCGGTCGTAATCGGGCGCACCGACATTCCGGTAAGATTCAGACCATCGCCAGAGGAACGTTCATAGGCCACCATGACATCGAAAATAGGGTGACGGCTCGGATCGCGCCCGATGCCCAGTTCCTGCGCCAGTTGATCGAACGGGTAAGTCTGATGTTCGAGCCCGGCCAGAACGGTCTGGCTAACAGCGGCAAGCAGCGACGAGAATGACTGCTCCGGCCGCACCTGGTCGCGCAGCGCGACGGTATTGACGAAGAAGCCCACCTGCCCGTCGAGATCCGGATGATCACGTCCAGCCGCCGGATATCCGACGACGATGTCCTGCTCGCCCGAGTAGCGCGCCAGCAGCACTTTCACGGCGGCAACCAGCGCCATGAAGAGCGTGGCGTTGGCGGCGCGGGTTAGCGCCGACAGTCGCTGTAAGGTGGCGGACGGAACACCAAAAGAAAGCGTAGCGCCCCGAAACGATCGCTGCGGCGGCCTCGGTTTGTCCGTAGGCAGGTCGAGTACCGGTAACGTGCCGCCGAGCTGGCGAAGCCAATAGGCTCGATGCTCTGTCAGCGCGCGCACATTCAGCCATGCCGTCACGTCCCGATAGTGCACGGCGAGCGGCGCGAGCGTGTCGCCATGGCCAGCCACGGTCGCAGCATAGGCCTGCGACAGATCGCGGATCATCACCTGCACCGACCAGCCGTCGGCTGCGATGTGATGCAGAACGACAACGAAAAGATGGCGCGACGGAGCCTCGGTCACGAGGAGCATGCGCACGAGTGGCCCGCGCTCCAGGTCGAAGGGCCGCGCCTGGGCCTCCCGGAACAAGGTCATGGCGGCGGCGGCGGGATCGGAAGCTCCGGATACCTCCGCGCGCTCCACAACAACGGAAAGATCGGAAACCGGATGCACGCGCTGGCGTGCCCGGCCGTCGCGTTGCAGGAACGTCGTACGCAGCGCTTCGTGACGCGCAATCAATACCGCACCGGCCCGCTCCAGTGCCTCGGTATCGATCGCTCCTTCGATCGCAAAGGCGCCCGCGATATTGTAGGCCGCTACCGAGCCGCTCAGATGGTGCAGCAGCCAGAGCCGCTGCTGCGCGTGGGATACTTCGTAGTCGGCGGCGTCCGGCACGCGCCGGATCGGTTCAAGATCGACGAGATCGGTTCCGCGCAACACAGCCGCCAGTCCGGCTATGGTCGGCTTCAGGAAAAGATCGCGCAACTCTAGCGGTTGCCTGAGCTCCTTGCGGACCCGCGCGGCCAAGCGCACCGCCGTCAGGCTGTGCCCGCCGAGGTCAAAAAAGCTGTCATGGATGCCGACCCCGCTGACCCCAAGCACAGACTGCCAGATGGCAACGAGGTTGGTTTCGAGCGTATCGCGCGGCGCATCCAGCGGGCGCGCCTCCCCGGCGGCGTGCGCCGGCAGCGCGGCGCGATCGAGCTTGCCCTGCGGCGTCAGCGGTAGCACGTCCAGCGTTATCAGCCGCGACGGCATCATGTAATCCGGCAGGGTCCGTCTCAGATGATCGCGGATGTCCGCTATGCGCGCTTCGCCATCCAGGACGACATAACCGATGAGCTCGCTATCTCCGGTGTCGTTTTGCTCCGCAATTACCGCCGCCTGCCGAACGCCGGGACAGGTCAAAAGGCGGCCCTGGATCTCGCCGGGCTCGACCCGATGCCCGCGCACCTTCACCTGCTCGTCGATGCGACCGAGGAACTCCAGCGTCCCGTCGTCGAGCCAACGCACTACATCGCCGGTGCGATATATGCGTTCTCCGGAACGCCATGGATGGTCCGGGAAGCGTTCGGCGGTGAGCTCCGCGCGATTGAGATAACCGATAGCAACGCAAACACCGGCGGCGCACAATTCCCCCGGCGCGCCGACCGGAGCCAGCTCGCCCCGGCTGTCGAGGACAAGAAGCTCAACGTTGGCAATGGGCCGGCCAATCGGGACCGAACGCGAGAACCGCTGGCCGGGTGCTACCTCATAGGTGGTGAGCCAAATGCTCGCTTCGGTCGGCCCGTAGAGGTTCGCTAATCGAACACGGCCGCTCAACCGCTCCGCAGTGTCGGGAGGGATCGCCTCGCCGGCGACCGTCAGCAAATCGAGTGCGGCAAGGTCGTCCGGAGGAAGCAGCCGAACATAGGACGGCGGCAACACGGCAACCGTGCAGGTGTGGTGCCGCAGAAATGCGCCGAACCGCGCTGGATCGGCCACCGTGTCGCGGTCGGCGACCATCAGGGCCGCCCCATGACAAAGCGCGCCGCATATTTCCCAGATCGAGGCGTCAAACGATGGCGAGGCGAAGAACACCACCCGGTCGCCGCGTTTGAGCGGATGCAGCTGGCGAAGATAAGCCGTCGCGTTCAACACACCGGCATGCCCGACCGCCACGCCCTTCGGCATTCCCGTCGAACCCGACGTATAGATAACGTAGGCGCATGGCTGCGCCGGCGCGTCCGCCATCGGCAACAGCGACGCGCCTTCTTCGGCAAGCGCCTGTATGTCATGGACCGCGGCCGCTCCCAGGCGCCCTTGCAACGCATCGCGGCACGCCGCGCTCGTCAGCACGATTAAGCTCGCGCTGTCCTCCACCATGAGGGCGATGCGCTCATCGGGAAAGACCGGATCGATTGGAACGTAGACGCCTCCTGCCCGCATGATGGCGAGCCAGGAAACCGGAAGATCGATCCCGCGCTCCAGCAACACCGCAACGCGCGCCCCCGGCGCAAGGCGGAGACGCCGCAGGCCGAGCGACAAATGAGCAGCTCGCGTATCAAGCTGCGCGTAGGTGAGAACGTCCTCGCCCTCGATGATGGCCGGCGCGTCGGGCGCCTTGCGAACCCAGTCCGCGATCGTCTCGTGGATGGTCACCGGTCCACCGCGGTCGACACGCGCGCCGGCGAAGCTATGCAACAGGTCGCGTTCGATGTCCGGCAAGGATTCAAGATCGCCGATTCTTCGGTGTGGCGATGTCACCGCGACAACGGCCAGCGCGCGCAGCTGCGAAAACAAGCGCTCTATCTGCGCCACGGCGTAGCGTGACGCATTGAAGTAAAACGTGACGGAGAGACGTTCGCCCGGCGCAAATACGATGTTGAGGTCGTAGGGTGTCTGCTCCAGTGCCTCCACAGACTCGATCCGGAATCCGAACGCGCCCTCCGACACCGACGCCGCCATCCGCGCGTCGCGCGGGTAGTTTTCGTACGCAATGATATGATCGATCATCCCCGGCGTGGATTGAGCGTCGGCGAGCGGCACATAAGCGTGCGCCTGTGCGGCCACGGCGTCCGCTTGCAACCGCGTCAGAAATTCGGAGAGCGGTTCGTCATCGTCCATACGCACGCGCAACGGGACCGTGTTCACGAACAGGCCAACCATCCGCTCGAAATCCGGCAATGATGGCGGCCTGCCCGACACCACCACCCCGAAGACCATGTCGTGATGGCCGGCCCTGTCCGGATTCCGCGGCTGATAGCGACGCAAGACGAGCGCCCAAAGCGCCTGGGCGACCGTACCTGCCGTGAGATCGTGCTCACGCGCAAATCGTGCGAGCGCCGCGGTCTCTGCGGTTGAAAACGTGAACTCGCGGTGCGCCGCCTCGTATTGGTCCGGCAGCAGTCCGGGACGCGACGATGGGATCGATGCCGGCCCTATATATCCGTCGAGGCGCTCGCGCCAGAAGCGCCGGTCCGTGTCGCCGTCGCGGGCCTCGAGCCATTTGATGTAGCGGCCGTAGGGAACAGCGGCGGCCGATTCGGACCCCGGTCCGCCGGCGTAGATGCGGAGCAGGTCGGCAACGAGCAGCCCGACACTCCAACCGTCGAGGATGATGTGGTGAAACGTCCAGACGACCTCGAAGCGATCGTTCGCCAGTTGCAGCACCGCGACACGCCAGGGCAAATCCCGGGCAAGGTCGAATTCCCGCGCTCGCGCGTGCTTACGGTACGCCGCCACGCGGGTCGTCTGCGCGTCCGCTGAAAGCGCCCGCAGATCCTCCACATGCAATCGTACCGTGACAGCCTTCAGTACCATCTGAAGGGGACGCGTGGCTTTCTCGTGGACGAAGACCGTGCGCAGCACATCGTAACGCCGGGCAAGCTCAATCCAGCTCGATTCGAAACGAGCGATGTCGAAGGTCCCTTGCAGCCGATAGGCGATCTGCTCGCGATAGGCTTCCGATTCCGGCGACATCATGCAGTGAAAAAGCATCCCCTCCTGCATCGGCGACAGGGGATAAAGATCCTGCAGGTTGTCGCGACTGATCACTTGAAAATGTCCTCAAGTTCCTCGACCGTGATCTCGGTGTACGACAGATCGGCCGGCGTAAGCTCGGTGTGAACGCGCTGCTTGCAATGCTGGACAATCTCGCGCAATTCGGTTTGCCAGGCTTCAAGCAGATCCTGCATGACGGGAGCTGCGAAGCGCTTCGCGTTGAACGCCAGCATCAGGCGCATCCGGCCTCCGACCGCCAGCGCGCTCACCTCGAGCTCTGCCAAGGTGAAAGCGTCAGGACTGACACCGCCTTCGATGGACTCAGGCGAGATGCGCAGCGGCGCGGCGGCATGACCGTCAAGCTGCCCCAGGTAGTTGAAGCTTACCTGCGGCCGGGATCGCAGCGGCGCGCCGCCGATATAACGCAGCAATCCATAGGCGGTGCCTTGATCGGGCACCGATCGAATCGCCTCCTTCATCGATTTCACCCGGAAACCGAGGTCGTGGGCCGGATCGAAAGCGAGCACGAACGGATAGAGACTCGTGAACCACCCGATGGTCCGGCTCATGTCCATGCCGGGCACCAATGGATGGCGGCCATGCGACTCCAGCAGCACGCCGGTTGCGGTCCCGCCGAACTGGGCGTGAATGGCGCCGGCCAGCGCTGCAAGTATGAGATCTTCCGTCGTCGTGGTGTAGGCACGGTTTGCGTCTACTAGAAGCGCCGAGGTCGCCGGGCCGTCGAGCGTGACGGAAAGCGTGGTTCGGTCGCCATAACGTCCGGGCGGCGCGCTCCCAGAATCAACAAGAGGTGCGCAGCGGGCCTCGACGTCGTTCCAATAATTTAGCTGGGTTCGCGCCGCCGGGGCGCAGCCATAGTCCGCCAGTTTTCGCGCTATCTTCAACGGAGGGTCTGTGAGCGGTGGCAAATCCGGCACTTCGCCCGATTTGACGGCCGATAGCTCCGTGGCAAGCTCCTCGATCAGAATCCGCCAGGAGACGCCGTCGATGCACAAATGGTGCACGACGATCAGTAATAAATCTCGATGGTTCGAACGCACGATCGCAATCCGGTGCAATGGTCCGGTCGCCAGGGCGAACGGCGCGAGGAATTCGGCCTGGGCGGAGGCCAGGTCCGGAACGACCTGGACCAGTGGAGGTGGCGCTCCCGCAGGCATCACCTCCGGCTCGGGCGCGAATGCGAAGCGCAGTGCTTCGTGCCGGTCGCGGACGGCGGCAAACGCTGCGCCGACGACGACGGGATCGAGCGGATCACGAACCTCCAGCAACAGGGCGTGATGAAACTGTCCGGGCTCCGCGCCATGCTCGCTGAAAAACCTCGCCTGCGCGGCGGACAGCATCGGAGGCTCGACCGAGGATCCATTTTCCTCCGCGGTCGCCCGCGCCACCGGCAGCAGCAGCGGCGCGAGACTGCGGATCGTCCGATGCAGGAACAGGTCGCGGATCTCCATTCGCAGATTGTGCCGCAGCAGCTGCGAGAGAATCTGGAGGGCTTTGATCGAGTCACCGCCGAGCGCGAAGTAGTTGTCGTCAATTCCGATTCGCGACACACCCAGCGCGCTCTGCCATATTTGCGCAAGGATCCGCTCGACGTCCGTGCCAGGCGCCGCATAATCCGAGCCCAGTTCCAGCGGAGTGCCGGCGCCGCCCGCTGCAAGCCGTTTGCGATCGAGCTTGCCGCTGGCTGTCCTCGGCAACGCCGCTGCTCGGAAAAATTGCGACGGAATCATGTATTCGGGAAGCGTCTCGCCGAGATGCGCACGCAACTCGTCCACGTCCATCGATGCGGACAGCACGAGCGTCGCATGCAGTTCGTCGCCGGCCACGAACACCGCGGCCTGTTCGACTCCGGGATACCCGGACAACTGGTGCTCCAGCTCGCCGACCTCAATGCGGAAGCCGCGCACCTTGACCTGATCGTCGAGACGGCCCAGGCAGTCGACCGCGCCGTCCGCGAGAATCCGGCCGGCGTCGGCCGTCTGGAAAACGCGAAGCGCGCCGAGAGACGCCAGCCGAACAAACTTGCGTGCGGTGAGCGCCTCATCGCTCGCATAACCGCGGCCCACTCCCCTGCCCGCAATACAGATTTCCCCCCGCGCTCCCCGCGGCGCAAGATGGCCGGTACGGCCGACGACGAGCACCTGCGTGTTGGGCAACGGGCGCCCAACCGGAACGGCCAAGCCCTCCTGTGCCATTTCGGCGGTCAAGAGTTGGGCGGTTGCGTCGACGCAGCACTCGGTTGGGCCATAAACATTGCTAACGACCATAAGCCCTGGCCCCATGACGTCCTCCGCCAGCCGCCATGGCAGCGGCTCGCCGCCAATGAGCGCGTGGCGCACGCTCCGCCGCACGTCGTCGAAGCCGGACGACCGCGCCATGATCTGCAGCATCGTCGGGGTGCCGTCGATAATGTCCAGCCTGTTCTGGACCAGGAGGCGGTTGAGTGCCGCACCATCCTTTTTGGTCGCTTCGTCCACGATCACGAGTGTGTGGCCGAGCAGCAAGGCGGCGAAGATCTGCTGGACCGACGCGTCAAAACTGTAGGATGCCAGAAGCGCTACCCGCAAGTCGCCCTCGTAGCGGCCGTAAACGTGCGAGCGGAGTCCATCGACGAGGTTGATGACCGAATGGTGCTCGATCATCACGCCCTTCGGCCGCCCCGTCGACCCGGAGGTGTAGATCACATAGGCAAGGTCGGACGGACCTATCCCGACGTTCACGTTTGCGACCGGATCGGCGCGAGCGTCGTCGATACCGACGACCGGAACCCGCGCGCAGCCTCGGGCTGCGGCAATCGTCGCCGATGAGGCTACCACGGCCTTGCACTGGGCGTTTACGATGATGTAGGCGATACGCTCGCGCGGCAGTCCCGGCTCCAGCGGCACATAGGCGGCGCCCGACTTGAGCACCGCCAGGATTCCCACCGCCATCTCGACGCCGCGCTCCAGCAGGATCGCGACAGTCGAATCAGGCACCATCGGCGCCACTGACCGGAGCCGATGCGCGAGCTGGTTGGCCCGGGCGTTCAGTTCGGCGTAGGTGAGCTGACCGTCGGAAGCGATCACTGCGATATGACCGGGCGTTCGGGTCACCTGCCGTTCGAATGCTGCAACCAGGGTGTCCTGCGGTACCGTGGCTTGAACGTCGTGACGGTCGCCAAGAAGCGCATTGCGCTCATCCCCGGACAAAAGATCGATGTCGTCGAACCGAAGATCGGAACGCAGGGTAACGGCCGCCACCACCGCACGGAAGTGACCCTCGATCGCCTCAATCTGCATTGGATCGTAGAAACGCGTCGCGTAGGTGATGCGCACCTGCAGCTCTGGCGCAGGAACGAATTGTACGTCCAGGTCATAATGAGTCTGTTCGATGTGGGACACGGAATCGACGACGAAACCAAGCTCCGACAGGCCGGCGACCAGGCGGGGATCGGTCGGGTAGTTCGCAAACGACACCAGCGTCCCGAACAGGCCATCCTCGAGCCGATGGGCCGACTGGATCCGGTTGAGGGCCACATGCTGGTGCGGCTCCGCCTCCGCTGCCTCACGCTGCATTGCTGCGATCAGATCGTCGAACGTGACCGCCCGATCCAGGCGCACCCGTACAGGAATCGTGTTGATCAAATTTCCGATCATGGACCCGACGTTCGGGATATCCGGCGGCCGTCCGGACACCACCGACCCGAAAACCACATCGGTCGCGTCGGAATAACGTCCGAGCAGGAGCGCCCAGATAGCATGAAGCACGACGGCGAGCGTCACGCCGCGCCTGGCGGCCAGTGCCTGAAGGCCCGCGGTCGCGGCCGCCCCAAGCCCGAATGAAAGCGATCCCCGCCGCGCACCTGCCGACGTCCGTCCGCCACGGGTGTGCGGAACGGTGATACGTTGTGAACACTCGCCCATGCGCAGCGTCCAGAACTGCGTGGCAGCGTCGTGATCACGCGCCTGCAGCCACTTCACAAAGCGGGAAAAAGGCGGCACCGCTGGCAACTCCGGCGCCCTACGCTCCCTTATTGCCCGGTAGATGTCGATCAGCTCGGTGAGCGCGAGGCCCAAGGACCATCCGTCGAGAACGATGTGATGATGGCTCCAGACGATCTCGAACCGGCTACCCGGCAGCCGCAGTACGGCAACCCGCAGCAAAGGATCGCGATTGAGGACGAAAGGCTGCGTGCGGTCGGCCGCCTTGTAAGCCGCGACACCTGCTTCCAGGCCCGGGTCCCGCAGATCGATCTCCCGCAGGGTGATCGGTCGCGACCTCAGAACCACCTGCAGCGGACGGTCGGTGCCTTCATGGGCGAAAAGCGTCCGCAGGATCGCGTGCCGCTCGATCAGTTTGTTCCAGCTGGCCTCGAATGCCTTGATGTCGAGATCGCCGTGGATGCGCCAGGAGAGCTGCTCGAAATATGCGTTCGATCCGGGCTCTAGCAGGGCATGGAAAAGCATGCCCTCCTGCATGGGCGTCACCGGATAGATATTTTCGACGTCAGCCTTTGCAGTCGACATGATCACACTGCTGTTTACGCTCTTTCAGGACGGGTCCGATCGCAACCAGCCGGTTGGCCCAAAGCTCGCGCAAATCGTCGATCAATGCGCCGCGCTGCGCAGCATCGATGCCGATGGCATCAGCCAGTTGACCGACGGTCCCTTCGGAATTGCTCTCGCGAAGCGCTTTGAGCGTCATTTCGGACAGATTCCGCCGACGGCCGTGCTTGCCACGCACGAAGATCTCCACCTGGCGCTCGCGCCGTCCTTTCTCCACACACACATCCACTTCCCGGATCGCCACGGTCTCGGGGATGCTCACGGCCATCCCTTCATACGCGGACAGGTCCTGCTGCGCGCGCGATACGACGCAGTCGCCCACCACCAGCGCGTCGAGCCCGGTGGTCAGGTAACAGGCGATCGCATCGTCGATCGTGTCCACGATCGGTTCGGCGTTGTTGTTGAACGAGGTATTCAGCAGAACGGGCACACCGGTGCGCTCGCCAAAAGCCTCGATGAGGCGGTAATAGCGCTCGTTTTGCTGCGTTACGGTCTGGACCCGCGCGGAGCCGTCGACATGCGTCACACCGCCGAGCAGCGCGCGTTTGTCGGTGCGTACCGGCACCACGTATGTCATGTACGGAAGCGCCGTGGTGTGGCGCGGCATCTCAAAGTATTCGCCGGCATGCTGCTCGAGTACCGACGGCGCGAACGGACGATAACCCTCGCGCTTCTTGATCATCTTGTTAATGCGCGCCATGTTGGCGGCCGGTCGCGGATCGGCGAGAATACTGCGGTTGCCGAGCGCGCGCGGCCCAAATTCGGATCGGCCCTGAACCCAGCCGATGACCTTCCCGTCCGCGAGCAACTGCGCGGCGGCGGCGCATACGTCGTTGACGTGCTCCACCTTTACCAGCGGCGCCCATCGATCGATCGTCGCATGCACCGGCCCGCTCGCCTCGATATCCCTGCCGAGGAAGAGATGACTGAGTGTCGGCGGCCGCAAATCCGGCCGAAGCGCACGGTGCGTGTGCAAGGCCGCCCCGAGCGCGCCCCCCGCGTCGTGCGAGGCCGGGTGCACGAACACTTCATCGAAGATGCCCGAGAGCAGGATCTTTCCGTTGAGCGTGGAGTTGTGGGCGACACCGCCGGAGAGGCAGAGCCTGGTTTCGCCGGTAGATTCGCGGTAGTGGCGGATCATATGGAGGGCCATGATCTCCAGCGCCTCCTGCAGCGACGCGGCGATATCCTTATGTAATGTCGTGAACGGGTCGTCGCGCCGGCGCGGTGTCAGGATCGAATGCAGCGTTGGAATGCGCGAAAGATGGATCGTGAACTCGCCTTCGGGCCGCAACTCGTAAAGGGTCTTGAAAAAATCGCGAAAGCGGGCTGGATCGCCGTATGGCGCCAACCCCATCACCTTATACTCCTCGAACATCTCGTAGCCGAGGAAGCGGATCACGTCGCGATAGAGATAGCCGAGCGAATTCGACGCCGGCACGGAGCGGAGCTGCTCGAACGCGCCGTTGCGGGCACGCAGCACGAGACCGGCATTTCCCTCGCCCGCCCCGTCGATCGTAATGGTCAGGCAATCGGTGAACCCGGAATGCAGGTAGGCGCCGAGGGCGTGGCACATGTGGTGATCAACGAAATGGAAGCGCGCCGGATTGATGACGCGCCCGAACTCTTCCTTCAACAAGCGTTGCAGCAAAGGCCTGATCTGGATCAACTCGCAGCCGGCGCCCGCCCAGGTCTGATATGTGTAAAGAATCTCATTGATCACGTCCTCGGTCGCGTAGAACGCGAACCCCTTCACGTCGTCGATCGTGGCGCCATAGGCCTCAAGGCAAGCGCGCACGGCGGGGATCGCGGAGCGATTGGTGTGCTTGATGCGGTTCAGGCGCTCAAGTTCCACGGCCGCCACCATTTCGCCGTCGTGCAGCAGCACGGCGGCGGCGTCATGAAGAAAGCAGTAGGGAAGGTCGTATTCCAGCTGCCACGAGGTGTCGAATCCACCAGATAAGCCGACGATCATCACTGGAACCACTTCCCCGACAATTTCATTGCCGACAGGTCGTACAGAAGTTTGCCCGTCGGCGGCGGGCTGTAGAGCCGCTGCTCAAAGGGCTGCCGCATTAGGCCATGCCAGATGAAGTCCCGTGCGACGCGCGCCCAGACCCGAGGGCCGAGTTCGCGGATGGCGCCAAGCTCGTCGGCGAGCGTCAGCGCGGGCTCGTGCCAGAGATTCAACGAGATTGACCTGTCGGGTGCGCGCAGGAAGTGCCACCAGCCACGGGGAATGTAAAGCAGGTCTCCCGGGCCGAGCGTGCCGACCCGGAAAGTTACCTCCTTGGCGCGCGGATACCGCCCGGTGTCCGGCTGCTCGGGATCTATGCGACTCTTGGCGATGTTGTCGCCGAACGGATAGAGGTCCTTGCGATCAGACGGGGCGGCCAGGATGGCTGTTTTGTTACCGAATACCTGGACCAGGAAATTATCCATCGTGTCGTAGTGCAGGCCCGATCGGGTGCGTGCGCCGATCCATAGGTTTACGAAACGGCGCCCGGCAGGAATCAGCGTATCGATGGGACACGCTTCGGCCAGTCCGGGAAACCGGCCGATGTCGGCCTGGTCGATATAACAGCATGCGCCGGAATCCATCAGTTCGATGAACTCCCTGACCTTGAGCGTGCGACGGTGGGCCTTTTCTTTGGAGAGGTAGACGACACCGGACTCCGGCAGCTGTACGGTGGCGGCCGTCTCGACGTCACCAAATTGCGCCTTGAACGACTCCGGCGTCCATTGGGACGCCGGCATGCCCGTCACCGCCCCCGAGATGATGACAGGGCTTCGCGCCACACGGTAGCGTTGATCAAAATCGGCCGGGAACCCTGTCAGGCGCTCGATTGGCGTGGTCGGCGCGTTCACGCGGCATCCTCCCGGCTGGCCTTGCCAGCCTTCTTGCCCAGCACCGCCAGCGCTGCCATCGACAGGCCATAGACTACAGGCGAAACGCGGTTGGTGAACAGCCGCGAGAGCGGCGCTACCTTCCAGAAGCGGTTGATCGAGCAGATATAACCGTCCGATATCGAGCTCACCTCATGCCACCAGTTGGCCGGGATGAACAATACCTCGCCCGCGGACAGCGTGACATCCACCTGGTGTGCCAATGCGGTCTTCAAGAGCGGAAAGCGATCGAAGTCCGGGCGATTGAGGTAGACCTGACTGATCCAGGGCGCGATGCCCTTGCGACGGAACGGGAACGGATACAGGTTGGCCGTCTGCGAGGGCGGAAATAGCGCCGCACGCTTGACCCCGTGAAGTTGAACGAGGGTGCCGTCGCCGGAGTCATAGTGAAGCGGCTCGGTGTGACCGGCAGGCCCCCACCACAGATTGAGGTCGATGACGGCCTTGAGGCCGGTCCGGGTGCCAAGCCGGCGGATGGCGGGGCGGACAATATCTCCTAGTGCGGTCTCACCGATCGGCACCTGCGCCATGTAGATGTTGTCCACATGCGCGCGCCGATCGACCAGCATCGCCGCGTAGTCAGCGGGCGTCACCTGGAGGATCTCCGAGTATTTCTTCCACTCGGCCTTCGGCTTCTTGAAATGGTCCTTGCCGTAAAAGCGCGCGGGCAGCGTCGCGGCCGGAAGCTGCGCTGTGAGCCACTCCAACGTGCACGGTGGAATGCCGTCGAGCGCACCGGTGATCACGACGGGCCGCCCTTCACCAGACCGGTATTTGGCGGCAAATTCCTCCGGTTTGATCTCCGAGATGTGGATCCGTTCGATCGCTTCCATAGTATCCCCCTGCTTCCTACAAATTCTTCAAGAAACGATCGAGCGCATCAATATCGAAACCATCGTAGTCGATATCCGACGGGGTGAGCTCGCGGTTCTGCTTCTGCATGGTATGCTCGATGATTTCCAGGAGCGCCCGCTCCAAAGCGGCGGCCAGCCGGGATACCGTGTCGTCGGTGAACCGGTTGCTGCCATATAGGATCGCCAGATGCAGGCGATCCTCCGCGACGAAGCCGACGATCTCAAGGTCGTGAATGAGCGGCGCATCGGGCGCCATCGTCGATCCGGTGTCCTCGTCCATCCACGCCCAGCGGCCCGCACGCAAATCGCGGCCGAGCTGTCCCAGATAATTGAACGCGATCGCGGGCATCGGGGCATTCCGCGTAACGGCTGCCGGGAGACCTCTGGCGCTCTCGTAGGCGCCGCCCTTGTGCGGCACCGCGCGCAGCATCTCCTTCACCAACTTGATCTGGCGCCCGACATTGTCGGTCGCCGCCAGATCGAGCAGGACTGGATAACGCGCCGTGAACCATCCGACCGTCCGGCTTACGTCACCCCCGTCCCACAGCGGTTCGCGACCATGGCCCTCGAGCAGCACCCGCCACTGCCGTACCCCCGACCAAGCCGCAAGGCCGCGACCGAGTGCGGCAAGTAGCAGATCATCCATCCGCGTGTTGTATGCATCATGCGCCGACGACAACAGTTGGGTGGTGAGGTTCTGAGCGAGCGAGAGACGGCGTTCGGCACGATCCCGCTGATACGCCGTCGCCCGCGGCGCATCGAGCGGAAGAGGCCCGGACGTCGCTTGCTCCACGCCAAGCCAGTAATTTCGTTCATCGTCCGAAATGGCCGTCGACAAGGTACGCATGCCGGCTGCCCATTGCGCGTACGAATCCGACACAGGCGTCAGGGATAGGGCGTTCCCGGCGAGTGCCTGCCCATAGGCTGCATCGATATCCTCGATCATGATGCGCCACGACACGCCGTCTACGATGAGATGATGAGCGGCCAACAATAGCCGTTCGCCAGCCGGCAGCCGATAGAGCACCACGCTCAACAGTGGCCCGCGCGCGAGATCGGTCGCGGCCATCGTCGCGGTTGCGTGGGTGCGCATTGCTGCGGGGGCCGACCCCACGCGGGAGAGATCGACTATCTCTGTTACGGGCGGATTGTCCGCCGGACCATACGCCTGTACCCAGCGGTCCTCGACGCGCCTGAACCGCGCGCGCAACGCGTCATGGTGGGCAAAGACGGCGGCAAGCGCGAGATCAAGCGCGTCCGGGTCCACCTGCGCTCCCGGTGCGAGCAGCAAGGCCTGGTGGAAATGGTGCTTTGGACCTGGGTAGCCCTGAAGGAACGCGGCCTGCACGGGGCCGAGCGGCACGTCACGAAACGATACTTTGGGAGCGGCGGCAGGGGCGAGCAGTGGCTTGAGTAGCGGCGCCAGCATTGACAGCGTCGGATGCAGGAACAGATCGCGCAGTTCCAGCCGCAGACCGGCCTGCCGAACCTTCGAAACCACCTGCAGCGCTTTGATCGAATCGCCGCCCAGCGCGAAGAAGTTATCCGCCGAGCCGATTGTCTCGCGGCCCAGCACCGCCGCCCAGGCCGTCGCAAGGCTCTCCTCCCGTGCGCCTTGCGGCGCGACATATGCGACCCCTTGCGCCATCTCCCGCGCATCCTCAGCGTCAGGCATGCGCGAGCGATCAACCTTTCCACTGGCATTGAGCGGAAACCGGTCGATCACCATGAACGCCGAGGGCACCATGTAGGCGGGCAGCAGGCTGGCGAGATGATCACGCAACTCCGCGGTCGTGGGTGCGCCCGCGCGCGGCGTCACATAGGCGACAAGCCGCGCCGCCTCGACGCCGGATCGATCGATCACGATCACCGCTTCCTTCACGGCCGGATAACGCAGCAGCGCAGATTCTATTTCGGCGAGCTCGACGCGATAGCCGCGCACCTTGACCTGATCGTCGCAGCGGCCAAGGAACTCTACATCGCCATCGTTTGTCCAGCGCCCCCGATCGCCGGTCGCGAAGAGACGCGCGCCCGGAACGAACGGGTCGGGACGATAGGCTTTTGCCGTCAGCGCCGGCTGCCGGAAATATCCTCTCCCCAGACAAGGACCGCCGATCCAGATATCGCCGCGAATGCCGGCGGGGACCGGGGCTCCATCGCCATCGAGGATGTACAGCCTTGAATTGGATAGCGGACGGCCGATGGCGACATGCTCCCTCATCGCCGGCTCCCCGGGCAGCACGCATTTGTAGGTCGCGTCGACGCCGCATTCGGTCGGACCGTACACATTCGTGACCGTGATACGCCGTTGCTTGTCCTGTGCATGGAGCCGCTCGATCAGCCGTGCCGAAAGCGCCTCCCCGCCGATCAGCAGGTGCGTCAGCGCGCCGGGCCGCGTACCGAGGCCGGCGTCGAGCAACAGACCGAGAAGACTGGGCGTTCCGTCCGAGAGTGCCACGCCATGCGTCTCGAAGAAACGCAGCAACTGATCGCCGCTCTGCCTTGCGTCGTCGTCCACCACGTGCAGAGCGTGCCCTAGCAAGAGGCAGGCGAATATCTGCTGCACCGAGGCGTCGAACACGGTCGAGGCCACGAGCGCGACGTTGAGCGCCTCATCGAGTCGCGCGTAAATCGAATCGGCAAGAGCGCGCACAAGGCTGCATCCTGCGCGATGCGGGACCATGACCCCCTTGGGGCGCCCCGTCGAACCCGACGTGTAAATGATGTAGGCAAGCTGGTCCGGCGACGCGGGCCGCCCGAGAGGACCGGACGCATGTCGACTGATCGCATCGGCGTCGCAATCAAGACATACGAGCGCGGCCACCTGGGGGACTCGCGGTCGGAGGGCGGCGATCGTCACGGCGATGTCGGCTCCCGCGTCGGCGACGATAAAGGCGAGCCGCTCCGGCGGATGCTCGCTGTCGAGCGGCAAATAGGCGCCGCCGGCTTCCAGCACGGCCAGAATCGTAACGATGAGATCGGCCGAACGCGGCAGGCAGACGGCGACGCGCGAATCCGCGGCAACCCCAAGCGATGCCAGATGCCGCGCCAGCCGCGAGACCCGCGCAGACAGCTCAGCATAGCTCAGCCGCTCGCCGCCGGCGACAACCGCGACGGCTTCCGGCGTCCGCGCCGCCTGGGCCCGAAAGCGCTCGTGCAGAACGCCGTCGTCGCCAAGCAAATCGGCCGCGCCGCTCCAGCGGCCGAGAATCTCGTTACGCTCGTCATCCCCAAGCAGCGGAACGCCGCCGACCCGGCCATCCGGATCTTGCCCGAAAGCCTCAAGCGTGCGCACGAGATGATGCGCGATCCGCGTCGCGGTCATTGGCTCGAACAGATCGGTGCAGTATTCGAGTTCACCACAAATGATGCCGCCGGCTTCCTCGAACAAAACTGACAGATCCAGCTTTGCGGTGGCACGGTCGACCTGGATTTGCTGAACGTCGATGCCCGACAGGCTCAGCGGCACCACCGGCAGGTTCTGTAAAACCATCGCCACCTGGAACAGGGGCGCCGCACCCATGCGTCGTTCAGGCCTGACTGCGTCGACGAGCTTATCGAACGGTATGCTCTGGTGGGCGTAGCCGGCCAGCGTCATGCGCGAACGCGCGCGATCAACTCGCGGATGGTGGGATTGCCAGAGAGGTCGACACGCTGCGGTAGGTAATTCGAGAACACTCCAATGAGTGATTCGATCTCCAGGCGATCCCGATTGGCTACAGGCGTGCCGATCACGACGTCCGTTTGGTCCGCATAGCGCGACAGCAGAGCGGAAAAACCAGCGAGCAGGACCATGAAAAGACTGCATTTGCAGTCCTGTGCCAGACGCTTCAGCCTGTCCGTCAGAATCCCGTCGAGTTCGAACCGCAACACCGCGCCGCGGTAGCTCTGCTGTGCGGGCCGCGGACGATCGAGTGGCAGATCGATCGCGGCCGGCGCGCCCGCCATCTGCCTGCGCCAGTATTCGGACGCGGCAGCGAGCGTATCGCCCGTCAACGTTCGTCGCTGGTAAACGGCATGGTCTGCGTATTGCAACGACAGGTCGGGCAATGGCGACGGCTGTCCGTTCTTGAACGCGCGGTACAGGGCTTGGAGCTCTCCAAACAGCACCCACATCGACCAACCGTCCGTCACCATGTGGTGCAGGACGGAAACCAGCACGTGATCGTCACGCCCAAGCCGCAGCAGCGTTAATCGTACCGGCGGGGCTCGGTCGAGCGCAAAGGCATGCGCCGTTTCCGCCTCGACGATTGCGCGGACGACGTTTTCGCGCGCCGCTGCCGGCGTCGACGAGAGATCGCGGACCTTGACCGGCGCTGCACCGTTTTCCACGATCTGCAGCCCGCCTTCGTCCGATGGAACGAACCTCGTTCGCAGAATGGCGTGCCGTCGGACGATTTCCTCAAGGCTGCGCTGTAGTGCCGGCGCGTCGAGAAGTCCCCGCAATCGGAGAACGGTCGCCACGTTGTAGGCCGCCCCGGGACCATCGTTGCGGCCGCCCAACTGGTGCAGAAACCAGATCCCCTCTTGCGCGAAAGACAGGGGTGCCGGACCGTCGCCGGCGAGCCCAACCGCCGGAATCTCACGGCCATCCCTCCCCGTCGCTCTCCCGGCGGCGGCCAGGAACGACGCGATTTCGTCCTTGCGTGTCCGCAACCGATCGAGCAGCTCCGTCGTCAGCGTTCCCTTGGGAGCGCGATAGCGGATGCGATCACCATCATACCAAAGCGTCACGCCAAGATGCTGCAATTCGGCGACCACGGCGCTGACATCGCTCATAGCTCGCCTTCTTCCATCGCCTCGGCGAGCTCTGACGTCCTGGACGGCTCTTCGAGGTGGCCTGCGAGCCGGGCCACCGTCGGCGACTCGAACAGAGCCGCCACGCGAAGCTCAAAGCCGAGAACCTCGCGAAGCCGATACGCGACCTTGATTGCAATCAGCGAATCGCCGCCGAGCTCAAGATAGTCGTCATGCCTGCCGATCGGAGACACGCCCAGCGTTTCTTCCCATACGGCTGCGATCCGCTGTTCGACGTTGCCGAGCGGCGGCTCGAACGGAGTCGACATGGCCTGACGCGCGTGGTGGTCGGCGGAAACAATCCGGCGCGCAATCGATTCGATGTCGTGGCCTTCACGATCGGGGACAGTAAGATCCAAGGACGTCGCGACGACCCGCGGCGCGATCGGCAGGGCGACGATGCGATCGAAGCAAGCCAGCGCTTGCGGCACCGCGAGGCCGCCGGCCGGCGTCTCGCCCATCCGCGCCGCATAGCGGGCTTCGATATCCGACCCCATGCCGGTGCCTTGCCACCGGTCCCAATTGACGCTCACGACGGGAAAGGCGCGTTGCGCGCGTTCGTGCGCGAATGCGTCGAGGAACGCGTTTTCGGCGGAGTATTCCGAGTTGGCCACGCCTCCCAGCAACGAGGTTGTCGACGAGCTGAGCAGCAGAAAATCGAGCGGCTGATCGGCAAGTACCTGCGCCAGCACGCGAACCCCATGCGACTTGGCAAAGCGCTGCGCCTCGGATTTTGCGCCAAGCGCGATTGGCTCGCTGGCCGCGTGCACCACGCCGTGGATGACGCCGAAGCGATGCAACGCCGCCGACACGACTTCCTTCATTTGCTCTGTGCTGGTCACATCCGCCGTCAGTGCCAGAACATCGGCGCCAGCCGCCTTCAACGCGGCGAGTTCCGCCGCCCGGGGTCGAGGATCCCGGATCCACGGATTTCGGGCGAAATAGAGCGCGCAGTCGGCACCTGCGGATGCGCTGAGGTGCGCGCCCGCGGTGTCGAAGCCCGCAGAGCGAAACGCCTCGATCCACCGATCCGGGAACAACAGCGGCGAATCGGTCCGGAAGCGATCGTCGAAGCTCCACCAGTCGCGCGCCAATCCCCATGCCATCGTATTCCAGCGGGCCGGAGGCAGCGTCTCCACCAGATATGCCACACCGCCCGGCCGCAGAACGCGCCGGAGGTTTGACAGCGACACTCCGACGTCTTTTGTCGCGTGTACGGCATCGAGCGCCAGCACCACGTCGAACGGCTCGCGCAAGCCCTGGGATGCAGCGTCCCGCGTGATGTCAAAAATGCCGAATTTCATGCGATCGAGCCCCTCGCCCGCCGCCCACAGGCGGGCGCGATCGACAAACGCGCGGCTGATGTCCGTAAACACATACTCGACATTCTTTCCGGCGAGGGCCTTGGCAACTTGCCTCGTGAGGAAGCCGTTGCCGCCGCCGATTTCCAGAATGCGCAGCGGTGTTCCCTCGCTCCGGTCCGCCTGCTGTCCAAGCATGGAGGCGATTACCGCGCAGTATTGTCGGTGACGCGCATGATCGGCTACCGACGCGACCACACGCTCGAACACCTCCGAGCCGCCCTTCGGATAGAGCACGGCAAGCGCGTCGGTTCGACCGCTCAACACGTCGAGGTAATGCGAAGCGCTGTATGCCAGAAGCTCGACGACCGGCGTCAGCCACGGATGTTGCGCCATGGCCCGGCGACCAAGGTCATCACTCGAAGCCGGGGCGTCCCGTGCGATAACGATTTCGTCGCCGTCCCGTCGGGCGAATCCGTCTTCGATCAGCACCGCAACGAAGAAATCGACGAAGCGTTGGTACGCGGGCAGGATCTTGATCCGGACGGCAAGGTCACGTGTCCGATGCCGGCAGCCGGGACGCAGGTCGATGCCGGCGGCGCCAAAAAATTCGTAGATATGGCTGATCGAAATCTCGTTCAGGAGCGGCGCGATGTCCTGGCGCTCGGAGAGCGGAGGCGACGGGCGGCTTGCTTCGCGTGGCGCATCCTCCGACGCAATGATCCATGCGTCGGCCAGCGCGTCGAGGCGCGACGAAGCTGCGGGCTCGGCGCCGATCTCGACCGTGATCAGATCATCTGACTCGGCGGTCGTGGCCGCCGCATCGTCGAGCGGCGGCAGCGGTGTGCGGCCCGTGAGAACAAGCTTCGCACCCGTCGTGTCCCAAAGATGACGCGCGAGCGTCAGGCCGATGCCGCCCAGACCGCCGGTGATGAGATACACTCCCCCGCGCCGCAACGCCGGCACGTCGACCGCAGGGGCAAGCCGCTTGAACGAGGGGATCCACCGGTGCTGCCCGCGGTGCGCGACGACCGGCGCGGAATCATCTGACACACACTCGGCCAGAAGCCGCGTCAGACGATCTCCGTCGATGCCCGCGACTTCGATATCGACGCTGCGGCACTTCAGAACGGGATATTCCTGCGGCAGTACGCGAACAGGACCCAGAACCAGCGCTTTCTCTGCGCAGATCACCTCCTGCCCGGTGACAGCCTGCATCCCGTCACTGACAATGGTGAGCCGGGCTTTTGCCCCGGATTGCGAAAGCGCTTCGCCGAGTGCCACAACGCTGCCGTAACCGCGGATGCGCGTTTCGGTTTGATCGACCGGCGTCGTGCCGGTCACGTTGCCAAGATGAAGCACATGGTCGGGCCGCGTTTGATCGATCAGCGTCGCGAAACGGTCTACGTCAAAGGGCGAAGCGAACCGGACAACTCCGCCGGCGGCGGACACCCGGCTGCCGAGTTGTGCGCTCACTCCCACCGCGTCCGTGATGATCAACCATCTGCCCGTGAGCTGCGGCTCCAATAGCTGTGGTGACCGTACCCATACGGGTTCGAACAACAATTCCTCGGTCTTTCCGGGCGTCGGCAGCGGGGAAGGCCGCGTATGCGAAGACGCCGGTGACGACGCCGGCGGATCGATCCAGTAGCGCTGGCGCTCGAAGGAATACGAGGGTAGCGCGACGCGCCGTCGCGTCTCGGCGCCGTAATAACGTTTCCAGTCGATCGGCACCCCGGCAACCCACAATGTACCGACGGCGCTGGTGAGGGAAACCGCCTCGTCCTGCCCGGAACGCCCGCAAGAGCTGACGATCACGTGCTGGGGCGAGGCCTGCTTGCGGGCGAGCATCGTAAGCGTATCGCCCGGCCCCACCTCAACCACAGCGCTATCGGACGACCCGAGCAGGGCACCCGCCGCCGCCGCAAAACGAACCGGCGCGCGCACCTGACGAACAAGATAATCGGGATCGACGGCCTCGCTGGCGCTGATCCACGCACCCGTCACCGACGACATCCATGGAATGACAGGCGGTCGCAGCGAGACGTCGGCGACCTCAGTCCGAAAGGCCGCCAACATGGGATCCATCATTTCGGTGTGAAAGGCATGCGACGTCCGTAACCTTTGCGCCTCGACGCCCGCTTCCCAAAGTTCGCGTTCCAGGGCGGCGATCGCATCGAGAGAACCGCCAAGAACGCATGCGTCCGGCGCGTTGATGGCGCTCAGGCTGACATTCGGTCGCAACCAGCGGCCTGCGTCATCTTCACCGCACCGGACGGCAAGCATGGCGCCTGCCGGAAGAGCCTGCATAAGCCGCCCTCGCGCGCAGACCATTCGCGCGGCGTCTGCGAGCGTCATCACACCGGCGCAGACCGCTGCTGCGAATTCACCCACGCTGTGGCCGAGCACTGCGGATGGCCGGACGCCCCACGATTCCCACAATTGCGCCAGCGCATATTCCAGAGCAAAGGTCACCGCCTGCGCGTTCTCGGTCTTGCTCAGCAGGGCCTGCGCCTCGGGCCCATTCTCGGTTGGCGCCAGCAGCCTGCGCACGTCGGGGCCGCCATACGACAGCAGCGCGCCGGCAGCCTCATCCAACGCTCTGCGGAACTCGGGCTCCTGCGCCGCGATCGCCGCTCCCATACCAACGTGCTGCGCGCCTTGGCCAGGAAAGAGCCAGACGACGGTTGGATCGGGCACATAGGGCAGATCGCGGGACGGGCGTCGCAGCTGCGCGGCAGCGTCCGTGGCGGTGGTAGCCACCACGGCGCGGCGGGACGGAAATGGACGACGTCCCCGTGCCAGGGTGAACGCGACATCCGCGAGGAGAATGTCTGCGGCGTCGAGGACGGGAGCAAGGCGTGCCGCGTTGCGTTCCAGCACTTCGGGCGTACGGGCCGACATGCAAAGGAGCTGCGCCTTGCGTGACGAGGCGCGCGCGGCCGGCGGCTTCGGTGGCTCTTCGATCACGACATGCGCGTTCGTGCCGCCAATTCCGAACGAACTGACGCCGGCGCGGCGAGGACCTGCGATCCCCCAGCCTTTCGCAGTCGTCGGCACGTAGAACGGGCTCGCCTCAAGCACGAGCGCAGGGTTAGGGCGTTCAAAGTGGAGACCCGGCGGAATGACGCCGTTGCGCACCGCCAGCACCGCCTTGATGAACCCGATGATACCGGCCGCCGTATCAAGGTGACCGATGTTGCCCTTGACCGAACCCAACGCGCAGTAGCCTCGCGCCGACGTCGTCTTGCGGAACGCCGACGTGAGTGCTGTAACCTCGATCGGATCTCCGAGCGGCGTGCCGGTCCCGTGCGCCTCGACATATCCGATCGTGTCAGCCCGCACACCGGCCAGGGCATGCGCCTCTGCGATCACCGCCGTCTGGCCCGCAACGCTGGGAGCGGTATACCCAATCTTGTCCGACCCGTCATTGTTGACGGCCGATCCTGCGATCACTGCATGGATCGTATCGCCATCGGCGATCGCCTCATCCAGACGCTTGAGCAAAATCATGCCGGCACCGTTGCCGGGGACGGTCCCTTGGGCTTGGGCATCGAACGGGCGGCAGTGTCCGTCGGGCGACAGGATGCCACCCTCGCGATAAAGATACCCGACGTTCAGAGGAACGGTTATGGCTGCTCCCCCGGCCAGCGCCATGTCGCACTGATAAGTCAGCAGCGACGTACAGGCCATCTGCACGGCGACGAGCGAGGTCGAGCAGGCCGTCTGAACGTTGACGCTTGGGCCGACGAAATTCATCTCATAGGAAATGCGCGTCGCAACGTAGTCCTTGTCGTTGCCGACCATCAATTGGATGTCATTGTCCGAAGCGTGGCTGTCACGGTGCGGAAACAGATTCCTGAGCAGGTAGGTGTTGAGAGCGACGCCCGCATAGACTGCCACGCGTGCGCCCGGCGCCGGGTTTCCGTGGCCTGCGTGCTCCAGCGCTTCCCACGCGCATTCGAGCATGACCCGGTGCTGCGGATCCATCAGTGACGCTTCGCGCGGCGCAAACCCCATCAGCGCGGCGTCGAAGCGATCGGCCTGATCGAGGACGCCCTTCGCCGGCACATAGCCGGGATGTGCGGCCTCGGTCGGATCGACACCGCCGTCGAGTAGATCCTGGCGCGTGAAGCGTCGGATCGACTCCACACCGTTCACGAGGTTGTGCCAGAAATCCTCGGCCGTATCCGCACCGGGCACGCGGCACGCGAAGCCGATGACCGCAATTCCGCCGAGACCTGACGATGCACGCTCAGACATTGCGCACCCGGATTTGTTCGGCGGCCTGCGCTAGACGTCCAAAGGCGGCGACCTGCCGCGCGGCGCTCTCCGTGGCGCCCTGGTTCGACGGCAAGCCGCCCTCCCCGCTCAGATATCCCGCCAGCGTACGGATCGTTGGATACTGAAACAGATCCACCACCGCGACGTCGCGTCCCAGCCGCAGGGCGACTTCCGCGCGCACCCTGGCAAGCAGCAACGAGTGTCCCCCAAGATCGAAAAAGCTGTCATCCACGCCGACACGGTCGAGCTGCAGCACGGCCGCCCAAATATCGGCGAGCTTCCGCTCAACCTCCGTCGCCGGCATCGACGTCGTCGCCGCAAGCGGTGTGATCACCGAAGGCGCCGGAAGCGCCGCCCGATCGATCTTGCCGTTCGGCGTGGTAGGCAAGGCATCAAGCACCTCGAAGCCGGTGGGCACGAGATAGGCCGGGAGCATGTCCTGCACGTGCCGCCTCACGTTCTCAACGTTCAAGACGCGATCTGGCGCCGCAACCAGATAGGCGAGAAGGCGCTGATCGGCGAATCCCACTCCGCGCAGGACCACGACCGCCTGCGCCACCGAATCGTGCGTCAACAAGGCCGCTTCTATATCGGCAGGCTCGATACGGAAACCGCGGAACTTCACTTGCTGATCGATGCGACCGAGGCATTCGATGCGACCGTCCTGCAGGCGGCGGCCGAGATCGCCGGTTCGGTACATCCGCGCACCGGTGTCAGGCGTAAACGGATCCGGCAGAAACGCCGCGGCCGTCAGGCCGGCCCGGCCGAGATAGCCGCGCGAGACGCCTTCGCCACCGATCCAGATTTCGCCAACCATGCCGCAAGGCAGCGTATCGAGATGACGGTCGAGCACATGCACCGCAGTGTTTGCGAGCGGATAGCCAATGGTGACGGCGGCATCGTCGCGCACCTCATCGGCCGACGACCAGATTGTCGTCTCCGTTGGCCCGTACACGTTCCACACGCGTCCGCATCGCTCCCGCAAGGCGGCCGCAAGCGCCGGAGCAAGCGGCTCGCCGCCGCATAGCGCCAACATCCGCGGCGCCCCCCGCCATCCGCTATCGATCAGCATGTTCCAAGTGGCGGGCGTCGCCTGCATAGCGGTCACGCCCCGCTCCGCAATCGCAGCCGCGAGCCGCTTGCCGTCAAGAGTCTCGTCCCGCTGGGCGATCACGAGCTGCGCGCCGCACATAAGGGGTAAAAAGATCTCAAGCACCGAGATGTCGAACCCGAATGTGGTTACCGCCAGGAACACGTCGGCGGCACCCAGCGGCAGCACGCGATGCATCGCGTCAAGCAATCCGACGACCGCCCGATGCGGCACCGCGACACCCTTGGGCCGGCCGGTGGAGCCTGACGTGTACATCACGTAAGCAAGAGACTCGGACGCGCGGTCCCCCCGATCCGCCTCCGCGCGCTCCTGCGTCGCGGGCAAGTCGACGTCGTCGATACCGATGCGGACGATCTGCAGCGGGCCGCCGGCGAACCGGTCCTGAAGCTGCGGTTCGGTCACGATCACCCGCGCACCGGAATCTTCCAGCACCAGCGCGGAGCGGGCCGGCGGATGTTCCGGGTCGATCGGCAGATACGCGGCGTCATTCTCCAGGATAGCGAGCATACCGACAACGGCGGACGGCCCACGCCCGACGCAAAGGCCGACGGAATCGCCACGTTTGACACCGCAGCGGCGGATCGCGCGAGCCAGCGCGCGCACGCGTACCATTAATTCCGAATAGCGCAGTTGCGTATCACCGCTCACAATCGCCACCGCGTCGGCGAAGCGCGCGGCCTGCTCGCTGACGAGTTCGTGGAGCAGCCGCCCACGGCTCGCGACCGCGATGGCAGGATTCCAGCGCGTCGTCACATCGCGACACTCGTTCGCGGTCATCATCGGAATGCGCGATACCGCACGCTGCGGATTCGAGGCGATCTCGGCCAGCAGCACACGCAGCTGCGATGCGATGCCGGCCGCCGTCGATGCATCGAACAAATCGCTGGCATAAAGAAGACGCGCATGCAGTCCGCCGGACACTTCCCAAACGTCGAGTTCGAGGTCGAACCGCACGTTGCCCGGATCGACGTCGATCGGACTGGCCTCCAGCCCCGGCAACGGAAGCGTAGCCAACGGCGTCTGTCCCGGCGCGTTATGCAGGCCGAGCGAGACCTGGACCACCGGATTGCGGCTGAGATCGCGATCCGGCCGAAGCGCCTCGACAAGTCGCTCGAAGGGCAGATCCTGATGATCGAAGGCGTCGAGCGCGACATCGCGCACGCGGCGGAGCAACTCCATGAATGAGGGATCGCCCGTCAGATCGACGCGCAACGCCAGCGTATTGACGAAGCAGCCGACGATCGAAGCCCATTCGGCTTGGTTGCGCCCCGCAATCGGGGCGCCGATCACGAGCAGGTTCTGGCGGGCGTGACGCGCCAGCAATAATCCCATGGCGGCGAGCAGCAGCATGAACGGGCTCGCGCCTGCCTGGCGGCTGATGTCGCGTAGCGCGGACGTCAATCCGGCGTCGATCTGGAATTCCACTCGTCCGCCACGATACGACGGAATCGGCGGCCGGATCCGGTCAGTCGGCAGCGCCAGCACGCGCGGCGCATCGGACAACGCGCTCGTCCAGTAGCTCAACTCGCCAGCGAGGCTCTGGCTGCTGGACGCTTCGCGCTGCCAGCGCGCATAGGACGCATACTGGGTCGCCGGCTCGCTCGCCGGGGGCGTCGCTCCGGCTGCCGCCGCAGCGTAAAGCGTCGCCAGCTCCCGAGCGATCAGAGCCACCGACCATCCATCCGCCACCATGTGATGCAGGGCGAGAACGAAGACGTGCGATTGCGCGCCCAACACGTAGACGCGCACGCGCAACAGCCGGTCTGACGCGAGATCGAACGGCTGCGCAATCTCGATGCCGGCGAGGCGTCGCGCCTCGGCGTCGCGGACGTCTGTGGAGACATGCGCGAGGTCGATCACGGCCAGATCCACTTCGCAGCGGGCCATCACGCGCTGGACCGGCGCCCCATCGACGAGCGGGAATATCGTGCGGAGGATCTCATGCCGGCGGACGAGTTCGGTCAGCGCGACATGCAACGCCTCCATGTTCAGAGCGCCGCGCAGATGCTGCGCCATCGACAGCACATAGGCCGTGGTTCCCGGCTGCATCTGGTCGAGAAACCACAGCCGCTGCTGCGCGTAAGACAGCGGCGCCTCGCCAGTCGGGGCGGCCGATCGCCGGAGGTGCTCGATAATTTCGCTCTTGCGCGCGGCGAGCTCAGCATGGAGCTCGCGCGTGATTTGCCGGCGCGCCCCGCGACACAGCAGCCGGTCTCCGTCCGCAAACACCTCGACGCCGAGGGCAGCCAGTCGCGCAAGCAATGCGCGCGCCTCCATTGCCGGTCCCGTCATGACGCAGTAGCGCTCCCGCCATTACTCCGGGAGAGCGTGTCGACATATCTCGCCAGCCCTGCCACCGTGTTCTCCTCGAACATCGCGCGCACCGAAAGCTGTATCCCGAACGTGCGTCGCAGTCTCGATACAACCTGCGTGGCGAGAAGTGAATTGCCGCCCAGATCGTAGAAATCATCGTGAGGCCCAACCGTGTCCACCCCCAACAATTCGGCCCAAGTCGATGTTATTACGTCTTCGGTACTGGCCACGGGCAATTTGATGAGGGCAGGGACGACGGCCGCCGGGGCGCGCGCCGTTTGCGGTTGCGAAGCCCTGGCGAACCGTTCCACCAGATCGGTGGTCGATACCAGCACGTGCGCACCGGTATCGAAGGCCAGCAGTCGGGAGAACAGCGCGGCGCCAGCCGATGCCGCGATCGCGTGCTGCATCAGTTCGCCGGCGATCTCCGGGCGGTCCGCCTGGTCGGGTGACTGCCAGGCATCCCATCCGATACTGAGCCACCGCACCCCGTTGAGGCCATCGTCGTGCTGCGCGACCGCGTCGAGGTAGGCATTCGCGGCCGCATAGGCGGCAAAGCCCAGTCCTCCGAGCACGCTTGAGAGGGAGGACATCAAGACGCAGGCACGCAGCGGTTTTTCGCGACTGATCTTCCGGAGCGCTTCCACACCGTCAACCTTCGGGCGGAAATGCCGCCGGGCGGTTTCCGGCGTCAGTTCCTCGAACGGTGTGAACGTTTCGCCCCGCGTGGCGCCGCCGGCGTGCACCACCACATCCACGCGCCCAAAGGCCGCCTCTGCGGCGGCGAACGCGCGCCGCATATCGTACTCGTCGCTGACATCGGCCGTTACGCACAAGAGGTCTGCGCCGTCGTGCCGCAACTCTGCCAGCGAGTGCAGTCGGGCCGTCCGCGCATCCTGTTCCGGTATCGCCTCGGCGTCGATATCCAGGATCACGATATCGTCGGCGGCGGATTCCAAGGCGGCGAGGGGAAGCAACGGAGTTCGCCCGACAAGGACCAGTCTTGCGCGCTCGGCATCGTGAAGGTGCCTCGCCAGCGCCAATCCGACGAGCCCAAGGCCTCCGACGATGAGATAAACAGGGCGATCCACCGAGTGCGGCGTGTTTACCGGCGCAGTTTCAGCCTTTTCCACCGACAGGCGCCAGCGGTGGGAGCCCCTGATCGCCACAACGGCTGGCGCAACCACGGCAGCACATTCCGCGAGCAGAAGATCGACGACGCCTGATGACATGCAGCTCACGATATCGATGTTGCGGCAGATGATCTCCGGGTGCTCCTGCGGAAGCACGCGCAACGGGCCGAGCGCGAGCGACGCTGCCGCGCAAAAGCTCTCTTCGCCGGTGACCCGGTGCAGGTCTTCGGTCACTGCGAGCAGCGAGACAACCCCATCCTGGATGTTTTCCGACCCGAGCACTTTTCCCAGCGCGACGAGACTTTCGTAGCTCGCGCCGAGCAGCACAATATGACGCGCGCCGGTCTCACGAAGGATTGCGCGCCACGCAGGCGCACCTGGTCCGGCGGTGGCGACCGTCGCTCCACCTTCTTTGAGGCGTGCGGAAAGCCGTGTGGCTATTCCCTGCACATCGCCCACGATCAGCCAGGATCCGCTGAAGTCCCGCTGATGCGGCAGTTTTGGAGCACGGATCCAGGTCGGAAGGTAGGCCGCCGGCTCCCCGGAGCGGGCCGCGCTCTCAGCGACAACTACTGTCCGGGCCGGTCTGTCGATCCAGTGGCGCATCCGCTCGAACGGATACAGCGGCAACGGTTCGCGCCGTCTGGTCTCGAGGCTGTAATACCGGCGCCAGTCCACCGAGACGCCCGCTGACCACAACGTGGCGACGGCGTTTGCGATCGCATGTGTTTCATCCACATCAGACCCGCATGAGTCGGCCAGGATCGCGTGCGGCCCGGCATGTTCCGCAAGCATCGTCACTGTACCTGGACCGACGGTTAGCACGGCTCGATCCGAGCCCTCGAGCAGGCTCTGCAATGCCGCGGCCGTCCGTGGCGGCTGCGAGAGCTGGGATACCCAATGATCGGGGTTTGTCGCCGCTGTGCCCGTGAGCCATGTGCCGGTCATCGACGACACCCATCCGGTCGAGGGGGGCCGTATCGTCATGGTGGCGAGTTCGGCACCGAACAGGTCCGCACGCTTGCGAACCGCGAGAAGTCGCGCGGCATCGCCAAGGGTGAGCATGCCGGCGGCAACGGCGGCGGCGTATGTCCCTGCGCCGATTCCAAGAATGGCCTGCGGGGTCGCGCCCCAGTCACGCCAGAGCGCCACAAGGCCATGCTCCATGGCAAACAGCGCAACATCGGCAGGCGATGCGTGGGGAAATTCAGAAAGCGCGAACATGGCCTCAGCGACAGCCGCGCGAAACACCGGTTCCTGCACGGAAAGCGCCCGTCCCATGTCGGGATAGACCCCATCCTCACCCGGAAAGATCCACACCACACGCCGGCCCGGAACCGCTTTGGCGCTGCTCGTGACCGCCCGCAGCCGCTCGCTCGCCTCGCTGACGCTCGCGCATAAGATGGCGCCGCGGTGCTCGTGCAGTCGGCGGCCAACCGCCAGGGTGAATGCGACATCCGGCAATGTTGGCGCCGGCAGGTTAGCGAGATGATCGGCCAGCGCGGATGCAATCTTGCGGACGGCACCTTCGGTCTTCGCCGAAACACAAAGCAGTTGCCAGCGCCTCGACGCGCTCGACGGCTGCGCGATTTCGGACGCCTCGAGCACGACATGGGCATTGGTACCGCCGATACCGAACGCGCTAACGCCGGCGCGCCGGGGCGATCCATCGGCCCATGGCCGGGCGACGGATGGCACGAAGAACGGCGTCGTCTCAAGCCCGAGCGCGGGATTGGCGCGGCGGAAATGGACACTCGGCGGAATCATCTGCCGCGACAGCGCGAGTGCGGCCTTGATCAGGCCGACAACGCCAGCCGCGGTATCGAGATGGCCGATATTGCTCTTCACGGACCCGAGGGCGCAGAAGCCGCGTCGCTTGGTCGATCGCCGGAAAGCTTCCGTCAGCGCCAGCACCTCGATGGAATCCCCGAGGGATGTGCCGGTGCCGTGCGCCTCCAAATATCCAATCGATTCGGCGGAGACGCCGGCGAGCATCTGCGCTTCGCGAATGACGCTGGCCTGCCCTTCGACACCGGGCGCCGTGTAGCCGACCTTTTGCGAACCGTCGTTGTTCACGGCCGAGCCGAGGATCACCGCATGCACCGTGTCGCCGTCGGCGATCGCATCCGCGAGCCGGCGAAGCACCACGATCCCTGCGCCGTTGCCGACGACCGTTCCGCTCGCATCGGCGTCGAACGGCCGACAGTGGCCGTCGTGCGAGAGGATCATGCCCTCCTCGTACTGATAGCCGACGCGCTGCGGCAGGCGAACTGCGGCTCCGCCCGCGAGCGCCATGTCGCATTCGCCGGCGATCAATGCCTGGCAGGCAAGGTGGACCGCGACCAGCGACGTCGAGCACGCGGTTTGAACGTTGACGCTGGGACCCGACAGGTCGAAGAAGTACGATATCCGTGTCGCAAGGAAGTCCCGCTCGCCGGCGATCAGCGCTTGATAGGCGCCCGAGGAGTCTCGCGGCTCGAGCGAGGGCTGCACATGGTCACGGGTATAGGTGCTGTTGGCGACGCCTACATATACCCCGGTGCGGACACTCCGATCGATGCAGCTATGCCCGGCATGTTCCAGCGCATTCCACGCGCATTCCATCAGCAACCGGTGCTGGGGATCGAGCATAGATGCTTCGCGCGGCGTGCAGTTGAAGAGCGCCGCATCAAAACGATCAACGCCCGGCACGAAGCCCCCGGCACGCACATATTGAGGATCCCGGATCAACGATTCCGATACACCGGCGGCGCGCAGTTCGTCGACCGACAGCGTTTCGATCGACTCCACCCCGCTGACCACGTTCCGCCAGAACGCTTCGACGTCGGGCGCGCCCGGCACCCGGCATGCCATGCCCACGATGGCGATCCGGTCCTCCGGCGGTTCGGGGGACGGCACGCTCACGACGTCACCCGTCCGCGGGCGCGCGTGCCACGACGCGCCTGACGAATTTGCGCGCGCTTCTCGCTGTCATCGAGCGATCCGATGCCGGCGTCCGAATTTTCCAGTTGCGCCGCAAGGTCGGCGACCGTCGAATGCCGAAACAACTCGACCAGCGAAAGCGTGGTGTCGAAGTGCTCTTTCAGACGGCGGTGAACGCGCGGCACCAGGAGCGAGTGCCCGCCGAGATCGAAGAAATTGTCGTGAAGACCCACCTTCTCGATCCCCAGCACCTCGCACCAGATGGTGGCAACCATCCGCTCGGTCGCGTTCGACGGCAGCTCCTGCGGCACCGGGGTGGCGCCCAGCGTCGCCAGCACATGATCGTCGACCTTGCCGTTGGCGGTGAGCGGAAAGGAGTCGAGGATGTGGATCGTGGCCGGGACCATGTACTCCGGCAGCGTCGCGCGCAGATGCGAACGGATGGAAGCGACGCCGGGAGATGCGCCGGCCTCCCGCGATACATAGGCAAACAGCGCGTTGTCGCCGCCTACTCCCTGGCGCGCCGCAACGATCGCATCCCGGACTCCCGGAAAAGCGCGAAGGACAGCCTCGATCTCTCCACGCTCGATCCGAAAACCGCGAATCTTCACCTGACTGTCGATGCGTCCGAGGTACTCGAGAGTGCCGCCACGATACCGCGCGAGATCACCCGTGCGATAGAGCCGGGCGCCCGGCTCAAGGCTAAACGGATGCGGTACGAATCGTTCGGCCGTCAACGCGGCCCGGCCCAGATAGCCGCGGGCCACGCCGGCGCCGCCGACATACAACTCGCCCCTAACCCCATCGGGCACCGGCTGCATCCGAGCGTCCAGCAAGTAGACCTGCAGATCGGGGATCGGCACACCGATTCGGCTCGGTCCTTCGGCCATCGCCGAGTCGACCTCAGCGTAGGTAACATGCACGGTCGTCTCGGTGATCCCGTACATGTTCACGAGCCGGGGCACCGCGCCGTGGCGTGCGATCCATGGCGATAGCATGCCGAGGTCAAGCGCCTCGCCGCCGAAGATCACTAGGCGAAGAGCCGAGAGCGCGTTCACGGGCGTACGTTCATCGGCCGCCACGAACTCGCGGAACGCCGACGGAGTCTGGTTGAGCACCGTGACGCCGTGCTCAGCGACGAGCGCATGAAATGCGTCCGGCGCGCGCACAATCGGACGCGGCACGATCACGAGGCGACCCCCGTGGAGAAGCGCGCCCCAGATCTCCCAGCATGAGAAATCGAACGCATAGGAATGGAACAAGGTCCAGACGTCGCGCGTGTCAAACGAGAACCATTCGCGCGTGGCGTCGAAAAGGCGGCAGACTTGCCGATGCTCGACCACCACGCCTTTCGGGCGCCCCGTCGTACCCGATGTGTAGATGCAATAGGCCGCGTTCGCTGGCGATGCAGCGTCATCGATGCAGTCCTCGACATCGCCCGCAGCTTCCGCCTCGATAGCGTCGAGATCGAGGACGGTGCCTCCATACTCGCTCAGCCGATCGCCGCGATCGCGGCCTGTCACCAGCACGGCAGCGCCGGAGTCCTCCAGCATGAAAGCGAGGCGATCGTCCGGCGCGGTTGCGTCGAGGGGCAAAAAGGCGCCGCCCGCCTTCAGCGCGCCGAGAATTGCCACCACCATCTCGATTCTCGGATCGAACAAGAGCGCGACGAGCGTTTCCGGTCCGACGCCTTTCCCACGCAATCGGGCCGCTAGTCGGTTTGCACGACTGTTGAGTTCCCCGTAGCTGACGTGCTGGCCCTCGCATATGAGCGCAACAGCGTCGGGCGCGCGCCGCGCCGCTTCCTCGAAACGCCGATGCAGGCAGGCCGGGGGCCACGCGGCCGTCTCGCGGCCCTGTTCTGATACCAGCCGGGCGCGGTCGTCGGCGCCGAATACCTCGAGATCGCCGACCGTCCGGTCTGGATTCTGCTGGGCCGACGCCAGCAAAATCTTGAAGCGTTCCCCAAGTCCGACGATGGTCGCAGCATCGAAAAGGTCGGAATCGTATTTCAGCAGGGCGGACAGCGTCGCGCCGGCCTCCATCACCTCCACGGTGAGATCGAACTGGCCCTCCTGCTGCGCCAGCCGATACGACCTCAACAGCAGTCCGCCCCATTCAACCGGCGCCATGCTGCCTGTTCCGGTCATGAGGTTGATAATCTCGCCGCCCTGCTGCGCCTGCTGGTACACTAGGTTCACCTGGAACAACGGCGAGCGGCCCGCATCGCGGTCGGGACTCAAACGATGGACGATTACAGGGAACGGCAGATTCTGCGCCGCCATCGCACCGAGCACTGCCTCACGAGCGCGATCGACCATCGTGTTGAAGGTTGGCTCGCCCGACAGGTCGAGGCGGAGAACCACCTGATTGACGAAATGCCCGACAACGCCGGCGAATGCATTTTCGGTCCGCCCGGCCGCCGGCATGCCGATGAGGATATCGTGCTGACCGGTGTAACGCTGAAGCAGCACGCCAAGACCGGCCGCGAGCACGGTGAACAAGGTAACGCCGCGGTCCTGCGCCAGACGCGCGAGCGCGTCGCGAAGGTCGGCTGGAAACGTGAACGCATGGGAAGAACCGCGTCCGGAAGCAATCCGCGCGCGTGGCCGATCGGTTGGCAACTCCAGCGCGGGCAGTTCGCCGGATAGCCGCGATCGCCAGTATTCCCACTGCCGGTCGCACTCGGGCCCCCGCAGCAGAGCAAGCTCCCAATTAATGAAGTCGACATAGGAATGGGTTTGCGGCGCGAGCGGCGCAGACCGTGCACCGCACTCGGCGGCGTAGAGCTGTTTCAACTCCTCGATCAGGATCCAGAGTGACCATCCATCGCAGGCGATGTGATGTGCAACCAGCAGCAAGACGTGATCCGACCCGGAGCGAGTCAGGAGGTGCAACCGCGCAGGCTCGCCATCCTCCAGATCGAACGGCCGTCGATAGGCGGCCAGCGTCTCCTGCTCCAGGACGGCCTCGTCGTCTTTGATAAGCGACGTCTCGAACGAGTCGACAAACGAGGTCCTGACCTGCTGAACGAGATGGCTGCCGTCCCTGCTCCATTGCGTGCGCAGCGTCGCATGGCGCTCGCGCAACGCGCGCCATGCGCGCTGCATGGCGGTCACATTCACCGGCGAGCACACCCGTGCAGCGAATGCGACATGATAGGATGCACTATCCGGCCGCATCGAATGCAGCAGCCATTGCGCCTGCTGACCGTGCGACAAGGGCCACGGACGCGCTGCGATTTCCGTGCGCGGCACCGCAACCAGCGATGCGCCGGAGCGGCCCTCGCCGAGCCGATCTTCGATCATCTGCACGATCTGGGTAATAGTGGCGCCGCGGATCAACTCGACCAGCGGAATCGCGACCTGCAAGCCGTTCTGCACCCGGTTCCTGATCTCGAGCGCCATGAGCGAATCGAGGCCAACAGCGGTGAGCGGCAGGTGCGGCTCGATCATCGCCTCGGGAATGCGCAGCACCTCGCAGGTCTGGTGCGCGATCCAGCGCGTCAGTCGCGCGCGGCGATCGGCCGGATCGCTCGCTGCGAGCTCGGCTCGTTCAGGCGCGTCGTCCGACGATGCATGCGGCCGCATCAACCGCGAGAAGTACGGCGCTCGCGCGGTCGCCGCGTTTCGCTCTCCCCATTCATTCCAGTCGATCGGCAGTACCGCCATCACCGGCACACGCGCGTCCCAAAGTTCGCCGAGCACCCGTAGCCCCAATTCGGGGTCGATCGTCTCGGCCGCCCGCGCACCGTGGCTTTCATCGATCGCGACGCGGGCCATGCCGCCGCCGGCCCACGCGCCCCATTGGATACTGATCGCTCGGCCGCCCCTTGCCCGCCGAGCCGTCGCGAGTGCATCGAGGCCGCTGTTGGCGGCCGCATACGCCGCGAGACCCGGCGATCCCAGGACCGCGGACGCCGACGAGAACAGTACAAAGGCGTCGAGCTCATCGGCTGCAAAGAGCCGATCGAGAGCGCGAGCGCCGAAGGTCTTTGCGGCGAGATGATCGCGCAATCCCTCGTTCGTGAGCTCGAGCGATGGAGCCATAGTTAAGGTCCCGGCGGCGTGAATCACGCCGCGGATAGCGGGGCTCATCTCGCGGCGATGCCCGGCGAGCCATGACGCGAGCGCCGCTTCGTCGGTGACATCAACTGCGACCGTACGCACACTTGCGCCAAGTGCCTCGATCGCAAGGACAGCGGCGACGCGTCGCCCCATCGCGCCGGCGGGATCGAGCTCACGCCATTGCATGCGCGGCGGCAGCGGCGTCCGCCCCATCAGGACAAGGTGGCGACACCCGCGATCGGCCAGCCAGCGGGCCACCCGCAGGCCAAGCGTGCCGAGGCCGCCGGTGACGACATACGTTTGATCCGGGCGCAGCCGCGGCGCAACGGCGCGCCGCAGAGTCGCATCGACCAGCCGGGGCACGAACACTTTCGTACCGCGGGCAGCGAGTTCGTCCTCGGTCGAGCCCGAGCACATCTGTTCCGCGATAGCATCTATTCCGACTTCGGGTAGCACCGGATCGAGATCGATGAGCAGAGCGCCAAGTTCCCGGTGCTCCGCTGCCAGCGTTCGGGCGAGTCCCCAAGCCACGCTGCCATAAGCCGGAGCGGCAGGCGCGTCGCCGGACAGTGTCCACGCCGCACGCGTGAGGATCACCATCCTCGTGCCGGGAGCGACGCCGGGTGCCGTCAGCTGGCGGGCAACCGCGATCATCCCCACGAGTTGCCCCGTCGCTCCGTCGGCGCTATCGACTCCATCGCCGACGCTCACGATCCGGGAAGAGTGCCCACGTCCCGCGAGCGCGCCCGCCAGAGCACCGGCGGCGCTCGCATCGGCTGCGGTGTGCACGACTACCCAGGTGGGCGCGGCGCCCGCGGTCGCCCCGCTCGCCGGCGGCTCGGCCTCCACCCATTCGGTAACATGCAGCCATCGCTCGCGTGCCGGAGCGGAGGCCGCCGCGAAGTCGATGAACTCGAACTGAACGTCGAGCATTTCCGCCGCGATACGCCCGTCCTGAAGGTAGACGCGAACATCGCCGTGAATTGTCCGCGAGCGGGACGCCTGACCGTCGCGCAGCACCGCATGACTCCACAGCGGCCCCTCACCGAATGCGCGCAATCGAATGGCACCGATCGCCTTGCCGACGAATGCGCCGGGCCGGCTCTCGCCGACCACCGCGGCAAGCGCCTGGACACACGCATCGAGAGTTGCGGGATGCGCCTGGTGCTCGTCGCGCGCGGCAACAATTGCCGCAGGAGCGACGATACGCGCGATCGCCTCGCGGTCGCCTACGCGGAGTTGCTCGATGCCGCGAAACGTGCCGCTCCACTGATTTCCACGCGCACCCCAGCGCTCGTAAAATGCTAGGGGCGTCACCTCCTGCGCGCAACGCGCGGCGATGGTCTCGACTGTTTCGGGCGCAGAAACGTCGCGCGACACCGTCAAGGCGGTCGCACGCATTACGCAATGGCGTACCCATTCGGAATCGACGCCGGATGCGCGGCTGTAGATCGCAACCGCCGCGACGGCGCCCTCCCGTGTCACATGGGTCTGCAGGTCGAAAGGCACGCTCGGTTGCGATATCAGCGGGCGTTCGAACGCGATGTCGGCAAGCTCCACGGCATCGGCGCCCAAAATCTCGCACGCGGCCACGCTCGCGGCTTCGACGAACCCCATGCCGGGATAG